>Ga0315283_10001289_pt1 | contig 20024 bp, 17 predicted proteins | sample YL17G09_0_MG_FD_204541 | JGI IMG/M metagenome (GOLD analysis project Ga0315283, IMG submission 204541) | Sediment microbial communities from Yellowstone Lake, YNP, Wyoming, USA - YL17G09_0 | ecosystem: Environmental > Aquatic > Freshwater > Lake > Sediment | place: USA: Wyoming | collected... | reverse complement strand
TCAACTCGGGCGGTGCACACACCAGCATGTTCATGCTCTGCAATCCTCACAATCCCACCGGGCAGGCCTATTCGCGGGCCGACCTGCTGCGCATGGCAGAGCTCTGCCGGCGAAACGATACTTTCATTTGTTCAGACGAAATTCACAGCGAACTGCTGCTGGGCGGCCCTTCGACATCCACCCGGGAAGGCGTAAGGCATTTTCCGATAGCGTCCCTTGACCCGGAAATTGCCGCCCGCACCGTCACGCTCATCGCCCCCAGCAAGACCTTCAACGTGGCCGGCCTGTTGTGCGCATTTGCCATCCTCCCCAACCAGGAATTGCTCAAGGTTTATAAGCAGACCCTCGAGCAGATGGCGCTGCATGTCAGCAGCCTGGGGCTGGAGGCGGCGCAGGCAGCCTTCTCCGGGGATTGCGATGACTGGTTGAGGGCTCTGCTGGTCTACCTGACCGGGAATCGTGATTTCCTTGAGACGTATGTGGAACGCGAATTTAATGGGATCAGGATCACACACCCGGAGGCCACCTATCTAGCCTGGCTGGACTGCCACGAACTGGTCAGATCCGGTAGACTCATTGGCACGCCCCACGAGTTCTTTCTGAAACATGCTAAAGTGGCTCTGAACGATGGCAAAGAGTTCGGTTTCGGCGGGGAGGGATTTGTGCGCCTGAACTTCGGCTGCCCGAGGAAAACGCTGGAAGAGGCGCTGGAGCGGATGAAGGCTGCCCTGGCTTGAGGATAATAATGGCGGATGGAGGTCATCCATCCGCCGGGTGGTTATTTCCAGAGGAAAGAGCGGGAGAATTCACCGTTCGTCGGGCGAGACGTCTGGCTCGGCCTTGCGGCCTTCAGCCAGGTTTGGTTTACCCGGTCTTTCCTCCTGCACGGTTATCATCCATATTTTCGGATCGAACCTCCTTCCCAAGCCGGTTGCGGCCTGAATCCATCATACAACGGATTCCATGCGAATACATTAAAAACAACCACCAATTTTGTAATTGGTTGGGTATTTGAATCGGAAAAAATATGTACGCCAGATTAATTATGGGGATATAATTATGTTGGTATTTTGGTTACTTTTTATGGAGGAGATGAGACATGTATTCGCTGGCTTCTGATGAAAAGGCTTCCGGGGTGATGATCTATACCCACGATACGCTCGTACGCGGCGAAGCCGTGACCAAGCAAAGCAACCGTGTCAGCGTCTGGCTGCGCACCGAGGGCGCGCCGGAGTATATCCATTTGCTCAAGCCGCAGGTAATCCATTTGACCGGCAGTGAGGCCCGCATGCAGAGTTATTCCGAATTGTACCTGCCCGCTGCCCGGATCATCGGTTTTCACCTGACTCCGCCTGCCCAAGACCCGCTGGATTATGACGAGACCGAATTGAACCGTAAGATGCAGCCTGTGACGGTGCTGGTTGGCACGTTCGTTCTCAACGGTGCCATCCGCATCTCCACCCAGGTGGACCTAGGCACCAGCCTCATGGCCGGGCGCGTCGCCTGGCTCTCCGTCTATGCTGTCAAGATTTCCAACCCTCTCCTGCCGCAGATGGGGGAGCTGCAATTGCCCATGCTGGTGGTGCGGCCCGGGCAGGTCGGTTTTGCAATGAACGGCTGAGTGGACAGGGCGGCTGTTAACCACCAGGCTAGAGGTTCAATTCCTAAATTTGCCTAATAGCAGGTTCTAAACAATAACCACCACCAAATCTGACACTCCCATACGGATTGTCCAATCCATTTGTAGATCATGAGGGGATTAATATTTCGATGTTGGACATGCTACCCTGTCCACTTGAATAAACAGATCGAACCCAAAAGAGGGAGGTTTTTGCGCGTTTTGGCTGGAATAATATCCATCTGAGATTGTGCTCGTATTAGATATGCTTTGCGCCATCTTTTTCTCTAATTTAACAAGTGGATAACAACCCGCCTCGAAAGAAATTGGGTATTGACTTTTGTTCCTGGATTTGCTATCATACTTACATGATGTAACAAATAGTTACACAGTGTAAATATGTTGTTATTTTGCTGAGGTTTTATGGTTTATCCATTAACGATCACTTCATCTGCCATGCGGGATATAAATCGATCGGCGATCTTGGAGATCATTCGCCGGGAAAGCCCGATCTCCCGTTCCGCCATCGCAAAAAGATTGGAAGTCAGTTTACCGACGGTCATGCGCATTGTGGAAGAGTTGGTCGAAGAAGGATTCATCCGCCCACAGGGCAGCACCGAATGGAGTGGAGGACGACGTCGTCCATTGCTTGAGTTCAACGCTGATGGCCATGTCGTCCTGGGAGTGGACATGGGCGGGACCAAAATGTATGGCGCCATCTCGGATCTCGGTGGCAATATTGTAGATGAGGTGAATATCGGTCATCATGGGTCTTCAGGGGAGGATAGTTTTAACCAACTGACCACCCTGATCGACAGCCTGTTGGCCAGCCCAAGGGTGGAGGGACGCCGCATCCTCGGGATCGGTGTGGGTGCACCAGGCGTGACCTTGCACAAGGAGGGGATCGTAACCTGGGCGTACACCCTGCATTGGGATAAATTTCCTCTTAAGGCGAGACTTGCCAAGGTTTACGATCTGCCGATAACGGTGGATAACGATGTAAACCTGGCTGCCCTGGGAGAGCTCTGGTTCGGTGCAGGCCAGAATACTCAAGATATGATCCTGATTGCCATTGGTACGGGCATCGGCGCTGGTGTGATCATAAACGGGCTACTTTACCGCGGGGCAAAAGAAGCTTCTGGTGAGATTGGGAATATGATCCCCGGCCGTGAGTTCTTAGGTAAAAACTATCTGGATTTCGGAGCATTGGAAAGCGTGGCATCGGGAACCGGGATAGCCGAGCGCGCTCGCCAAGTATTAGAGTCCAAGCGAGACCCGGCTGAATTGGAAAACCTGACCGCGGAGGATGTCTTTGATGCCGCCCGCCTGAAGCAGGAGTGGGCCTGGACGATCATCAATGAGACGGTGGATTATTTGGCCATTGCAATTGCCAATCTAGTAGCCTCTTTTGATCCTGAATTGATCGTGCTGGGAGGCGGGGTCTCGCGTTCCGCGGACCTGCTGATCGAGCCGATCATGCAGCGGATCACCGGGGTAATTCCCAACCCGCCCAAACTGGTAGTCTCGAGCCTAGGTCTGCGGGCTACAGTGATGGGCGCCATTACCAATGTCCTGCACAACACCTCAAATTTCTATGTTGTCCATAAATTATCGTAAGCAGGAAAGGATTAAGCACCAAGGAGGTGATATTCGAAAAAAGTCATCCTGAAAAGTAATAACCTAAACCCCCTTTGCTCTTCACCAATTATCTAAAGGAAGGAGAATGTCATGGGTAACATGAATAAAATTTTTCTAGGGGTTATCACGATCATCCTGGTCTTCAGCGTCGTTGGCTGCGGACCGAAGAATGCTGGTCCTGTGACCATCCATATCCTTACCCAGGATCAAGCCGGCATGAAACCCGCGGAGATCGATCAGATCGCTCGCGATTTTGAAGCCGCAAACCCCGACATCAAAGTGGTTATGGAATATGTTGGCTACGACTACATTCACGATAAAATCGTCACTGGCATGGCTGCCACACCACCCGCTTACGATGCCTCCATGATCGACGTCATCTGGCCGGACGAATTCATTAAGAACGGCTACCTATTGGATGTCACCAACCGGGTCACCCCGGATATGAAATCCGGCATATTCCCGGCCTCCTGGAATGGAGTGACCCGCAATGGCAAGGTATATGGGATGCCCTGGTTGATGGATACGAAGTACTTCATGTACAACAAGGAAATGTTGACCGCAGCCGGATTTAATGATCCGCCCAAGACTTGGGAAGAGTTGCTCACTCAAGCGGCGGCCATCAAGACCAACGGCCTGGCTGAATTTCCGATCACCTGGTCCTGGAACCAGAAGGAAGGTGTCGTTTGCGATTTCACTGTTCTTTTATACGGGAATGGTGGCACCTTCCTGGATGCCAGCGGAAAGCCGGCATTCAATAACGACAAGGGTGTCCAAGTTCTGACCTGGATGAAACAGACCATTGACGATGGTTTAACGAACCCGAGCGCTATTTCTTCGGATGAAATGGCCGTAGAGACTGATTTCCTCGCTGGAAAATCAGCCTTTTCAGTGAACTGGCTGTTCCAGTATTCTGACTCGAATAAAGCGGATATGTCTCAAATTGTTGGTCAGGCCGCTCTGGCTCCCATGCCAGTCTTTGCAGCCGGTCAGGCGGCAGGGATTAATGGCTCGAGTGTGGATGGATCCAGTTCATTTGCCATCATGGCAACCACCCCTTATCCAGATCAGGTTTGGAAGTTCCTGACTTACCTGACAAGTAATACAGTGCAGATCAAGTATTCAGCAGAAATGTTGCCAATCTGGCAGGCTGATTTCCAGGGCGATGCTCTGGCCACTTTGGAAGCCGCCAGCCCAACCAATCCGGTCACTGTCCCGGCTTTCCTGGGACAATTCCCATACGCAAACGAGCGGCCAACGGTGCCTTACTATAACGAGGCTTCCGCGGCACTTCAATTAGCGATCCAGGAAGCCCTGACGAATATTAAGACCCCTCAGCAGGCATTGGATGAAGCAGCTGCCAAGTGGGTTGACCTTGCCAAATAACTGGTAACAAGATAAAAAGGGTGGATTTGCACGATGTGCAAGTCCACCCTGCTTTATATCCTCATGGCAGCTATAACAAATTTCTTTTCAAAAAAACGCCTCACTCTCCGGCAACAAGATGCCCGGATTGCCTGGTGGCTGGTTGCCCCCAGCCTGATCGTGATCATGGGAGTGACCCTGTGGCCGATCTTCTCTTCATTCATTCTTAGCTTTTTCCACGCACCTACTGGTATCAACCAGGTAAGAACATTCGTTGGGTTGGGGAATTATATTGAGATGCTCAACGATAAGGGCTTTTGGGAAACAATAGGACGGACGTTGTATTTCACGATTGCTTCGGTAGTCGTGAATATGTTTCTCGGCCTTACCATTGCTCAATTGATTCAATCGCATCCGTGGGGTTGGAAGTTCATCCGTTTTAGCCTGATCATCCCCTGGGCAGTACCGACGATCGTTAACGGCGCCATGTGGCGTTGGATCTACAGCGGAGATTTTGGTGCTTTGAACGGTGTGCTCATGCAATTTGGTTTGATCAAGCACTATATCCCCTGGTTGACATTTCCCAACCTGGCCATGCCGCTTGTGATACTGGCTGATACATGGCATACCATGCCGCTTATTGCCCTTATCCTGCAAGCCGCCCTTGCGGCTCTCCCGGAAGAATTAGATGAGGCGGCTGCCGTGGATGGTGCCAATGCCTGGCAGCGTTTCTTGAAAATCCGGTTGCCATTGCTGCGGCCGGCGATCCTGGTGGCCTTAATCATTCGCACTGTGGAAGCCTTCAGAGTGTTCGATATTGTCTACATTATTACCAGCGGCGGTCCCGCTTCCAAAACCATTACGATTACATATTTAACCTATCTGTATTCATTCCCGTACGGAAAACAAGGAATCGGTTCGGCCTTGTCAATCCTGATTTCCATCGTAACCATGATCTTTGCTCTCGTATATATTCGGGTTTTATATCGTCCGGTGGAAGACCAATGAAGCATTATCGAAAGGTTTTCCGGAAGATACTTCTATTTCTCATCACCATTCCGGTGCTTCTCTTTATCTTTTCACCAATTCTCTGGCTTTTCTTTGCCAGTTTATCCACACAGGTGGAATTGTTTTCAATCCCTCCACACTGGATCCCTCAACATCCCACCCTGCAAAATTACCTCGACATTTTCTTCCCCAACCTGGCTGCATCTACAGTGCCGCGCACCTTTGCCATTTCTTTGCTTAACTCGATCAAAATTGCTTCGGCTGTAACTATCATTTGTATTGTAATTGGGAGCCTAGCGGCGTATGCACTGGTGCGCATACCATTTAAATTTAATCGCTCAATTCAGCTGGGTATCCTGACAACACGGATGATCCCTGAAGTATCTCTGATCCTGCCTCTTTTTATCATTGCTTCCAGTCTGCAATTGATCAATAAACCAATTGTATTGGTCATAACATACATGAGCTTTGCCTTACCGTATGCCATTTGGATGATGGCAGCCTTCTTCCAGACTGTTCCTGTGGAACTGGAGGAGGCTGCTCGCCTGGATGGATGCACGCGGCTTGGGATCTTGTTCCGGGTGGTAATGCCCATTTCCGTGCCCGGGTTGGTTTCAACGGCCATGTTTGTATTCCTTCTCGCTTGGGATGAATTCTTTTATGCCCTGATCTTTACCAGCACACTGGCTTCTAAAACTGCCCCTGTTGCGATCGCTGAATTCGTCGGCCGCTACTCAGTGAATATCACCGGCATGATGGCAGGTGGGATCCTGGCGGCACTTCCGCCTATGATCCTTGCTTTCATCTTCCAGCGTTATATTGTGAGTGGAATGACTGCGGGAGCCGTAAAAGGGTAAATAGGAAAGTTCAATTGTGATGGGACCAAGATTGATCCGGACCTTGACGGCAACAGTGGTTACCAAGTTGGCGGAACAGGAAGCGGCGCTTGCTTGAAGGTGAGAACCAGATCGATGCTTTTGGGATATCACGACTGGAGCAGGGGAGACACGATGTCCTGAACCGGAGAAAGATTAACCGGGCATTCTCCTCCTACCAGATGCTGACGCTGTTGCTGGAGATGACGTCCACGCGGGTAATGCAAACTGTTAACCAAGAAGAACAATTCATAAGGTCAAGAGTACTAATAGGAATTGAACCTCTACTCGCCAGGTTCCAGGCCTAATTCCTGGGCAAGGAGTTACAAGATATTGGCGTTGCAATTTCAACTTCCACCGCTTTTTGTACATGCATGATGAATTCAGTTGTCAGGCAGCTCTTTCCTAAATAAGTAGCTTTACATTGACATTGCTTCGTATACTCTCACGCTTGTAATCATTGGGCATCTCTTAGCTATTTGTTCTGCAGCATCAATGCTGTCAGCATTAATTACTGTATAGCCAGTTAATGACCCCGATCCCATTGGCAAATCTTTGGTTCCTGAACGTGAGATTTCTCTTCCAGGACCAAGGGGGCTGCCTGGATCAACAATCTTGTCTCCTATTGAAGCGAACCACTTATTCCATGCATCCATTATTTGCTGGGTGGGAGTTTCAAATCCGTAGTGAAAAATTACAAATTTCTTCATTCTTTTCTCCATTTTATTTGTACGATAGAGTTTACTTTAGAAGTAATTATATCATATAAGATGATTTTTATCTATATTTTTCATTTGTATGCTTAATAATTGGGTGATCATTTAATCTTGGTAAGATGATTAATTGTTCCGTGGAATAGCCCACTTACAATACAAAATTACTCCAATATAAAAAGGAATATTGGTCCAAACATTTCTTTTTGCCATGGAGTATAATAGTAGTTGTCAGACAACTTCGCCTTACCTCGCAAGGAGTATTCCCGAAATGACCACAATTGACCTCACCATCCACAAAGACCGCCGCGCCCATGCCATCCAGCGCGCCCGCGAGCGCAATATTGTCATCCCCACCTTCGCACAGATGAAAGACCCGGCCAGAATCCCGGTCAAGGTCAAGGAATCGCTGAAAGGTGTTGGCCTGTGGGATGTGGACCCGCGCAACCTGTTCCGCATTACCTGGTATAACGAACCCAAGGTCAAAGGCGGGGGATTTGGCGGTGTGAATTACGTTGAACTGCCCTCTTCGCTGACCGGAGTTAAAGCCCGCATCCTTGTGCTGGTGGGCAAGTGGTTTCCCACCGGCGCCCACAAGGTCGGTGCGGCCTTCGGCTGTCTCGTCCCACGCCTGGTCACCGGTCAGTTCGACCCGACCGCCCAGAAAGCCGTCTGGCCGTCCACGGGTAACTTCTGCCGCGGCGGCGCGTACGACTCGGCCCTGCTCTCCTGCACCTCCATCGCCATCCTGCCGGAAGGTATGAGCAAGGAACGCTTCGAGTGGCTGGAGAAAATTGCCGGGGAGACGATCAAAACCCCCGGCTCCGAATCGAACGTCAAGGAAATCTTCGACAAGTGCTGGGAACTGCGCAAGTCGGGCCAGGACCTGATGATCTTCAACCAGTTCGAGGAGTTCGGCAACTACCTGTGGCACTACGAGATCACCGGTCACGCCATGGAAGAAGTGGTGAAGGAGGCCGCCGGTCCGAAAGGCCGCTATCGGGGGATGGCCTCCGCCACCGGCTCCGCCGGGACGATTGCCAGCGGGGATTACATGAAGCAGGTTTTCCCCGGCAGCGTGATCGTCGCCAGTGAAGCTTTGCAGTGTCCCACCTTGCTGGAGAACGGTTTTGGCGCTCACCGCATCGAGGGCATCGGCGACAAGCACGTGCCGTGGATCCATAACTCAAAGAACACCGACATGGTTGTGGCAATTGATGATACCGCCGTGGTCAACATTGCGCGCCTGTTCAACGAACCCGCCGGGCGCAAGTACCTGGCCTCCAAGGGCGTACCCGAAGCGGTGGTTGCACAATTGGACCTGCTCGGGTTCTCGGGCATTTCCAACGTCTTGAGCGCCATCAAAGCTGCCAAATACTACGAGATGGGCGAAGATGACATTATGGTCACTGTGCTGACCGATTCGATGGAACTCTACCAGAGCCGACTAAAGGAAATGCACGCCGAATTCGGCGAGTACACTGCTGAAGACGCAGCCGCTGACTTTGCCCGCTACCTGCATGGCCAGTCCACCGACAACCTGCTCGAAATGCGCTACACCGACCGCCGCCGCATCCACAATTTGAAATACTTCACCTGGGTGGAACAGCAGGGCAAGACTTATGCCGAGATCCAGTCCATGTGGCAGGAACCGGATTACTGGACAGGCGTTCAGAAACAGGCAAGTGAGATTGACGAATTGATCGTGGAATTCAACGCCGAAGTCGGCATCGCCTGAACAAGGTCACGTTCCCAACTGGTCGTCGTGGGGTTATTTAATCTCAGACGACCAGTTTTCTTTGTGCTCCGCCCGCCCCTGTTTTTTTGGGAGGGGTTATATACTTCGAATTAGAATTTTCTCATGACCAAATTTGAATCGAACCGACGGAGAATGCCATGCAGGTGATCTTATATGCGCTTGGTTTTGGCTTGTTAGGGTATCTCTCCGGTTCCCTGACGTTCGCCATCTGGATCACGCGCCTGGTCAAGGGTGTCGACGTGAGGGATGCGGGCTCCGGTCATGCCACCACCACCAACACCATTCGCCAGGCTGGATTCCTGCCCGGGGCGCTGGTCTTCGTGCTGGATGTGGCCAAGGGCTTCGGCCCCACCTGGCTGGCGCTGCACTACGCCCCGGCGGCTTGGATCGTTCCGCTGACAGCCGCGCTGGCAGTCATTGGGCACTGCTGGCCGGTGTTTGCCGGTTTTCGTGGCGGTATGGGCCTGGCCACCGCCAACGGGGGCATGATGGCCGCCGCTCCGCCCGCCATTCTCATTTGCTACGGACTATTGATCGCGCTAACCTTGATCATCCGACATAGTGCCCGCGCCAGCGTACTGGCCGGGGTCCTTTTCGCGCCGTTGCTGTGGCTGGCCGGGTTACGCGGACCGGTGCTCTGGATCGGGGCAGCGGTGGGCGTGGTGATCGCCTTGCGGTTCCTGATCGACTGGAACCGCAAATACCGGGAACTCTGGCTGGACCGGGAGAAAAAACCGTAAAAGCGGAATTGGTTAACCGGTTCCTTCTGGAACATTATCCTGCGACCGGGGCCGGAGTGGTCTTCCTGCCGCGGTCTTCTTATTTATATCGTGAATTCCGCGTTGAGTCTTTTTCTGTTTTGGTGTAAAGTTAACCTATGCTCACTCCCAGCTCCCTCATCCTGGTCTGCCTGCTACCGTCTCCGCGCGACCTGGAGATCGCACGCCTACTGGGCTGGTACCGCATCCCGTTCCGGACTGCCCCGAAGGTGGTGGCCGTGGACTACCTGGCTTTTTACCAACCCGGCAGTTTCGGCGAAGAGGCCGGGCGCATCGAGTGGATGGCCCCGGTGCGCGGCCATGAACTAACCACGCGGGCTGAACTCCTGAGAGACGAACCTGACCATCCGCGGGCGGGCGAGGAATACTTCAAGATCCAACTTGGAGCGCTGGAACGGCTGCCGCGCCCGGTCCTGGCAGACAAATGGAAGCGGCTGTCCTTTCTTTACACGATCGGGGAATACTTGCTGAAAGCGCAAACCATCAACGATCTGGTGGTGCAAAGCGATGAGCGCCAACTATTGTGGCAGTCGCTGCGCGAGCGGGCCGGGAATGAGCAATTGTATAAAGCAGATCTACCGGAAGCGGATATTCCCCCCGAAATATTGATCGCCCTGCTGGGCATCAAAGAAATGCAGCTTCCATACGATGCGAAGGAACAGGAAAATGGCAATATTGATTAAAGGCGGCATGCTGGTTACTGCCGAAGAATCCTTCTCTGCCGATATTCTGGTTGAGGGCGAGAAGATTTTACAAATCGGGCCAGCCCTGCAAGCTGCGGATGCCCAGGTGGTGGATGCGGCGGGAAAGATGATCCTCCCCGGTGGGGTGGACCCGCACGTCCATCTCGACCTGCCCATGTTCGGCACGGTCTCGTCGGATGACCATTATACCGGCACGAAGGCCGCCGCATTCGGCGGAACCACAACGGTCATTGATTTCGTCTCATTCGATTTTCCCACCCTGGGTGAGTCAGTTGACAAGTGGCATCTAAAGGCCGAGAAAGCCGCCGTGGACTATTCCGCCCATATGAACCTGACCCGCTTTGATGAGAAGATAGCCGCCGAAATCCCGTCCCTGCGTGGGTTGGGCATCACCACCCTAAAAGTTTTTACCGCCTACAATGGCCGCCTGCGCCTGGAGGATGGCGATATCTTCAAGGCTCTGCGGATTGCAGGTGACAACGGGATGCTGGTGATGCTGCATGCCGAGAACGGCGACGTGATCGAGACGCTCACCGCCGAGGCGCTGGCCGCGGGACACACGACCCCGGAATGGCACGCCAGAACCCGTCCCGCCTGGGGCGCGGTCGAGTCGGCGTTGCGGGCTTTTTCCCTGGCTGCCAGCGCGGATGCGCCGCTGTACCTGGTCCACATGAACGCGGCCGGGGAGGTGGACATGCTCCAATATGCGCGTGAACGCGGCTTGAAGGTGATGGGTGAGACCTGTCCCCAGTATCTCTTCTTCACCGAAGATGACCTGCGCCGCCCGGACGGGGCGAAATGGGTCTGCTCGCCTCCCGTGCGCACGAAAGCAGATAACGCCCGTCTTTGGGAAGGCATAGCGGGTGGCACAATCCAAACCATTGGCACGGACCATTGTCCGTTCTTCTTCGATGGCACGCAGCCGATCATGTACGAGGGCAAACCCATCGCCATCCCCGGCAAGGAACTCGGCCGCGATGATTTCACCAGGATCCCCAACGGCCTGCCCGGGGTGGGCGACCGTCTTCTGGTCCTATGGACGACCGGTGTTGGGTCCGGGAAGCTGACCGCCAACCAGTTCGTGGCGCTCACATCCACCAACACGGCGAAAATCTTCGGGCTGTATCCGCAAAAGGGTGCGCTCCAACCCGGTTCCGACGCGGACATTGTTATTTGGGAACCACAGAAAGAAGTGAAATATGGCGTGGCCCTCTCCCACCAGCGCACGGACTACAACCTGTACGAAGGCTGGGAACTTACCGGTGTTGTGGAGAAAGTGTTCCTGCGCGGCAGATTGATTGTAGATGGCGATAAGTGGCTGGGGAAGGCAGGCAAGGGCCAGTTCCTGCCACGCCGGCAGGGGGCGCCTGTCTTATAGCGGGGAACAAAATGGCTGCCAACGGCATCATTGGGGTATATCTTGCCTGTCCTGGAAAGGAGAAAATGATGAATAAGGGCCTGTATGTCCTCCTCACTGCCTTGATCATCCCAGCCCTGATCTTGTCTGCCTGCGGATCTGACAAAGTCGCCGAGTCTAAACTGGAACGCGTGTCGAACCCGGACGTTGCTGCCTCGGAAGTGGAGCAGTTGGTCGCAGGGAACACCGCCTTCGGCTTCGACCTATACCAGGTGGTGCGCTCTTCGGACGGGAACGTGGTCTTTTCTCCTTACAGCATTTCCCTGGCCTTCGCCATGGCTTACAGCGGGGCGCGCGGCGAAACAGCCAACCAGATGGCAGATGTGTTGCATTACTCTCTCCCCGGGGATCAATTCCATCCCGCCTTCAACGCGCTGGACCTTGATCTTGCCCACCGACCCGACCAGACGGCTGGTGTGAAGGAGAATGAACGATTCCAATTGAGCATCGCCAACGCGCTCTGGGGACAGGAGGGCTGGCCATTTATACCGGAATACCTGGACCTGCTGGCTGTCAACTACGGCGCCGGGATGCGCCTGGTGGATTTTGAGAATGCCTCGGAAAGCGCACGAAGACAGATCAACGACTGGATCTCCGACCAAACGAACAGACGCATCAAAGATATCATCCCGCCCGGAATGATCGACACCTCGACCCGGCTGGTCCTGGCAAATGCCATCTACTTCAAAGCCACCTGGGAATATGAATTCGACGCCAACGATACAGCCGACAAGCCTTTCCATCTGCTTAACGGCGATCCGGTCAGCGTGCCGATGATGGAAATAGGCCATCAGGAAAACCTGTCTTATACGGCGGGGGATGGCTGGCAGGCGGTTGCCCTGCCATATAAAGGCGGCTTGACTGAGATGGTGGTCATCGTGCCGGATGCCGGAAATTTTGAGGCTTTCGAGTCAGCCCTGACATCGGATCGCTACGCAGAGATCCTGGAGGCGATGGAATCGCAGGAGGTGATCCTTTCCATGCCGAAATATACATTCGAGACCCAGTATGGATTGAAAGATGTCCTGGCCGGCATGGGCATGCAGGCTGCCTTTAATCCGGACGTTGCGGATTTTTCCGGCATTGACGGCCTGCGTGATCTGGTGATCAGCGATGCCATCCACAAAGCGTTCATTGCCGTGGATGAAAAAGGCACCGAGGCTGCCGCCGCAACGGTGGTGGTATTCATGACAACGGGGGCGCTGATGCCGGAGGGCGTCATCTTGACGATTGACAGGCCATTTTTCTACGTGATCCGGGATATCCCCAGCGGGACGATCCTGTTCATGGGACGGGTGGTGGATCCACGTTAGAACCCCGATGGAACAAAATAAGGCCACCAGCGATCAAACTGGCGGCCTTATTTATTCTACTGCTTTAACAATTCCTTCAAAAATGGGTGCTCTGCATACACCCCACGCCGCTGCTCAGGCAGCAGGGCTGCAATGCGGCACATGACTTCGTCGGTGTATTGCTGCATGACCACATCCCGGTCCCTGCCTTTGACTTCCTGCGGCAGGGTGAAGGGTTGACCGGCAACGACCTTGATATCCAACCGTTTGAAGTGCTTAAGCCGCTTTGCTACCAGCGCATCCTCGGTACCAGTCAGTGCCACAGGCAGGACGGGCACGCCCGCTTTCCAGGCCAGGTAAATTCCGCCCGGTTTGGCCTCGATCAAATTGCCGGACCTGGAGCGGGTGCCCTCCGGGGTGATGGTGAACACCTGTCCCTGCTGGAGACGGCGCAGAGTCTCGCGGATGGCATGGATGTCGGCGTTGTAGCGGTCAACGAACATGCCGTTGGTCAGTTTGACCAGCCAGCGGAAAAAGGCATATTTCTCATATTTTTCAGCCACAACCATGATGATGTCGGGCCGGTCAAGGACGTAATAGGCGAGGGCTGCATCCAGCCGCCCGATGTGGTTTGCGGCGATGACGAAACCGCCGGCCGGCATGTTTTCAAAGCCGACGATTTCCACGCGGGCGATGAGACTGAGAATGGCGCGGACGATGAACCGGAAGATCTTATGGGTGGATTTTTTCATAGATAACCTCGTGAATAAAACCCCCTTTGAGCCTGAAGGTTAGCCGGGATTCAAGGCTGATATTCCAATAATTCTTTCAAGCGCGGATGGTCGGCGTATATCCCGCGCTGCTCCTGGGGAAGCAAGGCAGCAATACGGCACATGATCTCATCTGTGTCAGCCTTCAGGGCTTGGTCGCGATCCTGTCCCTCGGATGGGAGGGGTGGCAGGTTGAACGCCGGTCCAATGCTGACGTGGATGCGAGGGCGATGCAGCCGTTTTAATTGACCAAAGAAGACTTTATCAAATGTACCGCTAATCCCGACGGGTGCGAGCGGGTAGCCCATTTTGGCAGCCAGGTAACTGACTCCCGGCTTGCCTTCAATCAGGCGGCCGACCTTCGAGCGCGTCCCCTCCGGGGTGATGACCAGAATTTCGCCGTGTTTCATGCGCATAATGATCTCCCGAATGGCTTTCAGGTCCGGGTTGAAACGGTCAATGAAAAGGAAATTCAAACCTCGGCCGAGCCAGCGCAGGATCGACAGTTTTTCCCATTTTTCGCCCACCAGCAGGACGAGATTGGTATTGTCGATAATGTAGAAAGGCAGGAAGGCATCCACCAGACCGTTGTGGTTGGCGGCAATGATAAAATTTCTGGCGGTGGGAATATTCTCCCTGCCACGCACTTCGACGCGCGTCAGCAGGCGCAGCAGAAAGCGAATGAGGAAACGGGTGAATTTTAGTCGCATGGGGGTATTGTACAACAAAAAGTGATTACCCCCTTTAATCTCCCCGCATGCGGGGAGATTAATTTCCTCCCTTGTCAAGGGGTTGTGGTGGGTAAGGGCCAGGGTGGGGGTTAACCTGCTTTCAGGATATGCGTGACAATCGTCGCCCCGCTGCCGCCGATGTTCTGCGCCATGCCAATGCACGCGTCCGGGATCTGGGTCTCGCCGCACTCGCCCCGCAGTTGCTGTACCACCTCTACTACCTGATAGACCCCCGTTGCACCGACGGGATGCCCGCGTGCCTTGAGCCCGCCACGCGTCATTACCGGGATGCGCCCTGTCGGCGAAATACTACCGTCCAGGCCAAGCCGCGGGCCTTGTCCGCGTTCGGCAAAGCCGCAGGCTTCCAGCGAGAGCGCCGACATGATGGTGAATGCGTCGTGCAGTTCGAACACATCAATATCCTCGGGACCGACACCAGCCTGCCGGTAGGCTTCCTTTGCCGACTTGGCCGCCGCCGAGAGGAACAGCGGCTCGGAGCGATCGTGGAGGGCAATTGTATCGGTGGCGGAGGCAGAACCGGCGATAAGGATGTGGGCGCTGCCCCGCACCGAATCGGCCGGGACGATGTAAAGCGCAGCCGCGCCGTCCCCGATTGGAGAAGCGTCCAGCAGGTTGATCGGCGTGGCGATCATGGCTGACTTTTCGAAGTCCTCGAGCGTGATCTTATGGTGCAGGCGGGCGTACGGATTGTGTAGCGCGTTGGCGTGGGCGTTGATGGCAAACGGTGCGAAATCGGCGTGCTTCCAGCCATATTCGTGCATATAGCGGCGCATGATAAGGGCATTCAGCCCGACGAACGTGACGCCCATCTCAACCTCGTAATCGGCATCCGCGGCGGTGGCAAGGGCAGCCGTAACTTCGTGCGGGTGACGGTCGGTCATCTTTTCGACGCCCACCACCAGAGCAGAATCGAGGTCCCCGGAGGCCACCGCCATCAGTCCAGAGCGGAGGGCGGCCCCGCCGGACCCACAAGCTGCATCCACCTTGACGGCGGGAATCTTCAACCCGGACCAGTCCGCCACGAGCGGACCGAGGTTGTTCTGGCCGTTGATGATACCCGACATCATATTTCCGACGAAGAGACCCTCGGCGGTTTCGCGCCCGGCATCTTTCAGCACGGCGCGTATGGCGTCCACAGCGATCTCGCGGATGGATTTTTCCCACTGTTCGTCAATTTTTGTCTGGCCGATCCCGATGATGGCGACTGGTCGCATAGAGATCCTCGTTTCCTAACCTCAAAGGTTTTTTGGGTAATAGGAGGGAATAATGTAGTTGGATTTTACACGGTGTTGCTCTCAGGGGCTATCAATTATTTCAAGGCCTCCGGGATCTTCAAGGCCTTGGAGGTCTCCACGCTCAACACTAACGCGGCCGCGGGTCGCGTACCAACCAGAACAACAGGCCGGCAATGACCAATCCGCCGCCAGCCGAGACCAAAAATGTAGTCTGGAAACCGGCCGTATCGGCAATCCAGCCGCCGACCAGGGGGGCGATGATCGTAAAAGGGGCCACCAGCGTATTCGACAAACCGATGTAGGTCGGACGGGTTTCTTCGGTCCCGAACTCGGTCGTTATGGCCATGCCTATCGTCCAGGTGGCCACGTTTGCCAGCCCGGAAAGAATAAAGACCGGGTACATCCAGTTCAGGGTTGGCGCGCCCCAGGCCATCAACGAACTGAGGGTGACGGCAACCGATCCGGCGATGAGCATGGCGCGGTGACCGAGACGATCTCCCAGCCAACCCATCACCGCGTTGGCGACAGTCTGCGTAATAGTCAGGGCGGCGGTCAGGAAACCGGCGGTCAAGTCGCTCATACCGAAGCGGCGCAGGCCGTAGACGATGTAAAAAGCGAAGCCCATAGTGGCGAACTGTGAGAGCAAGCGCACCACCAGGAAGGCGCTAAAATTCTTGTCTGCGCGCAGGATCTCCAGGCCGGCCTTCCAAAACGAGGGCTTGTATTCGGGGATGGTTTTTTCGTTATCCACAGGTTCGCGGGTCAGACCCATGAACACCATCGAGATTCCCAGCCAGATAAATGCCAGGGTGAAACAGATGGCAAAATTGAGCGGGTCATGGACCTTGTAAAGGATGTATCCCGCCGCGACGGCTGCCACGCTGATGAGCACGTTTGCAAGCGCGGCCTGTGCACCAAAGAAAGTGCCACGCCGGTCGGGTGGAATGATCTTGGCGACCATGCTCTGCCAGCCATTGGCAGTGAACCCGGCCCCCAATCCCTGCCAGATAATTATGAAGAAAGTCAAACCCAGAGCGGCTTTATTTCCCAGGGTGGTCATGAACAGGGCCACCAGAGCCAATCCCAGATAAGGAAGGCGCTCGTTGATGGTCATCCACATCACCATCGGTTTATAGCGCCGCAGGCGTGAAACTGAGTTTGCCATGAACAACTGTGGCAACTGCCATCCGACCGAGTGGATGGCGGGGATTAGCCCGATCAAAATTGCCGAGTGGGTCATCCGGCTGACGAAGAGGGTAATGATGGTTCCGACGGAACCGAACCCCCAGCCCAAACCATAAATAGCACCGTCCAGCAGGTTGACAGTGATGTTATATTTCAGGACTTTGCGGACGGACTCTTCCAAGGAGAGCATATCCGTTTATTCTACCACTGGCGCAATTCCGCAAACATTTCGCGTATGGCTTTCTCAAAGTTGAAACCAGAGACAATGTTTTGGACGTGCAGGACACGGAAACCTTCGGTAAGGTACGAAGAGAATCCGTTCCATCCGTGACATCCAATCCGAGGGTAAATTCGTGCCAAAGACCCTCTTCCCGCAAATTTATAAACACCCCGTATCTCGAAACCAGCCTCTTGACAATTGAGGGAGAAGATGTAAAATAAAAACGAACGTTCGTTCATTTCAGGAAAGATGTTAATGCCAGAAGAACCACTGACCAAAGGCGAACGCACTCATCAGGCAATCATTGAATCCGCTTATAGCCTGTTCCTCGAACAGGGATATGCTGCCACATCCATGCGCCAGATTGCCGAGCGCGGCGGGTTGGCGCTGGGTGGAATCTACAACCACTTCGCTTGCAAGGAAGCCATTTTCAGCGAACTCATCCTTGTCAGGCACCCCTACCAGCAAATCCTGCCAATTTTGCTCAAAACACCTACCGATGATATCGAGACATTCGTCCGCACTGCAGCCCAGGCGATGGTCAGTGAACTGGGCAAGCGACCCGATTTTATCAAGCTGATGCTTATCGAGATGGTCGAATTCAATGGGCGCGATATGCCGAAAATGCTAAAACATGTCCTTCCCCAGATCCTGCCTTTGATAGGGAAGTTCAATAATAAGCATTTACGTTCCATACCGCCTTTTGTTTTCTTTCGCGCTTTCCTTGGGCTGTTCTTTTCATACTACATGACCGAGTTATTACTTGCCAACACACCAGCTGCCATGATGTCGACAAATGCGTTGGACCACTTCGTCGAAATATTCCTTCACGGTGTCATGGAAGTCCCGGTTCCAGCACGGGATGGCAAATAAGGAGCCAGCATGAACTCTCGTCTCGCCTCCATCCTCCGCAAGGAATTTATCCAGATTACGCGTGACAAACGTACGCTGGTGATTATTCTCGTCATTCCGATCATGCAATTATTCCTGCTGGGATATTCTGCAACCAGCGTCGTGCGCAATGTGCCGCTGGCAGTTTTTGACCAGTGCCGCTGTGTCGAGTCGCGCTCCTTGATGGATGCTTATCGCGCGGCCGATTACTTCCGGCTGGCATACATGGTCGGTTCGGAGGACGAGATCCGCCTCCTTATCGAGCAAGGGGAGGCGCGTGCCGGCCTCATCATCCCACCCGATTACAACACCACTCTGGCAGAGGGGAAGGCCGAGGTGGCTTTCATCCTGGACGGTTCGGACGCAGCAAGCGGATCCACAGCGCTTTCGGCGGCTATCCTGATCGGTCAATCCCAGGCCACTCAGTTGATGATTCAGCGTCTGGAGCGCAGCGGGATGGACGCCGGCAACTTCCAACCGCCGCTCCAGATACGTACGAGAGTCTGGTACAACCCGGACCTGGTCAGTTCCCATTTCGTGATCCCGGGCGTGATCGGCATGATCCTGTATGCGATCACCTCGCTCCTGACTGCCACAGCGGTGGTGCGTGAGCGCGAGCGCGGCACCATCGAGCAGTTGATTGTCACACCCATCCGCCCGTGGGAATTGGTGGTCGGAAAAATCGTGCCCTACGCCATCCTGGCATTCTTTGATACGTTAGTAGTACTTGCGATTGGTCACTGGTGGTTTGGTGTGCCGGTGCGCGGTGACCTTAGCCTCATACTGGCTTGTTCGGGCCTGTTGCTATTATCCGGCCTCGGGATTGGGCTGTTCGCCTCCACTATTGCAAACACCCAGCAGGAAGCCATGCTGACGGTGTGGATGACGCTCCTGCCGGGCATATTCCTCTCCGGTTTTTTCTTCCCCCTTGAAGCCATGCCGAAATTCCTGCAATGGATTTCTTACATCATCCCATTGCGTTATTACCTTATCATCCTGCGCGCCTTGCTTATCAAGGGGGTTGGAGCAGGACCCATCTGGTTTGAAATCTTGGCCCTGGCTGTGTTTGGGATTGCCATCATGGCCGCGGCTTCCCTCCGTTTTCGCAAACGTCTTGATTAAGGAGTTCCCGATGAAACACAAACGTCCCCCTGTTCCTGTAATAGTCATCGTCTTCCTGGCCGTACTGGTCGGCGGATATTTCGGCATACGTGCCCTGTTAAATAAGGGTACCAATGCTCTGACCGCCTCCGGCACGATTGAAGCCATTGAAGTGACCATCTCCCCTGAAATTGGCGGTAAAGTTGCCGAAGTAAGGGTGGATGAAGGCGCTCTTGTGAAACCTGGTGACGTGCTTTTTCGCCTGGATGACACATTGTTCCTGGCTCAGCGGGCTGTCGCAGAGGCCTCCCTGGACCTGATGCGGGCTGCCGCCTCGACAGCAGATGCCGCACTGGCAACTGCCCAGGCCAACTATGACCTGGCCTTGAACGCTGCCCGTCTCGAATCCGCTTCCACCCGCAGTTCGGGCTGGCGCGCCAGTAACCCCGCCGAATACACCCTGCCCAGCGGGTATTTCAGCCGTGCTGACGAGATCGGGGCTGCCCAGGCCGAAGTAGACGCAGCCAGGTCTGCTAGCGAGTCTGCACAGGACAGCCTCAATAACCTGTTGGCTAAACCGTCCAACGCGGATTTCGCGGCTGCCGAGATGCGCCTCGTCAACGCTCGCGCGGCTTCCATCGTTGCCCAGGATGTATTGACGCGCGCCAACGCTGCCAATAATACCGACTTACGCGAGGCTGC
>Ga0315283_10001285_pt1 | contig 20059 bp, 20 predicted proteins | sample YL17G09_0_MG_FD_204541 | JGI IMG/M metagenome (GOLD analysis project Ga0315283, IMG submission 204541) | Sediment microbial communities from Yellowstone Lake, YNP, Wyoming, USA - YL17G09_0 | ecosystem: Environmental > Aquatic > Freshwater > Lake > Sediment | place: USA: Wyoming | collected... | reverse complement strand
AATCAATGAAACATCTAGAAAGCGCCGCCGTGAAGGCGCTAAGGGAGTTGCTGGAGCAAGTGCCTGCAATCAAGATCGTGGACATCGAACTCGAGCCTGTAGGCTCGGATCGCGGTGTCGATATCGTTGCACACATCGACCTGTCCGGCCGGCGCCATACGCTAGTCTGCGAAGTGAAGTCCAGTGGCCAGCCACGCCATGTTCGGATGGCCGCGCTTCAGTTGCGCAACCACATGGTTCATCACGCGCAGCAGGCCACGCCCATTCTTGTTGCCCCCTATCTGTCCCCCGAAGCACAGGCGTTGTGTCGCGAGGAATCGCTAGGCTTTCTCGACCTCGAAGGCAATGCCCGCTTGCTGTTCGATACGGTCTTCATCGAACGCCTGGTCGCGAGCAAGCCAGCAATCGAGCGGCGTGAACTCAAGTCGATGTTCAAACCGAAGTCCGCACAAGTGTTGCGTGTGATGCTTCGCGATCCGAGCCGAGCTTGGCGAGTCACTGACCTTGCACAGAATGCCGGGGTCAGCCTCGGCCACGTCAGCAACGTGCGCGCGAGTTTGCTCGACCGCGAATGGGCGAAGGTGTCCGACGGTGGCCTGTTCCTGTCTTACCCCGACGCGCTTTTGGACGGCTGGCGAGATGCCTACGAGCCGCCGGCCGGCAAACGCATGAGCTTCTATACAACGCTGCATGGCGGTGCGTTCGAGGAAGCTGCCCGTCGAGCGCTGCTCTCGGAGCGCACGACGAGACATGCCGCCTTCGCGTCGTTCTCGGCGGCGCACTGGCTGGCGCCATATGGCCGCACCGGCGCGCAGTACCTCTATGCGGACGAGACTGGTGTCGAACGCCTTCACGCCGCATTGAAGCTGTCTTCAGTTTCCAAAGGCGAGAGTGTGGTGGTGACCTTGCTCAAGTATCCAGGTTTGCTCCACGACACTGTCGAGCCGGCTCCCGGAGCAATCTGCACCAGCCCGGTTCAGACCTATCTCGATCTAACCGTCGCTGGCGAGCGTGGTCAGGAGGCGGCTAATCATCTGCGACGCGAGAAACTGACATGGTCGAAATGACTCCGAATGAACCGCAGTCAGCCGCCGACTATGACGATCGCACGACGGCAGCTGTGAAGACGGTGCTGATCGAGATCGGTCAAATCCTGGGAAGCTTCAAGGGAAAGTTCGCCATCGTTGGTGGTGCGGTGCCTTGGCTGCTGCTCGGCAACGAGGACATGCCGCACGTCGGCACACTCGATGTGGATGTAGGGCTGGATGCGCAAGCCTTGGGGGGCGGTGAATACGCGATGCTCATCGATGCGCTACTGGGCCATGGGTATCAACAGCGCAAAGAACTTCGGCGCTTTCAGCTCGTGCGCCAGGTTGCCACGGAAGATGGCGGCGCTCAGATCGACGTCGTCGTCGACTTCTTGATGCCCCGGGACGCTGAAATTGTCAAGAACGTCCCACCGCTGATCAGCGACTTCGCGGTGCAAAGGGCGGACGGCGCGGATCTGGCTCTTCGCTTTTACCAGTTGGTGGCGATCACCGGCCCGATGCCCGCCGGTGGCACCAACCGCGTCGAGATTGCCGTTTGTTCGATCCCAGCGCTCCTCGCCATGAAAGGGCATGCGATCGAAGGACGCTACAAGCAGAAAGACGCCTATGACATCTATTACTGCGTCAGGAACTATCCCGGGGGTCCTGAGGCGCTTGCCAACGCCTGCCGGCCGCTGCTCGATCACGCCAGCGGCGCAACAGGATATGCCTTCATCGACGGCAAGTTCGATACCGCGGATGGCTTCGGCCCGACATGCGTTCGTCGATTCGTTGAAGAGACGAAGGTCTTGGGCGAGCGCACCCCTGACCAATGGCAGCAGGACGCCTTCGGCCAAGTGGATGCCTGGTTGCGCGCACTTGGGGTGAGGGGCTGAGCTCAATGCCTGCAACAGCCACCATTCGCAAACTGACGATCCGGCGGTTTCGGCAGCCCAGGCGCAGTAGATCATGCGCACGCCGGCTGGCGCATGGGCGCGGGAGTCGCCAGGCGCTTGTCGGCGCCGGCCCGCCGCAGTGAACCGCGGCGCGTCACGGCAGCGCTGGGGGTTTGAACGAGTGTTCAACAAGGGCTGCATGCGTACAGTGCCGGGCATGGCCATGCCCTCGGTTGCGTTGCGCGCTGCTGGTCGAGTTCGTCGTCGCCGGCATTGCCGCCGTGTTGCAAGCGAAGATTGCCCGTAGCCGATCCGTCAACAAGACCAGGAGACCCTCATGATCAAGCGCCTGTTGCGAACCACCCTCTGCACCACATGGCTCGGCCTGGCCGCGGCCGCGCCGGCGCTGGGGCAGGAGGCCATCAAGCTGACCGTCGTCGCCGGCCACCCGCCGGTGTTCCTGTGGGTCAAGATGACCGACGAGGTGTTCATCCCCGGCGTCGACCGGCGCCTGGCCGCGGCCGGCGGCAAGTACAGGATTGACTGGACCAAGGCCTGGGGCGGCACGCTGGTCAAGCTGGGCGGTGAGTCGAAGGGCGTGGCCGACGGCGTGGCTGACATCGGGCTCGTGAGCACGATCTTCGAGGCCGCGAAGTTCCCGCTGCAGAACGTCACCTACTACACGCCGTTCGGCAGCGACGACATCAACGTCGTGGCCAAGGCCGTGGCCGAGCTGCAGGCCGGTATTCCGGCGATGGGCGAAGCTTGGTCGAAGAGCGGCCTGGTCTACCTGAGCGGCATGGCGCTCGACTCGTATCACATCTGGACCAAGTTTCCGCTGACGCGCATCGAAGACCTGCAGGGCAGGAAGATCAGCGCGCCGGGACCGGCCGCCAACTGGGTCAGGGGCACCGGTGCGGTGGCGGTGGCGGGCACGCTGAACAGCTACTACGAAGACATCAAGTCGGGCGTGTCCGAGGGCGCGGTGGTCTTCGCCACCGGGGCCTGGGGCGCCAAGCTGCACGAGGTGGCGCCCTACGTCACGAAGGTCAACTTCGGCGCCATGTTCTCGGGCGGCCTGACGGTGAACAAGGCGCGCTTCGACAAGCTGCCGCCCGAGGTGCAGAAGGCCCTGCGCGAGGCTGCCGACGAGTGGTCGGCACAGTACGCCAAGGCGCAGACTGCGGCCGTCGACACCGCGCTGCAGAACATGGCCAATGGCGGCGCGAAGATCAGCGAGTTGAGCCCCGCCGAGCGCAAGCGCTGGGCCGATGCGCTGGGCCCCGTGGCCAAGACCTGGAGCGCCGATGTGGTGTCCAAGGGCGGGCCGGGCAACGAGGTGTTGAAGGGCTACACCGATGCATTGAAGAAGGCCGGCACGCAACTGCCGCGCGACTGGACGGCGAACTGATGCCGGGCGCGCCGATGCCGCCGACCCCGCTCGTGCCGGGCGCCCCCGTGGCCGAGGCATCGGCGCCGGCCGATTCCTACGGCACACCGCTGCCCTGGCGCTTCGAGCGCCTGGGCCGGGCGATGAACGCAATCGGCACGCTGTGGATCGTGGCGTTGATGCTGCTGATCAACAGCGACGTCCTCGGCCGCAACCTGTTCAGGGCGCCGGTGCGCGGCGTCACCGAGCTGGTCTCGCTGTCGATCGTCGGCATCGTCTTCCTGCAGCTCGCCGACACGCTGCACAGCGGGCGTTTCACGCGTGCCGACGTGCTGCTCGATCGCTTGAAGCGCAAGCGGCCGGTGGCCGCGTCGCGCCTGCAGGCGGCGTTCCATCTGGTGGGTGCGGCGCTGATGGCGGTGATCCTGTGGGCCGCCTGGTCGCCGCTGGTCGAGTCGATCCGCATCCGCGAATACGTCGGCGCGATCGGCGACTTCACCGCGCCGGTGTGGCCGGTGCGGCTGGTCATGCTGGTCGGCTTGCTGGCCACGCTCGTCACCTTCGTGCTGCTGGCGCTCGCCGACCTGAAACGGGCGCGCCAACTGGGCCGCGCGCCGCAGCGATGAGCATCGCGCCTGCACTCGTCGCGGCGCTGTCGCTGTTGCTGATGCTGCTGCTCATCTGGTGCGGCATGCACGTGGCCGTGGTGCTGGCCACGGTCTCGTTCATCGGCGTCTGGCTGATCAAGGGCGACGCGTCGGTGGCGGCGAACCTGCTGGCGCAGGGCGCGAGCGATGCGGTGGCGAGCCACATCTTCGGCGTCGTGCCGCTGTTCGTGCTGACCGGCTTCCTGGTCGCGGTGGCCGACGTCGGCAAGGATGCCTTCGAGGTCGCGAACCAGTTGTTCCGGCGCCTGCGCGGCGGCCTGGGCGTGGCCACCGTGGCGGCGAACGCGGTCTTCGCCGCGATCACCGGCATCTCCATCGCTTCGGCCGCGGTCTTCACCCGCGTCGCGGTGCCGCAGATGCAGCGCTTCGGCTACCGCACCGGCTTTGCCACGGGAGTGGTCGCGGGTTCGTCGGTGCTGGGCATGCTGATCCCGCCCAGCCTGCTGATGATCCTGTACGGCTTTCTGTCGAACCAGTCGGTGGGCGACATGTTCACCGCCGGCATCGTGCCGGGGCTGGTGCTGGCGCTGGCCTATGCCGTGGGCATCGTCGCGCTGTCGTACCTGCGCCCCGGCCTGGTCTTCGTCGATGCGCGGCCGCGGGTGATCGACGCGCAGGCGCTGATGTCGCCCGGCAGGCTGCTCTGGAAGCTGCTGCCGAGCGCGGCGATGATCTTGCTCGTGCTCGGCGGCCTGTACGGCGGCCTCTTCACCGCCACCGAAGCCGGTGCGGTGGGCGCGGCACTGGCACTGCTCATCGGCTTCCTGAAGCGCAAGCTGAACGCGCGCAACCTGTGGAGCGTGCTCACCGAAACCGGCCACGTGACGGTGGCGGTGAGCTTCCTCATCATCTGCGCCAGCATCTACACCCGCATGTTGGCGATGTCGGGCATGCCGCAGTTCCTGGTCGAGACGATGGCCCAGGCCGGGCTCGGCCAGGCGGCGTTCCTGTTCCTGTACGTGGCGGTCATCATTGCACTGGGAACGATCATCGATTCGTCGTCGATCATGCTCATCGTGCTGCCGCTGATGCTGCCCATCGCGACCCAGTTCGGCATGAACATGGTGTGGTTCGGCGTCGTCACCGTGGTCGCGGTCGAGATCGGATTGCTGACGCCGCCGTTCGGCCTGTCGGTGTTCGTCATCAAGAGCACGCTGAACGACCCGGACACCTCGCTCGGCGACATCTTTCGCGGCACGGCGCCGTTCACGCTGATGATGTTCGGCGTGCTGTTGCTGCTGATGGCGTTTCCGCAACTCAGCCTGGTCTTGTTGAAGTAGGAGTGCTTGCATGACCGCCAATCCGCTGCTCGACAAGCAAGGCCTGCGCGACCCGATCATTTCCAAAGGAGCAGAGCCATGACCCGCAAGTTCGTCGATCTCTCGATCTACCTTGAAAACGACGTGTTGAGCGATCCGCCGGCCTTTGCGCCGAAGATCCAGTACTTCACGCACGAGAACACCTTCAGCCAGATCGAGCCGTTCTTCCCTGGCCTGCAGCGCGAGGACCTGCCCGACGGCGAAGGCTGGGCGGTGGAGATGGTGCAGCTGTCCACGCACAACGGCACCCACCTCGACGCGCCGTACCACTTCCACTCGACGATGAACAAGGCCCTGGGCGAAAAGGAGCGCGCGATCGCGATCCACGAAGTGCCGCTCGAGTGGTGCTTCCAGCCCGCGGTGAAGCTCGACTTCCGCCATTTCGAAGACGGCTACGTGGCGACTGCGGCAGATGTCCAGGCCGAGTTGAAGCGCATCGGCCACACACTCGCGCCGCTCGAGATCGTCGTCGTCAACACGCGCGCCGGATCGCGCTACGGCAACCCCGACTACGTGGCCGCCGGCTGCGGCATGGGCTACGAGGCGACGATGTACCTTCTCGAGCGTGGCGTGCGCCTGACCGGCACCGACGCCTGGAGCTGGGACGCGCCGTTCGTGCACACGGCGAAGAAGTACGGCGCGACGCACGACGCGTCGCTGATCTGGGAAGGCCACAAGGCCGGGCGCGACATCGGCTACTGCCATCTGGAGAAGCTGCACAACCTGGAGTCGCTGCCGGCCGACGGCTTCACGATCTCGTGCTTCCCGCACAAGATCCGCGGTGCATCGGCCGGCTGGACGCGCGCGGTGGCGATCTTCGACGAGCGGCTGCTGGCGCCGGCTGCGCGATGAGCCCGGCGCCGAGCCGCCTCGGTGTCTCGCGTCGCGGCCTGGCCGCGGGCAGCGTGCTCGGCGTCGCGCTGATGGCCTGTACCGCAGTCTCCCAAAGCGATGACCCGTCTCGCCCGCTCCAGGATACGGCGTGGGTGCTCGCGATGCTGCCAGGCATCGCGACGCCGCACGCGGCCACGCCGACGCTGCGATTCGAAGCCGGCAGGGTGCAGGGCAGCGACGGCTGCAACCGCTACGGCGCGCCCTACACGGGAGCCAGCGGCAGGCTGCAGATCGGCCCGAACGGCATGAGCACGCAAATGGCCTGCCCCGAGCCGGTGAGCCGGCTCGCGGCTTCCTTCAATGCCGCGCTGGCGAAGGCGCAGGCCTATCGCATCGACGCCAAGACGCTGCTGCTGCTCGACGCGGCCGGCGCCACGCTGGCCTCGTTCGTGGCCCAGGGCACCGAACTGGCCGGCACGGCCTGGCAGGTCACCGCGTACAACAACGGCAAGCAGGCCGTGGTCAGCGTGACGGCCGGATCGAAGATCAGAATCGAATTCATGCCCGACGGCAGGGTCCGGGGCTCGGGTGGCTGCAACAGCTTCAGCGCCGGCTACACCTCGAGCGCAGGGCAGCTCGCGATCGGCCCGGTCGGCGCCACGCGCCGGGCCTGCGCCGAGCCCGACGGCGTGATGGCGCAGGAGGCCGCGTTCCTGCGCGCGCTGGAGGCCGTGGCCAGCGCGCGACGCGAAGGTGACCGGCTCGAGTTGCGCACTGCGACCGGGGCACTGGCCGCCACGATGATCCAGGACTAGGAAATCCGAAGGCCCTCTCCCCCGCCGCTGAGCCCTGCAGACATGGCACTCGGGCACTCGGCGCGCCTGATGCGTCCTTCGCGGCGCCAGCGACAAGTTCAGTGTCGAGAGCCCCGGCGATGCCGCCTTGAACCCGCGCCGGCGCAGGAGAGGGCGCCTGCGCAGGCGCTTCAACAGCAGTACTCAGCGTGTCGCCCGACGCGTCCCGCCCGGCTCGGCACGCGCGCCACGACTACGGCGCTACCCTGCCCACGAACACCTCGACCGGGCTGCCGGCAAGCCGCACACCGAGCCAGCGCTTCAAGCGCGTCAGGTCGAAGGCCGCCACCGGGCGTGGCATGTCGAGCACCACCAGCAGCCCGTGCGCGCCGGCGGCGCCTGCGGTGGCACGCGTCACCGTAACCTGGCGAACGCCCGGCAACTGCGCCTGGATCTCCTGTGCCAGCTGGGCCTGCAATGCCTGCTCGGCGCTGGCCTGCTGCACCTGCTGCTCGAGCGCCGCGACGCGCGCGGACTTCTCCTCCAACTGCAGCAGGGTCTTGCGCTGAAGGTCCTGCTGCACAGTGCCGGGCCCGCTGCCCGTGTCGCGCCGGGGCCGGCCCTCGCTCGGCCGGCGAATCTCGAGCAAGGCGCCGGTCAAGCCGAACTCGACCAGTCGCGCCTGCAGGGTGCGGTCCAGGTCGGGCGCGCTGCTGCCGCCCAGCAGCGTGATCTCGATCCTGCGTTGGCGCGGCATGATGTCTCGCGTCAGGATGACAACTTCCTTCTGGCTTGCCTCCAGCGCCTCCAGGTAGCGGTGGGCTCGGGTGTTGAACCATTCGTCACGAACCAGCTGCACGGCCAGGTAGATGCTGGGCAACAAGGTCGCCGTGGCCACGGCAGCGATCCACAGCCGCCCGCGGCGCCGCGCCGCTTCGTCGGGGTAGGCGCGCGTCGGCAGCCGCAGCACGCGCGTGATCATCAGCGTGGCCAGCCCGATGAAGACACTGTTGATGGTAAACAGGAAGAACGCACCGAGAAAGAAGCGTGGCTGGCCCGTGGCCAGGCCATAGCCTGCCGTGCACAGCGGCGGCATCAGCGCGGTGGCGATGGCCACGCCCGGGATCAGCGTGGTCTTCTCGCGCCGCGTGAGCCCGATCATGCCGGCCGCGCCGCCGAAGAATGCAATCAGCACGTCCCAGATCGTCGGCGAAGTGCGTGCCAGCAACTCCGACTGCGCGTTCGTCAACGGCGACAGCATGAAGTACAACGCCGACGTGGCCAGGCTGATGCCCGCGAACACCGCCAGGCTGCGCAGCGATTGCCGGATCAGCTGCGTGTCCTGGGTGCCGGCGCCGTAGCCGACGCCGATGATCGGCCCCATCAGCGGCGAGATCAGCATTGCGCCGATGATCACCGCCGTCGAGTTGACGTTCAGGCCGACCGACGCGATCAGGATCGCGAACATCAGCACCCACAGGTTGGTGCCGCCCACCAACACGCCTTCGCGGATGGCGCTGTCGACCGCTTCGGGGCTGGCTTGGCCCTGCCGCAGGTTCAACAGCCCGCGCAGGGTCTGGGTGCTGGAGTCAAGGTTCATTGCGTTGTGTGCGTGTGTGCGGCGCGCCGAGACTACCCGATCCGCATGGACTGCGCGCAGCCCCGAAGCGTCGGCGCTGCTTGCCGCGTCGGCCATCGCAGCCAGCCCGCCCGGCGCTGAAGCGGCTGCCGATGTCCCGGCCCACGGTTGCTCGCCGATGCGACAGGCCGCTCGCCGGACGCTCAACTTGGAGGTTGGCTTTCAGACGGCGAATTTTGTGAAGCGAGCTTGCCTCGCAATTCAAAGTCGTCTGTCCGCGCAGGGTCAGCCTGCCGACGTCGTGGCGGCAGGGCGGCGGCGGTGCCCCCGTTCTCCGGCCCACGCTCGCGGGCGGCCGTCGCGGACTGCAATCTGCAGCCGCATCAACACCGCTGTGCCCTGCAACCATGGGGGGCGACCGCGAATGGTGCCTGCGCCCGGGGGCACCACCACCGCCCTGATGCAGCCGGACTGGCGTGCCACGCCTTCGCATGCCACCCGGGTGTCGGGGCAGGTGGCTTGGGGTACGGGCGCAGGCACCATTCGCGGTGGCCGCGACCAGCGCACGAACAGACGCTGTTGATGGCGCGACGCCTGCGAACCGAAAACGGTGCCCCGCGAGCGTGGGCCGGAGAACGTGCCCCAGGCCACCTGCCCTTGCTCTACGCCTGCACGCAGCCCGCTGCGAAAGTCAGCAACTGGCCGATCACCGCCGGGCCACCCGACGCAGGTCTAATCGATGCGCGTCATGGCCGCACCGCCGGCGTTTCAAGCGGCATGCCGGCGGCGCGTTGCATCAGGTACAGCTCCAGCGCCGTGAGTTCGTCGCTGCCAAAGGCATAAGGCTCGGCGCGCACGCCGCCCATGCATTGGCGCAGCCGCCGCTGCAGCGAGCCCACCGCCTGCCACTCCAGCCGGTACAGCGGGTAGCCCGTGGGGTGGGCCTGCGGGATGGTGCTGCCGCCCAGGCGGCGGCCGGCCAGTTGCTCGTGGCATTGCGCGCAGGACAGGTCGAGCTGGCCGATGCGCTGGTTGAACAGGCGCTGACCCTGCTGCACGAAGGGCGCGAGTCGCGCATCCGCCGGCGCCTGCACCGGCATGCCGCGCGACTGGTGCGCGATGAAGGCCTCCAGTCCCAGCAGCGCGTCGCTTTCCGGCGCGAAGGGCGTGGCCTTGACGTGGCGCACCTGGCACAGGTTGATTCGCGCCGAGAGCGTCACCGGCTTGCCCAGCACGGCGTCCCATGCCGGGTAGCGTGGCGCCACGCCGCGCTGGCTGCCGCGGCTGTGGCAGCGCGCGCAGGCGGCGTCGAATCGCTGCTGGCCGTCCCGCACCCACAGGAAGGCGGGGTTCTGCGTATCGTCGTTCTGCAGCGCCTGCGTCGCGGGGCTCATGAACGCATGGCCCGACAGGCGCTGCGCCTGCGCCGCCAGTGCCGCGCACAGCAGCAGCGCGGGCCAGAGTTTCATGTCGCCGAGATCTGCACCGACTCGCTGTGCGCCACGCCGCGGTCGCCGGCCCAGCTGACGCTGAGCGTGCCGCTGCGAGGCAGCTTGAGCTGGAAGGCCAGATACGGGTTCGCCGATATCGCGGCGTGCAGGTCGGCGGCGAAGACCAGCTCGCCATCGAAGCGGCACTCCACGCGCCGCAGCAGGTCGCGCGGCAGCAGCTCGCCTTCGGAACTGCGCCGGTAGCCGGTCTCCATCGGGTGTTGGGCCAGGGTGCGGATTTCCACGACCTCGCCGACGCGGGCACTGGCCGGCGCAGTGAGGATGGTGCGCAGCGTGGCCACGTTCAGCCGCCCTCGACGCAGGCCGCGAGCGTGACCACCACTTCGACGCGCTGCTGCCAGACGCTGCTGTCGGCCATCTGCGCCAGCGCGACCACGGTTTGCGATGTGGCCAGCCGCATGCGCGTGGCCACCTGTGCGCGGCCGGCCAGCGGGCCGAGCGTGAACACGGCCACTTCGGGCTGCGGGTTGCGTTCGGTGAACAGCGCCAGGCGGCGCACTGCGGCGGCTTCGAAGCCCGGCACCGATACCGTCACCGGCACGGTGTTGCCGTTTTCCACGAGCGGCGAGATGTCGAGCTTGACGCGGCCTTCACGCACGACGCTGCCGCCGGTGAAAGCGTCGATCGCGGCCTGCATCGAATCGGGCGTGGCGCGCGCGGGCGGCCAGACGCAGGCCACCGCGCCCGCCGCGAGAAGCTGGCGGCGCGCGATCATTGCAATGTCAACAGGTAGGCCACCACGTCCTCCACCTGCTGTGCATCGAGCACCGGCTGGCCTTGCCAGGCCTGGCCCACGCGCTGCAGGCCTTGGCTGCGGTGCATGGCGGGCATCAGGCTGTCGGGGTTGACGCGCCGGCTGTCGACGATGCGCAGGCGCAGCTGGGCTTCGCTCCAGCGCGCGCCGGCACCCTGCAGGCTGCCGGCCAGGTTGCCTGCCAACTGCGGCTGCGCAAACTCGGGCGACGCCGGGCCGCTGTGGCACAGCAGGCAAAGCCCCGACTGCCGGCTGCCCACGAGTTGCCGCCCGCGCACTGCATCGCCCGCCGTGGCTGTCAGTGGCTGCGGGATGCCGTCACCCACCACCACCACCGCGCCCAGGACCAGCGCAGCGAACAGACCCATCAAGCCTTCAGGCTCTGGTTCTTCAAGGGCAGCTCGCGGATGCGCTTGCCGGTGGCGGCGAAGATCGCGTTCAGCACCGCCGGCGCCGCGACCGAGATCGTCGGCTCGCCGACGCCGCCCCAGAAACCACCGCTGCCCATGACGATGGTTTCGACCTTGGGCATGTCGGCCATCTTCAGCACCGGGTAGGTGTCGAAGTTCTTCTGTTCGATGGCGCCGTCCTTCACCGTGCACTCGCCGAACAGCGCCGCGCTCAGGCCGTAGACGAAGCTGCCTTCGACCTGGGCCTCGATCTGCTGCGGGTTGACGGCGTAGCCCGGGTCCGTGGCGGCGACGATGCGGTGCACCTTGAGCGCGCCGTCCTTGCTCACGCTGACCTCGGCACAGGCCGCGACATAACTGCCGAAGCCGTGCGTCTGGCTCAGGCCGCGAAACACCTTCTGCCCGTTGACGTCGGGGGCAGGCTGGCCCCAGCGCGCGCGTTCAGCCACCGCGTTCAGCACCGCCAGGTGCTTTGGGTGGTTGCGCATCAGCTCGCGCCGCAGCGCCAGCGGGTCCTTGCCCGTGGCGTGTGCGATCTCGTCGATGAAGCACTCCATGTAGATCGTGTTCTGGTTCAGGTTCACGCCGCGCCAGAAGCCCGGCGGCACATGCGGGTTGCGCATCGCGTGATCGATCAGCAGGTGCGGGAAGGTGTAGCCGAGCATGGCCTCGCCGCCGCCGTTGTTCAGGCCCTGGAACACCACCGGGTCCTTGCCGTCGCGCACGTTCTGCGGAAAGATCGAGGCCAGGATGCTCTGGCCCGAGATGCGCATGTGGAGTGCGGTGACGTTGCCCTGTGCGTCCAGACCCGCGCTCATCTTGCACTGCGTGATGGGGTGGTACAGGCCGTGGGTCATGTCCTCTTCGCGGCTCCACAGCAGCTTGACGGGGGTGCCGGGCATCTCTTTCGCAATCGCCACCGCCTGGCGCACCCAGTCGTGCACCGCGCCGCGACGGCCGAAACCGCCGCCGAGGTGGATCTTGTAGACCTCGCACTGCGCCGGCGGCAGGCCGGCGGCTTCGGCGGCGGCAGCGAGCGCAGCCTCGCCGTTTTGGGTGGGGGTCCAGACTTCGCAGCGCTCGGGCGTCCACTTTGCCGTGGCGTTCATCGGCTCCATCGTGGCGTGGTTCTGGTGCGGGTAGGAATACACCGCCTCGACCTTGCGCGCCGCGCCGGCAAGCGCCTGTTTCGCGTCGCCGTTGCTGTTGCCCACGGCAGCCTGCTCGGCGTCGAGGCCGGCCTTGTTCGTGGCGTTGATCGCCGATTGTTGAACAGCCGCATTCGGCCCCAGGTCCCAGTCGATCGGCAGCGCGCTGACGGCCTTGTGTGCGCGCCACCAGGTGTCGGCGACCACGGCCACGGCGTTGTCGCCCACCTTTACGACCTTCTTCACGCCAGGCATGGCCGTGACCTTGGCCGCGTCGAAGCCGCGCACCTTGCCGCCGAACACCGGGCAGGCGCGGATCGACGCATTCAACAGGCCGGGCAGCTTCAGGTCGGCGCCGTAGACCTGCTTGCCGTTGGTCTTGTCCACCGTGTCCAGGCGCGCCATGCGCTTGCCCACGAGCTTCCATTGCATGGGGTCCTTCAGCGCGACCTCGGTCGGTGCCTGCAGCCTGGACGCGGCCTGCGCCACCTTGCCGTAGCTGGTGCGCCGGCCCGAGGCGCCATGCATGATGAAGCCGGACACGGCGCTGCATTCGGCCGATGGCACGTTCCAGCCGTCGGCAGCGGCCTGCACCAGCATCATGCGCGCCGCCGCGCCGCCCTTGCGCACGTACTCCTGGCTCTCGCGGATGCCGCGGCTGCCGCCGGTGCTGTAGTTGCCCCAGACGCGCTTGCGCGCCAGGTTCTGGCCGGGAGTGGGGTACTCGGTGGTGACGCGCGCCCAGTCGCATTCCAGCTCTTCGGCCACGAGTTGCGCCAGGCCCGTGAGCGTGCCCTGCCCCATCTCGCTGCGCGCGATGCGGATGATGATCTTCTCGTCGGCTTGCACCACGACCCAGGCATTGACCTCGGGTGCGGCCCCTTGCGCCGCAGCGCTGGTGGGAAAGCCGAAGACCAGCGAGCCGGCCGCAGCCGTGCCGGCGAGCGTGGTGCCGATGAATTCGCGTCGGTTCAGGGGGGTGGCCATGTCAGACGCTCCTCACTGTATGCACGATGTCGAGCCCGGCGCTCCTGATCTCGCCCGCAGCCTGCTTGATGGCGGCACGCACCCGGTTGTAGGTGCCGCAGCGGCAGATGTTGGTCATGGCCGAGTCGATATCGGCGTCGGTCGGCCTGGGCTTGCTCTTCAGCAGCGCGGCGGCGGCCATCAGCATCCCGCTTTGGCAGTAGCCGCATTGCGGCACGTCGTTCTCGACCCAGGCCTTTTGCAGCACATGCGCGCCCTGCGGGTGCAGGCCTTCGATGGTGGTGATCTTCTGGCCTGCGCCTACCGCGCTCGCCGGCATCACGCAACTGCGCACCGGCGCGCCGTCGATGTGCACCGTGCATGAACCGCACTGCGCGACACCGCAGCCGTATTTGGTGCCCGTCAGTCCTAGCTGTTCACGCAGCACCCACAGCAGCGGGGTGTCGGCTTCGGCGCTGTGCTCGCGCACCTGTCCGTTGACGTTGAGTCTGGCCACGATGGGACCTCCTGGGTGTGCAATGTCTTGTGATTCTGCTGCGCCGGCCTAAGCCATGCGCGCGCTTAGGATAGCGCTAAACGGTCTGCGAGTGGCCCCGCCACACATCGGCCGTGCGGCCGGCGCAAGCGCCCTAAACTCATCGCAGCCCAGAGCGCAATGGCCGGGCAAACCCTAAACAGATGAGCGCATCGATCTCTCTTCAGGCAGCGACCGCGATTCAATTCGCCCACACCCCCGTCATCTGGCAGACCTTTCCGGAACTGGTGGCCGGCGCAATTCACGTCGCCGGCATCCATGACCACGCCCCGGTGCAGGCGGCGCTGACGCGTTACGTCGAGATCGCCAAAGCCCGGTTGCAGGCAGGCCCGGAGTCGGAGCTGCCTGCGATCCAGGCCTGGCGCCGCGCGTTCGCGCGCATGGGGGTCAAGCCCACGCAGTACCGTTGCGCGTCCGAGGCGCTGCTGCGGCGCCTGCGCAAGGAGGGCAACCTGCCGCTCCTGCACCCGCTGGTGGACCTGTGCAACGCGGTGTCGGTGGCATCTGCCATTCCCGTCGCGGTGTTCGATCTGGCCCATGTCGCCGGCACGCTGCAGGTGCGCCACGCCACGGGAGATGAGGACTACCTCGCCTTCAGCAGCGAGCACGAGCGGCCCGACGCGGGCGAGGTGATCTTTGCCGACGAGCAGCGCCACGTGCACGCGCGACGCTGGTGCAACCGCCAGAGCGCGCTGTCGGCCATCCGCCCGGCCACGGCCGAGGTGTTGATCGTGCTCGAAGCCATGCACGACACGGCGGCGCAAGAAGTGCCCGAGCTGCTGGGCTTGTTGGCGGGCGAGCTCGGCGCGCTGTGGGGTGGGCAGGTGCACAGCGCGGTGTTGACGAACGACCGGCCGCGGTTCGACTGCGCGCGACAATGACCTGATTCCCAACTGCCGTTGAAGGCCCTGCCATGCTGAAGTTCTACTACTCGCTCGCGCCCAACCCGATGAAGGTGGCGCTGTTCCTCGAAGAGGCCGGCCTGCCGTACGAGGCGATTGCGGTGGACACGCGCAAGGGCGAGCAGCATGCTCCCGCGTTCACGGCCTTGAACCCGAACGCCAAGGTGCCGGTGATCGTGGACGGCGCGACCACCGTGTTCGACAGCAATGCGATCCTGCTGTATCTGGCGGAGAAGACCGGCCAGTTCCTGCCTTTACCGGCAGACCGCGGGCCCATGCTCTCGTGGCTCATGTTCATCGCCTCGGGCATTGGGCCGTTCACCGGGCAATGCGTGCACTTCAAGCACTACGCACCTGAACCCGTTCCGTACGCCCTGAACCGCTACGACTTCGAAGCCTGGCGCCACTGGAAGATCCTGAACGCGCATCTGGCCGACCGGCCGTGGATGGTGAGCGGCCGCTACACGCTGCTGGACATGGCCTTGTGGGGCTGGGCCCGCGCCGTGCCGTTTGCGCTCGGCGCCGAAGCCTGGGAGCAAATCCCCCACGTGAAGCGCCTGTTCGACGCGGTGAACGCCCGCCCCGCAGCGCAGCGCGCCGCAGCATTGAAGGATCGCTACGCCTTCAAGACCGAGATGGACGACGAGGCGCGGCGCGCGATGTTCCCGCAGAACGAGCGGCTGAAACTCTGATGTGAAGTCGCATTCGGCTGAATGAGATTCGGTGGGTGCGAACGACCCATGTTCTTGTGTCCGCGCACGTTCAGCCTGCCGGCGTCGTGGCGGCAGGGCGGCGGCGGTGCCCCCGTTCTCCGGCCCACGCTCGCGGGCGGCCGTCGCAGACTGCACTCCGCAGCCGCATCAACAGCGCGGTGCCCTGCAACCATGGGGGGCGACCGCGAATCGGGCCTGCGCCCGGGGGCACCACCACCGCCCTGTGCATCGGGGGTGGCGTGCCACGCCTTTGCATGCCTCCCGGGTGCCCGGGCAGGTGGCTTGGGGCACGGGCGCAGGCACCATTCGCGGTGGCCGCGACCATCGCACGAACAGACGCTGTTGATGGCCCGACGCCTGCGAACCGAAGACGGTGCCCCGCGAGCGTGGGCCGGAGAACGTGCCCCGGGCCACCTGCCCCCGCTCCACGCTTGCAGGCAGCGCGCTGCGAACGTCGGCTATGAGTCGACCGCCAACCGGCTTTCCTATGATTGAAAGCGAATTCGCATGAACCCCGCGGAAGAGATCATTCATCTCGAAGCTACTTCGCCACGCCGCGCCAATCTCGAAGCTACTTCGCCACGCCCCGCCAATCGCGATAGAGATCGAGGTCGAAGCCATCGGGGTAGTTCAGGTAGCCTGGCTTGTAGCCCTTGACGCTCTTGACGCCGTACTGCCAGATGATGGCCTTGGTCTTGCGGTCGATCACGACCACGCGGTCCTGCAGGTCGTCGGCGACGACGATGTCGCCGGTGTCGGGCAGTTCGCGCGCGAGTGACGGGTGGTCCAGCGCGCCCTCGCCTTCCTTGACGAAGTACTCCCAGGTCTTCTTGCCGGTGGCGGGGTCGAAGATGACGACGCGGCCGGGCTTGCTGAAGTCGGCCACGATCACCTGTTTGCCGTCGACGGTGGGGAACGCGTCCGACGGGTAGCGCACGCCGGGTGCGCGCTTGCTCCACAGCACCTCGCCCGCGCGCGTGATGCGCGTAATCCAGGAGCCGGCAATCTCGCTCACCAGGATGTCGCCGTTGTCCGTGGGCGTGGCGCCGTTCGGGTAGGCCAGCTGCTGTGGCGGATTGTGGTTGCACTTGCCGGGCTGGCCCCATTCGGTGGTGATGCGATTCGTCTTGGGGTCGATGATCAGCACGCGGCAGTTGCGGATGTCGGCGGTCAGGAACTGGCCGTCTTCCAGCAAGTGCGAGTCGTCGGGGTAGTTCAGCAAGTCGCCCTTGCCGCGCGTGTCGGGCGTGCCGAAGGTCCAGGTGATGGCGCGCTGTTCATAGTCGATGATGTGGATGTCGTAGTTGTCTTCCTCGCTCACCGCCAGCTGCTTGCCGTCGTGCGAGAAATTGACGTCTTCGTTGCCGCGGTAAAGCTTGAGGTTGGGCGATGGAAATTCCCAGACGATGCGCTTGTCGGGCGTGACCTCGATGAGCCGGTTGTTGCGCCGGTCGGCAATCAGGATCGGGTAGGGCAGCGGCTTGCCCCAGCTCGGCACCGGGTTGCGCCGCGTGCCGGTGACCGGCGGTATCGGCGGCAGCACGACGCCGCTGGAGACGATGCCGGCACCGGTCATTTCCGGCGTCACGGTCACCGCCACGCCGATCTCTTTCGGTTTGTCCTTGGCTTGTGCAGGCAACAAGACCAGACACGCGGCGAGGCCGATGGTGTTGAACAGGGCAGGTGGTTTAAACATGGCGTGGGTCACTCGCTTTCAAGAATCTCGCGCCCGCCGTACAGGGCGGGCGTGGTTCGGGTTGAAGGTCTTCGCGCGCGCCACTCACCGCTCCCAGGCGCGCGCCAGCAGCGAGCCGTTCATGCCCGTCAACTGCCGCGCAATGCCGGCCTTGATGAGGCCGGCCAACAGCGGCGCACGCCCGGCCACTGCAAGCACACCGCGGCGTGCCAGCCTGGCCCAGGAGCGCTCGTCGGTAAACAGCGAGACCAGCGCCTGGGTGCCCAGGTAGATCGGCAGCGTGGTGCGGCGGTGCTCGGCCTCGAAGGCCTGCAGCACAGCCAGGGCACCGATGTCGCGGCCGGCCTGGCGCGCTGCCTTCAGCTCGCGAGCCAGCACCTCCACGCCATACAGGCCGAAGTTCCAGCCATGCGCGGTGACAGGGTGCATGCCCACGGCGGCATCGCCGATCAACGCCACGCGCGGCGCGGCGAAGCGGTGTGAATACACGCCCACCAGCGGGTACAAGTGGCGCGGGCCGACGGCCTGCATGGCGCCCAGGCACTCTGCGGATTGGCCCTGCACTCGCGCCGCAAACGCAGCGTCGTCCAACGCCATCCATTGCGGCGCCTGGTCGCTGGGCAGCGTCACCACCGCCGAGGCCAGGCGGTCGTTCAGCGGCAGCAGCGCCAATGTGTTGCCATGGCGGAAACACTCCCAGGCGATGGCGTCGCTCGGGCGGGAGTGCGCCACGCGGCCCAGGATCGCGCTGCGCCCGAAGTCATGCATCGACGCACCGATGCCCGCCATGCGCCGCGTTTGCGACATGCGGCTGTCGGCGGCCACCACCAGTGCAGCGCGGAAGACCCGGCCGTCGGCCAGGGTCACCTGCGCCGCCGTGGGCCCGGATTCCAGCGCCACCACCCGCGCATCGCACAGCAATCGCACCTGGGCTCGGGACATGGCCGCGCCCAGCGCGGCGGCGCGGATATGGTGGTTCGGCACGAGCCACCCCAATTCCTCGGCAGCGCCGTCGGCGGCACCGATGCAAAGTGGCGTGGTGCTGTCGCCGTTGAGCACACGCGCCTCGCGCAGCGGCGCAATCGCCTGCGGCGGCAGGCGTTGCCACAGACCCAATGCCTGCATCACGCGGCGCGAGCGGTGCGTGAGCGCAATCTCGCGGCCGTCATCGGCCGGGGCATCGAGCGCGGCGCGCGCCTGCTGTTCGAGCAACAGCACGCTCAGGCCGGCATCGGCCAGCGCACAGGCCAGGGCCAGGCCGGCAGGGCCGGCGCCGGCCACCAGCACGTCGGCATCGGCCGGTGGTTTCGGTAGCGTCGCGGTCATCGCGCGGATGTTGCGCTGCGCTCAACCGCACAGGTTTGACGCTTGTCATGCGCGGGGCCGGGATGCCCGGTCTTATGATCGATTCCCTCACCCTGCCTTCCTTGCATTTGTCACGGAAGCTGGTCCGGTCACTTGGTTGCGGCCGAGGGCCGCGCCCGGCCCCTTTCCGCGGGAGGGAAGGCTCTTTCTTCCGACTGCGGGGAAAGGGAATTGCCTCAAAGCGGCCTCGAATTGGACAACTTCGTTTCAGTGTACTTCGTAGTGAAGTATCATGAACCCCGTTTCGTCAGCCCGAGGTTTATCTTCATGGCTGCTCCTGACCGAGGCAACAGCCACCATGACCATCAGCACCGAAGACCGGGAATTCTTTGCCACCCTGGGCGAACGCATCGCGTCCTTGCGCAAGGCCAACAACGTCACCCAAGTGCAACTGGCCGAGGCGCTGGGGGTGTCGCAGCAGACCTTGCAGTCCTATGAGGTAGGCCGTCGACGCATTCCGGTGTCTGCCCTGCCGGTGGTGGCCAGCACCCTGTCGGTGTCGCTCGATAAATTGTTCGGCTCCGGGCACAGGGCCACGCGCAGCAAGCGCGGGCCGGTTCCACAATGGCAGCAGCAGATGGAAGCGGTGGCCCAGTTGCCCAAGGCCAGGCAGCGCTTCGTGAGCGAGATGCTGCAAACCGTGCTGGCCCAAGCTGCCAGCCGCTGAAGGAAGGAACGCCATGACCACCGTGCAAATCACTTTGCCCGATCAACTGGCCCAGGAGGCGCAGCGCGCCGGGCTGCTGTCGCCGGCGCGGCTGGAGAAGTGGTTGCGTGATCAGCTCAAGGATCAGCGTCTCGATGAGCTGTTCTCGGCGATGGACCGCATGGCCGGCGTCGATGAGCCGGCCGCGATGTCGCCCGAAGACGTGGCCCAGGAGATTGCCACCATGCGCGCTGAGCGGCGCGCGAAGAACGCGACCTGATCGGCCACGGCGTGCGGCTGGTGCTCGATACCAATGTGGTCGCCTCGGCCTTGCTGTGGGGCGGCGTGCCTCGCATGCTGCTGCAGGCCGGACGCGAGAAGCGCGTCGAGCTGTTCACCAGCGCGGCGCTGCTGGCCGAACTCACCGATATCCTCGCGCGGCGCAAGTTCGACAAGAAGATCATCGCGTCAACCTTGACCGTCGATCAGCTCGTGGATCGATATGCAGCATTGGCCGCGATGGTGCGGCCCACGCCGACAGCGCGCATCGCCCCCGATCCGGATGACGATGTGGTCATCGGCACGGCACTGGCCGCCAAGGCCGATTGGATCGTCACCGGCGACCGGCCACTGTTGTCGGTGGCCGAGTACCAGGGCGTGCGCATCGTCGGCGTCACCCAGGCCTTGCAGCTCATCGGCAGCGCTTGATGTGACGACGCCCGCGCGGGGCGGGGGTTCAGCGCAATGCTTACAGTAGATCAATCGCCCAAGCAAACCGCAGGCACTTCACTGGATCCACCCGTTACTTGCCAGGTATCGGTATAGCGCATGACGGCGTCAGCGGTTGTCATGCCCTACAGAAATATCATTGGCTGCACGGAGCA
>Ga0315283_10001284_pt1 | contig 20061 bp, 18 predicted proteins | sample YL17G09_0_MG_FD_204541 | JGI IMG/M metagenome (GOLD analysis project Ga0315283, IMG submission 204541) | Sediment microbial communities from Yellowstone Lake, YNP, Wyoming, USA - YL17G09_0 | ecosystem: Environmental > Aquatic > Freshwater > Lake > Sediment | place: USA: Wyoming | collected... | reverse complement strand
AGATGATGGTGAACGACGGCAGGATGACCTCGTCGCCCGCCTGCAGCTCAAGACAGCTCACGGCCACGTCCAGCGCAGCCGTCCCACTGGAGACGGCCACGCCGTGTTTCATGCCACAATACTCGGCCCAGCGCCACTCGAACTCCTCAAGGTAGCGCCCGGCCGAAGAGATCCAACCGCTACGCACGCAATCTGAGACGAGCTCCAACTCGCGCTCGCCGATTGACGGTTCGTTGACTGGGATCATCTAGAAGCGCTCCTTCTCTTCGCACTCGAGATACGGTCCCTGCTTCACCTCGAGGAAGAGCGTGTCTTCGAGCATGCGGAAGCCGTGACCACCGCCGACCATCAGCACCAGATCCCCTGTCTGCACTTCGTGGCTGGACACGATCTCTTTGGCGTCGTTGTACACGTCTACGATACAACGCCCCTTGCGGACCAGGAGTGCTTCGGACGTCCCCACGAGATGCCGTTCCAGCGGGAGATGCATATGGCGTTGCACCTCACCGCCAGCGGGATAGACGACGAATCCCACTTGCTGCTTGAAGTGAGGCGGCGTGAGAAACGTTGTGCTGTCCGGCGCCAGATCAGCGCGGATGATGTAGCAGAGTTCCTTCCCATCGCTCTCGACGATCTCCACGCCGGCTGCAGTCACCGTCTCCCCTTTCTGCCCTGCGCGAGCCCATCGACTGACGAAGTTGACTCTGACCCCCTGGAGTCCTTCTCAATGCGCAGAGGCGCTCGACGCCAGAGCTCGGGCATCGAGGCCTCGATCTTGACCAGCTCGCAACTCCAGCGGGGTTCTTTGGCCACCATCCAGAATCTTCCTTCTACACTATCCACTGTCAGTCTGCCTCCGCGAACGCCCAGAGCGGACCTCCGCACGCCGTCACCACGTTGGTGCCAAGTCTATAGTCTCCATCGGCAGGGATGGCGCCATACACGAGATGCAAGCCCGCATAATGGTCCAGGAGTGCTTCAATGCGAACTAGGAATGCCTCCTTACGGCGCTCAGCAGGGGGGTCTCCGGGCTCCGACAGACTCGCCGCGGGTGCGATGGATGGAACGGCCTGCCAAGAGAGCGACTCCGGCCGCACACCCCCACGCCTGCGTCACAATGCGCGTCGTGGGATCTCGTGCGCCAGTTGCGGCCTCGGCATCTGCGTCGAGAAGCGAGGACTCCCCCATCAGAATCAACGACTATTGTGGAGCGCCATGACCAGCTTCATGCCGATCGTGGTCTCCGCGGTGATCTGAGACTGGGGTCCGTTTGCTGGAACCGGAGAGCTATACTCATTTCGTGGCCTTCGTGAAGAACATCACCGTCAAAGTGCTCGGCCGCGTACGGGTATTGTGCGCTCACGTGCCGCACCGTTCCTCAGGCTCTGCGTCGAGGACATGAAGTGGGATTGATGCGGGCCAATGACGTCGAACCATTCACACCGACTCTCGTCTCTGAGTCGGAAGCGGCGAATCTGAACGGGCACAGTCCATCGTCGGGCCAAGGCCCCAACTCCGCGGTGAGAGCCATGATCCTCGGTCTACGGGGCGCCACCCCATTGCCGGGCGTCGCTTCGTCACATCTGAGAGGCTGTCACGACAGCGCCCCGCGCTCTGCGGACGTCGCGGACGACTGTGGCAGGTCGCGCCAGGGGGGTGGCAAGTGATGATGAGTGCCTCGGCGCAGTATCCACGCATGCTGATCGTCGGGTATGGCGACCTCTCTCCCGGGACCGGCGGCGGCGTCACCATGGCCAGTCTGTGCGAAGGATGGCCGCGAGATCGAATCGCAATCGCTGCCGGAGGTCGAGACCTGGGTGCCTCCGGCTTCGCCGGGCACTACTACAGGCTTGGCGCCTCGGAGGACCGCTGGGTTTGGCCTCTTTCGGTAGTCCCGCGACAGAGCTGGAAAGTGTCAGGTCAGATTACGCCGGGGACAGATGTCGAGCAAGAGAGGGATACTCTGCATCTCCTCGGCGGCGTGACCCCGGATGAGAAGTCGCGTTCCCATGCGGGTCCGGACGGCTACACGCGCCGCATGGTAAATGCTGTACTGGGCTTCGCAGGCGCCAAGGACCTCGTTCATGGTCTTCAACTGTCGCACTCGCTCACGGCATGGGTCGCCGAGTATCAACCCGAGGTTGTCTACTCGTGGGTCAGCACGCTTGGCCTCGCCCGCCTTCTCAACCAACTCGCCGAGGAGACGGACGCACGCCTGGCACTCCACTTCATGGACGACTGGCCATCGGCCGACTATCAGGAAGGAGCGCTGGCTCCCGTCCTGAGGCGGAAGCTGGAACGTGAACTGAGGTCGCTTGTTGACAGAGCAGCCGTGGTGATGGCTATCAGTGACGCAATGTCGCGGGAGTATGCGAGGCGCTATGGACGTGACTTCCTTACATTCCACAATGCGCTGGATCTTGGCGAGTGGGCGGCGACACGCAGAACCTCATGGGAAGCGACTCCACCCATCGAAGTGCTGTACACAGGGAGAATCGGCATCGCAAATGGATCGAGTCTCGTCGACGTGGCACAAGCAGTCGCCAGACCGGCTTTGGGCGGCATCCAGATGCGATTCACGGTTCTGACGCCGGATGTGGCAAACCCTGTCGCGGCCAAGCTCAGGGCCATGCAATGCGTCGAAGTTGTTCCGGCGATTCCCCACGCCCAGATCCCGGCGAGGCTGGCCGAGGCTGACCTGCTCGTGTTGCCGCTTGACTTCGGACACGCCGAGCAGAAGTTCGCCAGATATTCGATGCCCACAAAAGCGGTGGAGTACATGGCCTCTGGCGTACCGACTGTCGTCTATGCACCGGCGGAGCATGCGGTTTCGCAGTACGCTGCCTCCGGAGGCTGGGGCCTGCTCGTGGGCACGAGAGATGTCGGAGCTTTGACCGCGGCTTTTCGCTCGCTCGCGACGGACTCGGCGATGCGTGAGCATTTCGGGCGAAGAGCTGTTGAGCTCGCGAGCGCAAACCACAACGAAGATGTGGTTCGCGAGGCGTTCCGCGCGGCGCTGTACTCCGCTGCCCACTCCGCGCGTTCGGCGTCACCCTTGCGGAGACCGTCAGGCTGAAGGTCGGCTAGGCGGTCTACAGCAGCGCCAAGCGATCGATGACACCCTGGAAATGACGCTCGAGCTCCAGCACTTCGTCGAAGCAACGGCACGCGTTCGAGGAGTAGCGTGCGTAGTCCTGGAAGATGGTATCCAGCGCCTCGCGAATCTCATCGGGCGTGTCGACACAGACGCCGCATTCGTACCGTTCCACGAGATCTCGTGGTCCCGGAAGCCGGCTCGCAACAATAGGAAGACCCGCGTGCAGGTAGTCGGCGAGCTTGCCTGAACTGTAGCCCATCAGCTCCATGTTCCTGTCAGTTCTGCCGTCGCCGCGGAAGCAGGGATTGTACAGGGCCAAACCCACGTCCGCGGAGTCGACAAGCCTGCTGAACTCCTGTGAAGGGAGAGGGTCGAGGCCGACGAGCACCGAACCATGACGAGCCGCACGGATCACTTCTTCCGAGTACCCCATCATCGCATGCTCGCGAGTGACCTTGGACTGCATATAGAGGAGGTAGTCGGGCGGCCAGTCGCGGGCAGCCTCGACGATCTCGCGGCTCATTGCCCAGGGTCGCAAGAAGCCCGAGCACAACGCAACTTGGCGGGAAGGGGCTATGTGGTACTTCGCCCTGAGCAGCCCGCTGGGGGCACGGCGCGCTCCGCCCCGCGGTGCGTTGGGGACGAGAACGATTCTTGCCGGGTCAATCCCGTCTTCCTCGACCAGTGCCGCTGCGCGCCAGGCGTCCTGGATGATGACGAACTCTGCCCTCCGGCTCCACTCGGCCTCCTCTTCCTTGAAGCCTTCCCAGCCGGGGTCAGGAAGATCGTCACGGAACATCAGCTCCAGCGACCAGTACGCGAGCGGGACTCCAAGAGCGGCGGCAAGAGGCCCAGCGGTCGTAAGGCCGCGCCAATCGAGCCCTATGAAGCAGACATACGGCAGCAGTCTATGCCGGCGCCGAAGCTCGGGGACAAAGGCGAAGCTTCTCCACCATCGATGCGGGCCCTCCCTAACGAGCCGTGAGTAGACTCCTCTACCGCGACGCAGCAGCCTGGGATACCGGGCCGGTCCCATCGAGAAGACCGCGGGCTTGTCATCAGTGACGGTCACGCCCGGGTACCTGAGCCGGTCCGCCATGTACTCCGGCGTGCCGCGATAGTAGACTTCGACTTCGTAGCCCCTGTCCGAGAGGATTCGGGTCGCGTCAAGAAGACCGGCGACCGTGGAGAACGCTCCGTACGGGTAGAACAGGGCGACTCGTCCTCGTCTTTCTGATTCAGGTCCCATGTCCCTACGTCTCCCCGTCGCAGCGGCGCGCAGCATGAAAGCCGTCTCGCCGCAGGGCAGCGGGCGTCACGGGTTCCTGCAAGTGGATCGTGCATGGAGGGCGCCGCGCGCGTCGGGACGGAGAGCGGTGCTGCGAGAGCCTACTCGCGCAGTGCTGTGTCTCCATCTTAGCGCCATTGGTGCCCTTCGTGCGCAGGCCGTGCTCTACAGGCCGATGCGAGCGCAGACTATCATCGGACGGCGGGTTCGGGAAGCCGCGGTGACTCGCGCCGCAGGCGACCCACGCCAGCCCAGTTGAGGGCGGCACGTATCGGAAGGAATCGGAGTCTCGCTGGGAGGCCGGCGGCACGACTCGTCGTGGCGCAACCTCAAGCCGGTGCCATCCGTGACCGATAGAGGCAGCGGACCCTGCAGCCGCTGCTTGCTGCGTCCCTGATGCTAACGTAGCATTGGCGCCCGAGACTAGGGAGAACAAATGGCACACGGCGATAGCGCGGGCATGACCATCAGGGACTACTTGAACCTGTTGCGTCGTCATCTCGTGTTGGTACTCTTGATTCCGGTCCTGGCTGCTGTGGGCGCCTACTTCTACTCCAGTTCTCAGGTACAGATGTACGCAGCTTCGGCGTATCTCCTCTACCAGCCAGCCATCAATCCCTTGAGCACCTCTGCGTATGTTGATCCGAACGCGCAGGAGCTGCAGGTTCAGGCCGCCACGGCCGTGATCACGGGGCTCGATGTCGCCAAGCGCGTGGCCTCTGCTCAGGGAGCCCATCGCCTACCGAGCTTCAGTGTGCAGGCCAGTGCGACCGCTCCCGATCAAGCGGGCGCCGGGACCTCATACAGCACGGGCGTCGCCGTAGAGGTCAGCTCGCCGGATCCCCAGGGAGCAGCCAGACTTGCGAATGCCTATGCGACCACGTTCATCTCTTGGCGCGCGGAGACTCAGCGTGCAGCGCTGACCGCCGGTGCGAACGCGGTGGACGATCAGCTCAGACAGTTCATCACGCCACAGCAGAAGGCGTCCAGCGAGTACGTAGTCTTGCAGGAACGCCTTCGGGAACTCGAGCTGCGAGCGGCGACCGCCACCGGCGACTTCGTCGTGGTTGTGCCAGCCACGGTGCCTACATCGCCCTATGAGCCCAATCCGGCACGCTCAGCCGTCATGGCTTTCGGGGTTGGTCTATTCGTGGCAATGGGTGCCGCCTTCCTTCGAGAGAAGCTCGACACCAGGCTCCGCACCTCTAGCGAGGTGGGCGAACTTCTCGGTCTTCCGGTCGTTGGCAGAATCCCCATGGTTGAGGACGGGGCTCTCGCGGGGGGGCATCTGGTGATTGTAGACCACCGCGATAGTCATTTCGCGGATGCTTTCCGCCTGCTGGTCACAAACCTCGAGTTCGCCAGCATGGGAGGTGAGCGCCGCGTGCTGATGTTCACGAGCGCACTTCAGGGGGAGGGGAAGAGTGTCTCGATCGCCAACCTGGCAGCATCACTGGCTCTGGCTGGTCATCGCGTGTTGCTTGTCGACGCCGACCTACGTCGGCCCCAGCTACACCGGCTCTTTGGCTTGCGCAACGTAACCGGGGTCTCGTCAATCATTGCGGGGAAGGCCGCGCCGGATGACGCGATGCAGGTCTTCGAGCCGGCTGGACAGGCAGCGGCGAGAATCCGCACAGGCGCCACGAAGGTGGCAGCGGGCAAAGAGGGGTCGCAATCGAGCCTCTGGGTCTTGACCGCTGGGCCGCTGCCTCCGAATCCCGGCGAGATGGTCACATCACAACGATTCGCTGCGCTGATGGAGCGCTTGAGGTCGATGCCGTACGACTATATCTTCGTCGATTCCCCTGCTTTCCTCGCCGTCGGCGATTCGGCGGCCTTGGCGGGCTTCGCGGACGCCCTCGTGCCCCTTGTGAATCTCAGAATGTCGAGACGCCCGATTCTCGAGGAGTTCAGGGATCGTCTCGGCTCAGTGCCGGTACTCAAGCTTGGGGTCATCATCGTAGGGGAGAAGGCTGTGGGAGCGAGGTACTACCGGTACTACGAATCCGGAAGCCCCGTGTAGCGCGCGAAGGACCACCGGGGGGGTACAGCCGCCTTGCACCCGAGCTGTGCGGTCTCGTTCCTCCGAAACCAGCTCCAGCGTGTGGGGATTGGACTGTTGAGGCCAGACAACCTGGAGCCGCACGAGCCCGGCGCAGTAGTCGACGATGCTCCAGGTGGGCGCCATCGTCACGACTTCAGATGCTCGCGCAGCGCGTAGAGGCTCCGGCGGCGTCCGGCAGCGAAGTCCACCAGCCTGGCGGGAGCGTAGGTCAGCAGGTAGTAGAACAGGCGAGGGGGAGCGTGGAAGAACTCCGCGACCTCCTGACGCGCTTCCCGCCTTCTGCCCCCGGCCAGCAGATTGCGCACCTTGCGAGCACGATGATCGTCCATGGCAGCCTCGTAGCCCTCGCGGTGGAGCCTCAGGTACTCCTCATGCGCCCCCCAGACGCGGCCGATGATCTTGAGCGCAGTCTCGGCCTTCGCAAGGCCGTCGGCATTGGTCAGGCGAGCGCCGCGATGGTAGCGCTCTACCGCCGTTGCGCAATCGATGAACCCTGCCAGGCCGTGACGGGCGAGTCGCGCGTAGCACTCGACATCCTCGTAGATCGGCACGTCCTCGGAGAAGTGAAGCGCGTCCCCAGCGGCCTCTCTGCTGACGATGACAGTCCCGGTCCACACACACCACGTGTGAACAAACGCCTCGTGGAGCCGTCCGACGTGCAGATTGAATCTCGGCGCGGCCGCAGGCAGCCCCCGTATCGTGGCAGAAGGCACCCCGTCGCCGAGGATGGCATCCCACTTGCGAACACTCGCGCGTTCCCAAAGCGTCAATCCGCCACCAGGCCGCTCGCCCGAGGGCGTGCGGTAATCGTAGTCGCTGAAGAGGTAGAGGATGTCAGGGACTGCTCCGAAACAGCTCGCTGCAGCGCCATCTTCCGCGGCAGCCACTCGTCATCGGAGTCGAGAAAGGCCACGAGATCACACGAAGCGGCCCTTACACCGTCATTGCGCGCCGCACGGGCCCCAAGGTGCGGCGTGCGCAGGTAGCGCACCTGCGCGCCGAAGGATCGTGCCACAGCCTCCGTTTCGTCCGTGGACCCGTCGTCAACAACGATGAAGATGAAGGTCATGGGCCCACGCCTGTGAATGGGCGCGCATCGCAGCGATGGCGACCAGGGCTGGAGGAGAAGGCCTCGGCCACTCCGCTGGCGACCGGCTGGGCGACCCGCGGCACCAATCGAGCGTTGAAGTACCTACCGAGACGACTGCAGGTCGGCTCGCCGCCTCTTCAGACGATCGCGCTCGCGGCGCAGCCAGCGCGCGACGTGGCGCGCAGGTCCGAGGCGGAAGCGTAGTAGGGCGATGAGAGGGCGGCCGGACCAGCGGCCGAGACCTACGTAGGCGCGCCGCAGCGTCACTACATCGGGGTGCCAGCGGCGCTCCCAGGCCGACGCGCCCACCCAGTTCAGACGCAGAATCCCCGGGTCCTGGCAACAGCGTTCCACGGTATGGGAGACAAGTAGCAGCCCCGGGGCCACGCGAGAGTACGATTCGTCGTAGGCGATCTTGAGGGCGGTGTACTCGCTGCCCGTCCGCACGCACAACTCCGAGGCGATACAGCGGCCCTCGGCGTAGAGGGCATTGATTTCGCAGCGATCTCCGGCGGCGTGGAGCCGACTGAGGGCGTCGAAGAAGTCCGTGCACTTGGGGCGCAGCCGAATCGAGCTGCCCTGGGCTCCCTTCCAGCCGGAGGCCTCCAGGTCGAGGAAGGTCTCGAACTCGGCGCCGAGTTCGGTGTCTGACGTGGCAGTCACGAAGCGTGCGCCTGGGAGGGAGTCGAGCTTCTGCCGCGACTTCCGAAGGCTAGTGCGCGACTTCTTGGAGAGCCCCGGGACCAGCTCGTCGAGCGGCTTGCTGCAGTCGACGACGTGCATCCCCTCTGCCGTATCGACGCAGTGCCGACCGTGATCGAGGTGCCGCAGGCCGTCCCACAGACGTGAGTCCTCGGGGAGGGGCCCAAGGTAGAATAGCCGGTGACCCTCGGGCTCGCGTAGAAGGTGGTGGACGAGGGCCGGTATGAGCTCACGCCGTGCTTCGTCCTCCGGGCACAGGACATCGCAAACCACCGAATGGGGCATGTGGGGCAGGCGCCACACTCGAAGAGCGAGTCCGAGCCTCCGGTACACCTTGGTTTCCAAGAGACAGATGGCCCGCACCCTTTGACCGTCCGTGAGGGCGAGACAGCGGAGCTTGTCGGGCGCCTCCATCAGGTGGTCGACGAAAGCCAGTTGAACGTCGTAGGCATGGAAGGACGTTCGCAGCGTCATCTCGGCGTACAGGCCCTGCCAATCGGCTTGCAGCATCTCCAGCCCCGTCCGGCCTCGATACTCAAGAATTTGCCAGGCTGGCGCGGCCGCGTCCATCCCCCCGGTCTTCTCCAAGCGTCGCAGGGGCCCCTGTGTCGTCACGCACCGACCACTGCCATCTCCGCGTGGGCCTTTCAGGCCCGAGTGACCGTTCTCCACATCCTGCCGCACGCGGCAAAGCTGTCCGCTCATGCGCCACACGACCCTTCTGCCGTGATAGAGGGCGGCAAGCCACGACAAGCCGCCACCATCTTCAGACTGTCGAGTCTGGTATCGGCAAGCGGCTTTCAGGGCTTGAGCCAGCGCGCGGGATCGCCAGGAGTCGAACCTTGGGATTGTGGCTTTGCACACCACTGCCTTACCGCTTGGCTACGCCGCCGTGACACGGAGCACCCGCACAAGGGATGATGCATCAGACCCACCTGCGGCAGGTCTCGCAGAGCCATGCGAAGCCCTTTCAGAACGGTAGACACTTTGTCCAGCCAGACGACGCCTTCGCGGGGGACGCAGAGCGGGCTCTTCCTGGGCGAAGAGGTTTGGGCCTCTGAGACCGCCGGCTGCTCCAGTGCCACGCGCTCGACAACGTCGCCGCGATCCACACGGTGATGAGCGCCCCGGCCACGCGAGCCTCGTGACGACGAGCGCATACGTCCACGCACAGCCACATGACGACGGCGGGACGTGCCTCGCGACGGTGTGGCACAGAGGCACACGCGTGTCGATCACCGGCGAACGTTGACCGTGACCCGCTTGCTCAAGTAGGTGGCCGTGCCAGCCCTGTACGAAGCGACGAAGGTCCACTTGCCCGCCTTGGTGGCCTTCACCGTGGTCTTGAAGGCGCCAGCGTTGCTTATCGTCATGTGCTTGAGATCAGTCAGACTTGCGCCGCTCTTGCGGTAGAGGACCACCGTCGTGTCGGGTGACTGGTAAGCGGAGACGGTACCCTTCAGCGCGACCTTCATGCCGACCTTCACCGACTGCGGCGACGCCTTCAGAGTGAGTGAGGGCGGCGTTGACGTGGGAGTGGGGGTCGGCGTGGGAGTCGGAGTTGCCGTGACCAAGCCCGCCTCACAGGCGACCGTCCCGAGCAGGACCTTGGCGGCGCCAACGTAGTACGGCCAGACGAAGTGGGAGACCGTGTCTTCAGGGGTGTGCCAGCGTGGATCGAACTGGTCAAAGTCCTGCACTACCAGGATCGCCGGATAACCGACCTGCCAGAAAGACGCGTGGTCGCCTTTGCTCTTGCCGTCGGCGAAGAGGGTGGGTTTCACGCCGGTGACCGAGTAGGTGCTCGCCACGTCGATGACCAGCTGCGCGATCGCCTGATCGGCGGGCTCGCCCACCACTCCCGGCTCCCTCGTGTGCAGGCCCAGCACGCCGCTCCCGGCGTTGTAGGCGAGCATGTCCGGTGCGAGCATGGCGACGACGGTCTCGCCGGCCGCTTTCGCCTTGTCGGCGTAGTAGTTGGAACCCTGGTAACCGACTTCCTCGCCGTCGAAGAACACGAATCTGATGGTGCGGTCGAACTGCTGATGGGCGAACACCTTGGCCATGTAGAGCGCTGCCGCGACGCCCGAGGCGTTGTCGTCGGCCCCCGGCGCCAGGGTCGCACTCAGCGCCCCGGACGTGCTGTCCAGATGGGGACCGACAATGACGATCTCGTTCGGGTGCCTGGTCCCCGCGATCTCGCCGACGACGTTGCGGTAGGCGACGCCGTCGCTCGCGAAGGACTGATAACCAACCGAGGTGAGGCCGTAGGACAGCAGGTGCTCGTAGACGTACTGCTCGGCCATGTCGGCGGGAGTTCCCGACAACGAGGACCTCGTCAGGATCGTGAACGGCGAGCCGCCAATGAGCGGACTTGTCTCGCCTGAGAGATCGTCGACGGCCGGCTCGAGCTTGCTGCGATTGACGCTGTCGATCCACGATGCCACCACGGGGTCTCGGGCGAGCTCGCTGCCGGTTGCCCGTGCCGAGGCATAGGCAGCCGCAACGCAAAGAACGAGAGCCAGCACGAGCGCTGCCCCTATCGAAGTGATGTGGCGACGATGACGCAACGGTTCCCTCCCTTCGCGAAACGATGCCAAGTGTCGTCCGGCTATTGTAGTCGAACGGCCATCACCCTGCGCCGTCCAGTCAAACGCCCGCCCGATTGCGCAGGCAGTGGGGTGACCAAAGAGCCGATCCGCCACCATGCCGCTCGCCCGAGGGCGTGCGGTAATCGTAGTCGCTGAAGAGGTAGAGGATGTCAGGGACTGCTCCGAAACAGCTCGCTGCAGCGCCATCTTCCGCGGCAGCCACTCGTCATCGGAGTCGAGGAAGGCCACGAGATCACACGAACTGGCCCTTACATGCGGCGCTTCACGAGCGCTGCAATCTCGTTCGGACACTCGGCCGGGTGTGCTGATCAGTAGGCACCGGCAGTGGCCGACAGAGGGGGAAAAACAGACTGATCAAGCTCGCCAGCATCCGCGGGGGGGCTGACGAGGCTCAGGCGGGATGGCCGTGCTTGCCCGCGACTCAAGTGGACGACGCCCAGGCGCAGCAGGGGACCGTTGGATGTCTGATGGTCGTGCCGGTCCCTGGCTGTCGACTGGCAGTGACGTCAGAAGGCCAGCCACTCGTTCAGCAGCTCGTACTCAGCTCCGCGCATGCCCCGCTTCATTTGCCCGAGTGTAGCGAGGCGCGTGCCGCCGAGGTCGACCCACTGGCGCCCCCGGCGCTTCAGGTCAAGGGCGATGCGCCAGTAGAGGAAGTTCCCCGCGTTCACCCCCCGGCCCTCCGCCCCGGTCCAGCCAATGTAGTACTCGGCTCCGTGGCCGAATCGATACACCATCATGCCGCCGACAGCTTCGTCTCCGAGTCGAGCCTGGAAGACGAGGAGATTATCGGGCGCCGCCTGATAGAGCGCCCTCAGGAAGATCGGCTGCGGTCCCACGAAGTCTTTCTCCTTCATGTTCTCGACGTGGCGGTCGATGATCCACTCGACGTCCTCCGGCGCGTGGCCTTCTCGCAGAGTGAGTCCGGCGCGTTCTGCAGACTTCAGCCGATTACGCCACTTGGTAGTCAGGTTCTTCCGCAGCTGCTCTTCATCCAGGCGCAGATCCACACGGGCAGAACGCCAGCCAGGAAGGTGGCGATCCCGAAAACCGAGCCCGCTCAGCAGCTGGAAGTGGCGGGGGTCGGCCGTCAGCGCCGGCGCCAGGACGAGCACGCCGCGGAGATGCCTCCAGCGGTTCCTCAGGGCACGGTACACATCTCTGACCGCAGCGTCTCCGGGATCGGGGCCGAGGAACAGCGGTCCTCGATTGACGCGAGACGCGCAACGGATGCCCGCCACCGACTTGTCGAGCAGCTGACAGATCGCCACGGGTTCACCGCAGCGCTCGAAGACCAGTCGTCGCGCCCGCCAGCCTCCTAGATCGACTGCGACTCGTCGGTTCCTCCAGTGAACGGCGGCCTGCTTGGCTTCGCCATAGGCCCAGGATTGCACCATGTGCGGTTCCTCGACCCGTGAGAAGAGCGCGTTCCACTCGGCGTGATTGCTGGCGAGTCTCACGTTGCAGTGCTGTGCCACGTTCTTCTCCTCAGAGCGCGACTCACGAAGTGCGTCGGCGGGCAATCGCGGACGCATGGGCTATGGCCCCGCTCACCGCAGCAACACGCGCAGACGATCTCGGCTCGGCCGCCTCGCGAACAGCAGGTAGCAGTCCCTGGCCCTGCCTCATCTTCTCTTCAAAGGCCGAGGGACTCAAGTGGCCGAGCCCCGAGCGACGCCCGCGTGGATCGTGAAAGCGCTCGACACGGCTGAGCACCTCGTTCCGCTTGTGGTCTGGAATCACCGCGAAGCTCGGACTTCGTCAGTATCGTGCTCGGGACCTCGGCCGCGACTGCATTGTCGTGCGTGTCGCTGCGGTCGACGTATCGCAATCTGCCAGGCTCGCAGTGCCGATGCCATCGGGATTTCGTTGGCAGTGACGACATGGGGTACGTTGCCATGCGACGACGAGCCGACCGTGTCGCTCGGGCAGACATCGATGACCGCGGCGAGGGAGAGCTGGGCCCGTCTGCCACGAGTCGGGTGCAAACTCGGGACGCGGGCACCGACGCTGAAGTAGTCTCGTGTAGAATCTTACACGGGACCATCGCGTCACGAAGGGGGGTCCCGTTGCCCGACTTCCATACAGAGAGTTCTTGACTTGCCCTACCTTGACCAGCTTCGTGGCTACTATGTCCGCTCGCCGAGATGGGTCCGATCTACGAGCGGAACGCTACTCTCAACGCTGCCGCCACGCCTGCTCTACGGTAGGACGTTTCGCGAGCTCCAGGCCGACATACGACGCAGTGTTTGGGACGCCGACTTCGTCCAGCGGCGGGTGCGTTCTCAACTAGTCGCCCTGTGGTCTCAGGCGCTCAAGGCACCCTACTATGCTCGCCTGCTGCAGGAGTACCCTAATTGGTCCCCCACCGTGACCGACCTCACGAGACTGCCGATCCTCGGGAAGGAAGACGTGCGACGGAGCGTCGACGACATGCTGGCGGTCCCCAAAGCCGGACTGGATGAAGTGACGACGGGCGGCACGTCGTCGATGGTTCCCCTGACCTTCTACCTGGATCGAGACCGAAGCGTGAAGGAGTGGGCTTTCCTCACGCACCTGTGGCACCGAGCTGGATACGACCTGGGGGACCGTCTCGCAGTGCTCGGCTACCGTGGTGTCACGCACCTGGCCGGCGCCTCTTCCAAGCCGTGGGCGTGGGAAGCTGGCACTCGCGAGCTGAGACTGTCGCCGTTCCGAATGATCCCGCCCGTGATGGATGAGTACCTCGCCAACCTCCGACGATTCCGGATTGCCTTCATCTATGGCTATCCTTCCGCGATCACCCTTCTTGCAGCCCACGCTCGCAATACCGGCTGGTCCGTCTCTCCTACCCTTCGCGGCATCCTGCTGATGTCGGAGGCAGTTCGCCCGTTCCAGCGAGAGATCATCCGGCAGGGATTCGGAGGCTTGCCGATCCTGGGAGGCTATGGCCTCAGCGAGAAAGTGGCCATCGCTGGAGAGATCCCAGGCAGGCCGGATGAGTACGAGTTCGAACCTCTCTACGGTCATGCCGAACTCGTGGACGAGGTCGGTTCAGCCATCGTCGACGTCGGACAGCGAGGTAGGTTGATTGGCACCGGCTTCATCTCGAAGGGTATGCCGATGATTCGCTACGACACGGGTGACCTGGCGACTTGCGTTCGGCTGGCGTCGGCCGAGAATTGCTGGCGTTTGCGGGTACGGGACATCACTTCTCGCCATTGTCAGGACTACCTGGTGACTTGTGAGGGAGGCTTGATCGCGCACACAGTGCTGTATCCCCATAATAGGGCTGTGCGGGAATGCCAATTCGTCCAGGACGAGCCGGGAGAAGCCCTGCTGCGCCTGGTGCCTGAGCCGGGTGCGCAGCGGGACGATCTCGAGGCGGTCTTGCGGAAAGTCAACGAGAGGGCAGATGGCCTTCTTCGAGTGAGCCTTGAGGTGGTGGACGCGATACCGCTGACGGCCCGCGGGAAGCGGGTGCTGGTCGATCAGCACCTTGACCTCTCCGCCTTCGATGGGTACGCATCTTAGATGACATGCTGCGCAGCCCCACGCGACGCTCCAGACCAGCGCCTGCACCGGGAGGTGGTGATGCAATGACCACTGGGAGCAGGGTGGCTGAACAAGCCAGGCGCGGGTGCATCGTCATGGCAATCTTGCACCCGAGCGCCCGTGGCCCCCTGCCGAAGATCGCTCCTCTGCTCATCGAGGCTCTCCAGGATGAAGGATGGGCCGTCACGAGCACGTCCTGGGGTGGGAGGCGACCGGACGAGACGCGGGCTTTCAAGGTAGTGTCGCGCTCCTGGGAGCTGCTGAAGGCATGGTCGCATCTTGCCCTCCAGCCCGGCGCGGTGTTGTTCGTGAACTCGTCGCCCAGTCGGAAGGGCACCGCCAGGGACCTGCCCCTGGTGCTCGGAGCCAGATTGCTGGGACACAAGGCGATCGTGCTCTGGCACGGCAGCGACCCGAGGGTGATGACCACACACCGCCACTCGCGGCTTGCCAGGGGCTGCGCGCTCCTGTCGCGCTGTACCGACGCGATACTGGTGCTCTCGGCGGCCGAACTCGATGGCTGGCGACATGCGCTCCCTTGTGGCAGCTTCTTCCAGGTCGCAAACCCCTACATCGCGAAGATGCCGCCGTCGCCCGAGGGGGCCGATGGCTCGTGCACCATCCTCTTCGTCGGGCGAGTGATGCGCGCCAAAGGGGTCTTCGAGCTTCTCGAGGCCTTCGGCAGGCTGAGCAAGACGCGCGCTTGCAGCCTGTCCATCGTGGGTGACGGACCGGACATGCCGGCCGTCCTCGACCGGATCGATCGCCACGGGCTCGCCGCACTGACGGAACTGCCCGGGTACCTCGACGAAGCGGGTCTGAGGCAGCAGTATGCGCGCGCCGACATGTTCGTCCTGCCGACCTCGCACGCGGAAGGATTTCCCACAGTCGTGAGCGAGGCGATGGACGCCGGGCTGCCTCTCGTGACGACGAGACGCGGCGGCACGCCAGACTATCTGGAGGAGGGCGTGAACGCCCTCTTCGTGGAAATGGGGGATGTGGCCGGCCTGGAAGCCGCCATCGCCAGGTTGATTGACGATCCGGAGTTGCGCAGGACCATGGGAGCGGCGAACCGCCTCAAGGTCCAGAGCTTCGCCCCCAAGGTCGTCGTTCGACAGTACCTGCGCGTTCTCGACTACGTTACTGAGTCGTCGCGCGTCGAGCGCGCGAGGCGGTCGTGACGGTGCCGCGAGGCTCGGGGCGGCGCTCTGGCCTCGCAAACATGCCGTGGCTGCTGCAGCGCCTGCGCCTGATGTCGCCGGCCGAGGTAGCTTGGCGGGTGCGCAGCAGGGCGCTGCTGGAGTCCTGGAAGCGCCAGAGACACTGGCCCCCGCCTGTCTTCGTCGTCGGGCCGTCGCTGAGCGGCTTCCGTCTGCCCCCGTCACTCGGTGTGGAGGGCCTCGAGGCCATCGTGCGGCAGGTCGACGGCCAGCTGGCCGGCACGACGGTGGCCTTGGGCCAGACGTTCTCCACGGTCGACACAGACTGGCACCTCGACCCGCAGACCGGGGTGAGCGCGCCCCTCGACTTCGGCCCCCTCCTTGACTACCGCGACGGCCGGCTCGCCGGAAACTCGCGCAACACCTGGGAGCTGAACCGTCACCAACACCTGGCGCTCGTCGCTCTGGCGTTCGCGTGCACGGGCGAGGACCGGTACGCGGCCTACGTGCGGCGCCAGCTCGAGTCCTGGCTCCGCCAGAACCCATTTCCTCTGGGCGTCAACTGGAACAGCCCTCTCGAGCTCGGCCTTCGGCTCACCTCGTGGGTCTGGATCGCCCGTCTTCTCGCGGACAGCGAACATGGCGAGGCGCTGTTCGGTGACAGGGGGCTCCTCTGGCCATCGGTCTACCGGCACCAGTGGATGATCGCCGCGCTGCACTCCAAGGGCTCGTCGGCGAACAATCACCTTATCGGGGAGATGGCTGGCCTGTTCGTCGCCGCGACCACGTGGCCCTGGTTCCGGGAGTCGGCCGGCTGGGCGCGGTTCGCGCAGCAGACCCTGGAACGGGAGGCGGCCAGCCAATACTACCCGTCAGGTCTCAATCGGGAGCAGGCCTTCGGCTATCACCTGTTCGCCACCGAACTTCTCCTCCTGGCCGGTGTGGAGGGCGACAGGGCCGGGAGTCCCTTTTCCATGGGCTGCCGGGCACGGCTGCGGCGCGCGGTCCGGGCCGCGGCAGACCTGGTCGGGCCGAACGGTCTGCTGCCCACCTTCGGGGACGACGACGGCGGCATGGCGATCGGCCTGCCGGGCGGCGGGAGCGGCGCGTTCGAGAGGATCCTCGCCGTGGCGTCCCGGTGGCTCGGCGACGTCGAGTGCGCCGTGGAGCCGTCGCGAGAGGCCCGGCTCGCCGCCGAGATCGAGCTGTCGGGCGTGCCGGGCGTTGCCGAGGAGGCCGTCACGGCGAGACTGCGGCCCGCCCGATTGGACGCGGAGTCGACGAGCTTCGTCGACGCGGGTGTGTATGTGATGCGGTCCACGTTCCGTGGAGAAGTCGTCTCCGTCCTCGCCGACGCCGGGGAGCTAGGCTACCTGAGCATCGCGGCTCACGGTCACGCGGACGCGCTCTCGTTCGCGCTTGCGGTGGCGGACGAGCCGCTCCTTGTGGACCCGGGCACGTTCACGTACCACTGGGACCCGGCGGCGCGAGCGTACTTCCGCGGCACGCGGGCCCACAACACAGTCACGGTCGACGGTCATGACCAGTCGGAAGCTGGGGGGCCCTTTCTCTGGACGCGGAAGGCTCGATGCTTCGTACAGGAGTGGAGCGAGACTGCGGGAGAGGTGGTCCTGGCAGCGAGTCACGACGGCTACGAACGCCTCCACAGCCCCGTCACGCACCGGCGCCGTCTCGTTCTCAGGGCAGGACAGCTGGACGTGGACGACGAACTCACGGGGACTGGGGAGCACGACGTGGAGTGGCGGCTGCACCTGGCGCCGCACTGCCGCGCCGTGCTTGGAACGAGGGAGTGTGAAGTTGTGGGTCGCCGTCATCGACTCTCGATCCAGCTCGACGATGCCCTGCGCTGGAGCGTGCTCAGCGCGCAGCCTCAGGGCGGCTGGTTCTCACCCGCGTTCAACAGGAGAGAGCCTACTGCAACCCTAGTCGGCGCTTGCCGCCTGCCGTTGCCGCTGAGCCTGCATCACGTCCTGGAGGTGCTGGCGTGAAGGTGAGCGTCTTCGGGCTTGGGTACGTCGGCGTCGTGAGCGCAGCCTGCCTTGCCCGTGACGGACACGAGGTCATCGGGGTCGACATCAATCCCGACAAGGTGGCAGCCATAACGGCCGGCCTCTCGCCCATCGTCGAACCGGGCCTTGGCGACCTGCTGGTGCGGGGCGTCGACGAAGGCCGCATTCGAGCCACCACCGACCCCGATCTGGCTGTCGCTGGGAGTGAGGCTTGCCTGATTTGTGTGGGGACGCCGTCGGCGGAGCGCGGAGCGCCGCGGCTGGACTATGTCTTCAACGTCTGCCGGGAGATCGGCGCCGCGCTCGCGACGAGCGATGGTCCCCATGTCGTTGTTCTGCGAAGCACGGTCCCGCCCGGCACACTCGTCGAGTGCGCCGGGCTGGTCAGAGCGGAGGCGCCGGGTGCTCAGGTCGCCTTCGCCTTCAACCCGGAGTTCCTCCGGGAGGGCTCGGCCATCGCGGACTTCGACCGCCCGAGCTACACGGTCATCGGGACCGACAGCGACGAGGCGGAGGCCGCGGTCCGCGAGATGTATGGCCGCGTAGATGCCCCGTTCTGCGTCGTCCCCCCGGAGGTCGCCGAGATGGTGAAGTACGTCGCCAACTGCTGGCACGCGACCAAGATCGGCTTCGCCAACGAGGTGGGGCGCGTCGCCAAGGCGTTCGGGGTGGATGGGCGGACCGTCATGGATCTGATTGTTCAGGACACGAAGCTGAACGTCTCGCCCACCTACATGAAGCCCGGCTTCGCGTACGGTGGCTCATGCCTCCCCAAGGATGTGCGCGCTCTGCTGTATTACGCCCAGGAGCTCGGCGTGCAGCTCCCCGTGCTCGCCGCCCTCCCCCTGTCGAACGAGCTGCAGATAGACGCGGCCTTCGACCTCGTGATGGCGGCCAGGCCGTCGCGCGTCACGGTCTTCGGCCTCGCGTTCAAGTCCGAGACCGACGACTTGCGCGAAAGCCCTGCGGTGCCGCTGGTCAAACGGCTGCTCGGCGAGGGGTGCGACGTGCGCATCTACGCGCCCGATGTGAATCGCGCCCGCCTCATGGGCACCAACCTCGCCTACATCCGCGAGAACATCCCTCACTTCGAGCGGCTGATGGTCGACGACTCGGACGACGCGATCGCCTGGGCGGACGCGGTGGTCGTGACTCACCCCCAGCGGCAGTTCGCCGAGGCGCTCGATCGGGCGCCGGACTCCACACGCGTGGTGGACCTTGCCGGCGTGTTCGCCGAGCGGCCGGAGCGATTCGAGTACGATGGCATCGCCTGGTAGCGTACTCATCGTCGTCGAGAACCTGCCGATCCCCTTCGACCGGCGAGTCTGGATGGAGGCGACGGCGCTCGTCGATGCTGGCTATGACGTCGCCACCATATCGGTCACCGGCAAGGGGTTCGAGCGCGAGTTCGAGGTGATCGAGGGCATCCGCAACTATCGACACGACCTCGGCACTGAAGGCCACTCCGCGTTCACTTACCTTGCCGAGTATGCGAAGGCGCTCTGGGCAGAGGTCAGGCTCGCCCGTCGGGCCTACGTCGACAGGCCGTTCGACGTCATCCACATCTGTAATCCACCCGACCTCATGTTCCTGTGGGCTGCCTGGTACAAGCTGCGGCACGGTGTCAAGGTGATCTTCGATCAGCACGACATCAATCCCGAGCTCTACGAGGCGAAGTACGGCAAGCGGGATGTCTTCTACGCACTGCTGCGCCTCGCGGAACGATGCACGTTCCTCACCGCCAACGTCGTGATCACGACTGGCGAGAGCTATCGTGCCATAGCGCTCACGAGAGGACGCAAGAAGTCGGAAGATGTGTTCATCGTGCGCAGCGCTCCCGATCTGGCCAAGTTCCAGCCGGTCGAGCCCATCGCGGCCTATCGGCAGGGCCGCCGATTCTTGGTGGGCTACGTCGGCGTCATGGGGCCGCAGGAGGGCCTCGACTACCTCCTGCGGGCCGTCCGGATCGTCGTGACCGAGCTGGGTCGTACCGACATCTCCTTCGTCCTCATCGGCAGCGGCCCCTCGTATGAGGCGCTCAGGGTGCTGGCTCGCGAGCTGGGCGTCGCGGACTACGTGGAGTTCACAGGTCGCGTGCCCGACGACGAACTCATTGCGCGGCTCTCGACGTGCGACGTCTGCGTGAACCCAGACCCGTACAACTCCTTCAATGACGCCTCGGTCATGAACAAGATTCTCGAGTACATGGCGCTTCGGCGGCCGGTCGTGCAGTTCGACCTCACGGAGGGACGGCTGTCAGCTGGGGCAGCGTCCGCGTACGCACGACCCAATGACGTGCACGACCTCGCGAAGACCATCGTGGCGGTCCTCGATGACGGTGAGCGGAGAGCTGAGATGGGGAGGGAAGGCTATCGTCGCATGCGCGACGAGCTGGAGTGGCGTCACCAAGTCCCCACGCTTCTTCGAGCCTATGATCGGGCGCTCAGGCGTGCTTGAGTGCGTATTCCGCTCCAAGCCGAACA
>Ga0315283_10001281_pt1 | contig 20071 bp, 26 predicted proteins | sample YL17G09_0_MG_FD_204541 | JGI IMG/M metagenome (GOLD analysis project Ga0315283, IMG submission 204541) | Sediment microbial communities from Yellowstone Lake, YNP, Wyoming, USA - YL17G09_0 | ecosystem: Environmental > Aquatic > Freshwater > Lake > Sediment | place: USA: Wyoming | collected... | reverse complement strand
AATGGCGGGGTAAGGGACCCAATCATCGTCCAGGCGACGGCTGAGGGCGGCTATGTGGTGAGGGAGGGGAACTGTAGGGTAACATCATGCAACCATCTCGTGGCCGAATATCCAAATGACTCCAGGTTCAACCAGATCCCAGCCATGATCTTCACCGACACGCTCTCCGACGAGCACCTAGCCATTCTTCTCGTCGAGATGCACGTCACGGGCAAGATCGAGTGGGAAGCCTATGAGAAGGCCAAGAAGGTACATGATCTCCATACGAAGTATGGCAAGCCCTATGAGTGGCTGTCGATGAGCATGAGGTTATCGAAGAGCAAGATTTACCAGCTCCTCACCAGCTACCAGCAGATGGACGAGTACCTGAAGAAGTACCCGACTGAGTCCATCCGCAAGTTCTCACGGTTCTCAGAGGCTATCAAGAAGAAGGTGATTAGGGAGAAGCTTGAGAAGGATGATAAGTTCAAGGAGACATTCTACCGATGGCTTAAGGAAGACAAACTGACCGACAACCATCATATCAGGGAGCTTCCGAGGATCCTCGAGAATCCCAGCGCCCTCGACGCCCTCGACAAGGGAGGCTTCGACGCCGCGTACTCCATTATCCTTAAGAGCGATCCCGCCCTTGAGAGCTACCTCTTCTCATCCATCAAGAATGCCATCGAGAACCTAGAGGGCGCCTCGATGGTGGAGATCCAGGAGCTTAGGAACGATGCCAAGAAGGTATCGATGCTGCAGGCGCTTTACCACGCCACGCAGAACCTGGCGGCGATCTCCCAGGTTGCCTTGACTTAGTTCATCTCTTCGTGAGGTCGGTGGTCGCAGTGAGATAGGCGTCGAGCGCCGTCTTGAACTGCCCACCGTCCGTCGCCGGAGTCGTCTGCCTATCTGCTCCTGCTCCATAAGCCATGGCGAACACGCCAGATGCAGCCAGATCATTCATGTGAGAGAAAAAGTAATGTACCCTGTTGTCGCGGTAGTGCCCGTCGGTTCCCCCAGGAGTCGATGAAGGTACGCCGAAAGGTATCTGCCAGTGCATGATGGGCTTCACCATCGTCTGCCCCACTATCTTAGACCACTTGATCCAGCCAGCGAAGTTCGGAAGGGTCTGGTTAGTCTCATCCAAGTAAACATTCTTCCTCCCATTCACTTCCCAGAAGCCTGCATCCCTGTCGCAGGGGTCGACGGCAATGAAGTCAGTCTGGTCCGAGCCTATAGACTTAAGAAAGTTCCCCACGCTCACAGCCTTCGCCTCAAGAGGAGCATTGGGGTCAGTCGAGTCATACCAGTCGCCCCATGAGGATGCATGAAAGCCGAGCTTCGTCTTTGGTGCTATAGCTCTGGCCATTTTTATGATGCAAGAGAACATTCCTCCTACGTTTTCTGAGACTGCTGAGCACTCGGGGAGGTCTGAGGCCTTGACCTTGGCGGGTATGCTCGCAGCAGGCGTGTTGATCGATACTGCATACTGCTGCAGGTAGCCGTAGAAATCAGGCTCTATATGTAGGATGGTTGGGACATTACCGGTCGCTATATGCTGAAGAAGGACGCGCATGTCGAGGAGGTACTGATGGAGGCCGGAAGTCAGGATGCCATAGTTCTTGACCTCGAACTGGTATGCGAGCTGATAGTAAGTGAACATTGGTACCGCGCTGATCTCTTTAGCTTGGTTGATCACCATGTCGGCGTAATAGCCGTCGGGAGCATTCCAGGTTCTCCAGCCTTCTACGAGATATCTGTAGTGGATGGTAGGCTTCAGCCCGAGGGGCTTTGGATCCAAACCACCCTCACCGACCATGATATAAGGCTTGCCCGTCATCTCCTGTGCGAGTGCGGCAGCCTTTACCCTCACCGCTTCATTATCCCCAGTGGGTATAGGAGTCGGTGTTGGAGTGGGAGTCGGACTTGGAGTAGGACTTGGAGTAGGAGTCGGACTTGGCATAGCATCTGAGACATAGGCTAAATTGTCGATGTCGATGAGGTAGCTCGCCGTCGTGCCATCGGAGATGAAGAAGATGACCGCTCTTACATCAGCCAGATTGACTCCTGTGAACTTAGATATCGGAATGGACGTCTCGAGGTAGCAGGATGCTAGGCTGATATCCACCTTCGCACTCGTTGCATTGTTCCCGTCATAAAGGGCGACTGATAGCTTCTTGGCCGTTGGGGACTTCGCCGCCATAGTGAGTGCCGATGCTCCAGAGAGGTTCACCGAGTTCCAGTTCGCGGGAACATAGGCTACAGCTCCCCACCAGTTCTTGACCTTGATAGTTGCTCTTAGATGGTTTGGTTTTGAGTAGGGCGCAGAAGTTGATTGCACCAGAGTGGAGCCGTTGGAGTCCCAGGTGGTGGCAGCACTAAACTTCGCAGTCTCGCCATTGTACAAGGCTATTGTGGCTGCGCTCAGAGGCGTCGCAGCTAGGATGAATGACATGATCAGTTTTTTCATAATTCCCCCCTTTTGTTGGTATATTTAATCTCAAAGCCTAAATAAAAAAAAAGCCGAAGTCCCTTTCGGAACTTCGGCTTTATCAGTATCCAGTTTTCGGGGGACTGAGTCCCACCGAAAATTAAACTCTCTGGCCTCGAACAACCGAGCGGGCGTTCACAACGACCTGGCTCTCGATTTGTTCCATGTACCAGCCTCTCCAGCTCTGGCCGACGATTGCACCCATGGTGTTCTCGACTGTGAGCGGTTTTCTCTCCATTACAACGCCAAGCGCCTTGGGACTTCCGAGAAAATAAACTTCCCCAGGATTTAAAACCTGAAGATTGTCTGCGCGGAAACCATCGGTGTAAAGCGTTACGCCGAAGAATGATCCTAAAACACCTTCCATTATGAGTTGGTGCTTAGAGACCGGATCATAGTAAGATGCAAATTCAGAATCAGTGAGGATGTCATCCCAGATATCAACAGACACGAGGGCTGCTGCTACAGGAATCGTCCAGCGAGCGATCTGCGTTCTCATCGATTGGAACACGCTAGGCGTGAACGCGTTGAAGAAAACAAGATCGTTGTATGCAGAAGCTGCATGATCGAAAAGTGCCTTAGTTCTTAAGTCTTCTTGTCTTAAGATCTGCTCAAGTCCATCATTGTACTTGTGCTCGAGGAGGTCGGTGTCGGCCAATTCGAGTTCAAGGTTGTCAATGCGGATGTTAGCAAGCAAGTAAGCATCCGGTGGGTGAACGTAGTTTTGTCTTACGAAAGTCGCGACAACTGTTGGTTGTTCGTGAGCGATGTAATACGCGATAACGTCCTTACGTCTTACTGCGATTCTTGCGATGTCACCGCGCTTGATTGGCTTGAAGCCAAGAAGCTTACGTGTGAAGCCTTCGCGGCCAAGCGCTTCATAGATTTCTTCGGAGATCGTCTCACCGAGAGCCATCCACTTTTCGCCGGTCTTGTCAGCAATCGCTTCTGCGAGAACTTCCTGACGCTCAGCAACGATCTGGCGACGCTCTTCAGCTGTCACTACAGTCTCATCACTACGAGCTACTGCACCCGACTTAACGCCGTCGAGAAGGTGCTTGATTTGGACCAGGAGGTCCTTGTTGCTGTTGGCATTGATCTCGCCGCCAGCGCCTACGAGACGCTCACCGCCTTTACGTGCGCGGTATTCAGTTGCGGGCAAAGCCCGTCCTCTAGATAGTTTCATTTCATGAACCTTTCTTACACTGTATATTCGACTTCACACCATGTGAAACCGATACCAAATACCCTTCCGGTTCTCCTCCATTGCTTTCCCCTCACTTCTGAGCGGGAATGGGCTAATTATGAAAGTCTGATGTTATCCCAGCACTCGGTGTAAGGACGAGAGCCGGGAACTAATTACGAAGTAGTTAAAGGCAGATTGAAGGTATATTGTTTGGTTTTTGGCTGTTGTACATCATGATGATGCACTTGAGAGGGACAGCTCCCTCTTTTTCGCTTTGGCTATATTCAATTGTCAAAGAGCTTCGGAACAAAACTTAATCTTAGTCTCTGCTCATACTCTCGTCGCTGATTATACCGACATCTTTAGAGAAAGCCTCGAAGTCCTCATAATCTTTTTTAGCCGTTACTTTTTTTAGGAAGCTTCTTGGATTTGTAGCATAGTGTGCTGCGATCTTTTCAGCATATGATTTGACCAGCTTAAGATGGCTTCCCTTGTTCTTAAGCCCCAAAAGGCCCTGAAGCTGCTTGTCCTTGCCGATCTTGTCGGTGAGGCCGTCCTTCTTCCATAGCTTATCGGATGGCGTAGTCCTCTTCGCCTTCGGCGCTGGGGCTGCTTCCTCCTCTTCCTCTTCTTCATTCTTGAGGGGTATGGAAACTTTCCGGCCGAGAACCTTAGCTGCAAGCTCTACTCCTTCTTTCCATTCGGAGGGGCTACCGTCGGAGCTAACGCTTATGCCCTTAACTTCACCGAGCCTACAGAGGCATGCGGTGACCACAACATCATATGGCTTTCGAGCCGTCTTGCAGAAATCAAAGCTCTTCATCTCTCCCGCCGTCTTCGGAAGGAAGAAAGTCTCATGACTATTGGCATCGATGCCATTGAAGCTGATCTCGCCTGCGGTCGTAGGCTTAGTACCCTTGTCGCCATTACCATCGGCGAGGATGTTTTTCTTGCTGTTGACGATCTTAGCGATGTCCTTGAGGGCAGCCTTGTACTCGTTCTCATCCACTTCCGACTTCTTGTCCCAGTAATGCGTATACCCCATAGCGAGTTCCTTTTCTTTTTCTAAGTTTTTAAAGTTTTTATTCGCCCTGATCAAACACGGGTTTCACGTTCAGCCACTTTGCGATCTTCTTCGCTGTGTCCTTCGTGAAGTTCCAGTAGACCGGATGATAAATCACATTGGTTCCCCTGCCTGCCGTCTTACCCGTCATGATATCCAGGGCTTCACCGCTGTAGAGGAAGCGTACTGGATGGCCGTCCTTGACTATTTCCTTCTTTAATTCAGCCGCCTGCTCTTCAGTGAGCTTGGGGGCATAATGACTTTGTATTCGCGCAGCATATCCGAATGCTGAGGATTTTTGATTGGATTTGATTGCTGAGTATGAAATACCCTGCTCCTGCCACTTGTCGGAGAGCTTTGACCACTCTCCCATGAATTCATCCTTCCATATCTTATTGCGCTCTTCTGCGTCTTTGCTTCTAAGCTTGAGCTTCTTGCCGGCAAGCTCACGGAAGGAATCCATCTCTCGCATAGCCTTTTCGGCTTTTTCTTTTCTCGTCTCGATCTGGCCCCTATCCACAACTTCGCCGCTCCCATGCCATTCGGCAAGGTTAAGCCCTAGGGAGTAGGCCAGGATAGGGTCCTGGAAATACCAGTGGGCGGAGATGGTAAGCATACCGTTCTTAGCCCTGTCGTTAAGCCCGCCTATGGTGGGCTTGCCCATCCACTTTCCTAAACTCTCATTGAGGTGCTTATGTAGCATCTCAATGAACTTATTCATTCCATCTTTGTCTTTTTTAAGGAAGTCGGCGGCTATGGGTAGCGTTGCCACAAGCTCATAGCCACCGGCGTAGGCTGACGAAGTCTGGATGCGCATGCGGGCTTTACTGAAGTCGGGTACAAGACCTTCCTTCTTCTGCTGTTTGTCATCCGCCTTCTTCAGCTTGAGCTGAGGCTTGATATCGATGACTTTATCGGCTAAAACTTTTAAAAAGCCCATGTTTGCTTCCTTTTCCTTATCAGCTATGAAGTGCCAACATAAGTTCGCGCAGTTCATCAGCTGTGAACTTCTTGCCATGCTCCTTGATGAGTGCCTTAATCTGATTAATGGCATCCTTTGAGCCGCTTCCAGTCTGGTTCTTAATCCATTCCGTTGGACTGGATGAAGGTGCCGTCTTGGTTGGAGCAGAAGTTTTAGTCCATGAAGGTGCGTTCTTCGCCACTTCCTTGCAGTGTTTGCAAGTCTTTGGGTCAGCCTTAGAGAAGATCCAGCCTTTGCATGTACATGTTGGAGCTGGGTTTCCAGTCTTCCAACGGACTTCATAGGGGTCCGCGCTGGGGTCAGATTCGCTCTTGAATGTCTGGACTATTGGTCCGTAGCGCTCTTGCTTCTGGGACTCGGTCCATTTCGCGGCATCGGCTTCCTGACTCATGTCGCCACATGCATAAGCATAATGCACGGCAATACGGTCGCGGAATGACAGATTGCTTGTTTTCATTGTAACTCCCTTTTACTTTATACCGAATTATTATGTTCCCGCCGCTCCGCCAAAAACCCCGGACCTCAATTGATGAGGTCCGGGGACGTAGGAGGTTTCCTCAATGGTTACACGAGGAATTCAATTCCCAAGTAAGGATCGGTAGGTGTTGGGATGCTAACTACGCGGCCATTAGGAATAGCCGTGATAAGTGAGCTAGGCTCTACATTTGAGATCAAGCCTTTAGCACCCAAGCCAGGAACAGCATCAGTCCAGTCAACTGCTTGGTCATAGAACATTGTGAACAAGCGGCCTTTGCCTTTACCAACGCCAACCTGAGAGAAGAAGTTGGGGTCTGGCATGTTTGTAGGAGCTTCGTAGAAAGTCATCTTCGCTTCGGCTACCGTAAGTTTATAGCGGTAGTATACGCGAATGGTTTTGCCTTTGTTGCCTACGAGGAACGTGAGTGTTCCATTGTCAAGGTCAACAGAGTCAGGAGAAGCACCTTCAACGCGGATTTGGCCGGCCATGAGGTTGTTCTTGCCAAGCTCAACAACATAAGGAGCTGCTGTTGGAATGACATGATCTTCAACAACGGCTGCCGTCGAGAAGTCAAGCTGACGGAACATAGCAAAGCCAACTACTTTTTCGTCTGCTTCGCCAACTGCTGGCTTAACTTTTTCTACGCCGCCTTCGAGAACGCCAACGAGGCCTTGTCCTTCTTCAGACACTTCCTCACCGATAACGAGAGGCTGAGTGTCACTCCATGTGTAGAATGTACGCTTTAGATCGATCATGATGAAATCCCTTTCAAAAAATAAAAAAAATAGAAAAAACTAACTTAATTGTGCTTCGTAAAGCACTTGCCTGTAATACGCATTTAATCTCAGAGGCTTCTTCTGCCATCTTCGAGGAGAACCATTCCCACTTTGACTTCCGTGAACTTGCCTATGTACTTGTCATTGGCAGTCTTCTCGGCATCCTCATGCCTTTTGAAAGTATCGACATCAAGCTTCCAAGGGGCGGTATCGCTATTGCGGTACATGACCGCGAACTTCATCTCTCCCGCAGTGACATAATGCTTTTCTATGCGTTCTGAATATATCTCTTACCCTTCAAATAAAGAATAGGGGGAGCTAAGCTCCCCCTAACTCTTAGTACTTAGAACCTAAGCGGAGTCTGCGTTTCATGTCATTTTGCTTCTCAGAAGCACTCATCAAGCGGAGCGATGCTTCGATCTCGTTCGGAGCTTCATAAGCTTCCGAAGAAGGAGCGAGCGGCATTGAGCGCCGTGCTAGTCTTTCTGATAGCGTCTCATCGCTGAACTGGTTAGCCTGGGCAACGGCTACGTTGCTTGCAGAGTTGACCATACGTCTCGTGTGTGCGAAGGCTTCCTTCGGCATTTCGAGGTATTCCTGTGCATCCGCAATAACCTGGTCGAGGTAAGGACGGAAGCTGTTCGCGAAGCACTCTTCTACTACAAGAGCTGGATTGCTGAAACCAAGGCTTGCGAGCTTGTCTACGAATGCTCTCTTGAGCGGGTTAGACTTGCCTGCGATAAGGCCTTTGTTAAGGGCATCAGCAGCTACTTGCATAGCGTCAACGAAGTCGGTTCTCAGCGTGCCGAGACGCTCTGCCCGTACTTCTTTGAGAGATGCTTCCACTTCCAACTTAAGTGAGTTGGCGAGGTTCGACTTCGTTATGCCATGAGCATAGAAGCGAGCTTTCACGCCTTTGAGCATGTCATAGATACCTACGCGCTCAGTCGTCTGAGCAATAACGTTCGGCCACTTGACCTGGTCGCAGAAGAAAGCTGCAACATCTTGTGGGTCATTTTGGTCAGCCAAATGAACTTCAGCAATCGGCTTGCCCGCTGCTTGAATTGTCCAATATGGATCTTCTTGTGATTCCCAGAATGTGAAGGCAAGAGCATCACGACCAACTTTCATGTTTTTCAAGTCTTCAAGGTTCTGCAATACTTCATACTTCATGGCATCAGCCTCCCCTTTTTCTTTATCAATCTTAGGTGCTGCCTCTTCGCCTTCTTCCGAAGGTTCGGTATCAAGGCTCTTGTCAAGCTCATCACTACCCTTGTCTAAGGCATCCAAACCTTCTTCAGCCTTTTCCACCTTCTCTTCGTCGCCTTCTTCAGCAGCAACCATTTTGATCGCCTTGAGGTTCATGGCGCGAACTTCTTTCCAAAGTGCATAGCCTTCCTTAGCGAGGGCTTCGTCCTTCAACTTGTCTTCAGCTGTCTTCACGCCTGCCACGATAGCCTTCTCGAGGTTGTCGAGAGCTTTGAGGCTGCGCTTAGCACTTACCATACGACCTGCGCGAATGGCTTTGCGGATCTGCTGAACCATAGCCTGCGCTTCTTCTTTTTCATCTTTCTCTTCGCCTTTGTCTTCTTCTTTGTCTTCTACAGGAGCTGGAGCTTCAGGCTCTGCATTTTCCTGAGGAGCTGGAGCGGTAAATGGGGTCTCTTCCTTCAAGGACTCAAGACCTTCATCAGCCTTCTCAACTGCCTTGTCGTCGCCTTCGTCTTCAGCAATGACCTTAGTCGAAGCCAAAGCGAGTGCACGTACTTCCTTCCATACTCCAAAACCTTCCTTCGCAAGCGCCATGTTGCCGAGCTTCTTCTCAGCAGTCTCTACACCAGCTATGATTTCTTTCTCAAGTTTGGTGAGATCCTTCAAAGCGGCTTTTGCGGCAGTCAGTTTACCAGCGCGTACCGACTTACGGATATGACGAGCGATTGCTTCAGCAACCTTAACTTCGTCTTCTTCTTCCTTAGACTTAGCTTCGGCTTCCTTCTCGCGCTTAGCGCACTCATCATCAGAAGGTTTTTCGTCATGATCATGTGCTTCGCCAAGATCATCGCCTTCGCCAGTAGCTTCATCATCTTCGCATTCTTCTTCAGGCTTGCTATAGCCGCCAGCTTTCTCTTCAGCAGGTACGGCGTCTTCTTTAGCCATCTCATCGAGACCCGCCATTGCGAGTTCCATGTCGCCAGCCTTAATGAGGGCAGCTGTAAGTCTTAGGCGTTCCATCTTAGAAGCTTTAGCCAAATGAGCTTTAGCTTTCTTGATGTTTCCCTTAGCTAGGGCAGCCTGTGCCGATTCTTTCTCAGCATTTTCTTCATCGCTAGGCGGTTCAACGGGAAGTACAGGCTTCTCTTCGCCTTCCTCTTCGCCTTCGCCTTTGCTCTCTGCTGAGAAGTCTTCTGGTGGGAGTTCTTCGTTTTTCTCATCAAGGTCACTTATGACTTCCTCTAAGGCTCTTGCCCTAATAAGATCGCCTGCCTTGTGATACTGCGCCTGAAGCTTTTTGAGTGCTTGCTTAGTTGTTGTTGCCACTGTCTGATCCCTTTCATCCTTAGAATTATATGCAGTTAGATACCTACGTGCCTCGTCAACGTACCCACCAGCCCGTAAGAGGTTGGCTAAAGTCTGCGCCAATTCCTGCGGCGCCTCGTTGAATTCTGGACTTTCCTCGATTGCGACCTCTTGGATGTTCCTAAAGGCCTGTTCTGGTGCCAGGTCGTCGCTTAACGCGGCAGACACCGGTGTTGGGAGATTAGGGGTACGCCCTTCGCTCTCATCCCTGAAGACCTCTATAGAGGCTCCTAGGTAATCATGAGCGATGGACGGATCTCCGCCCTCCCGCAGTTCTCTCGCCGCCTGAGCCAGCAATCGCCGTGCAACCGGGAACGTGGTATTTAGCTTTTTTGTATTGGCTTCGATGAACGCAGCCACTTCTTCGCTTAATTCCTTGTTCCCCCGATTTTTTAGCTCGGTCAGCTTCAATTGGAGTGCCTTCGACATTTTTTTCTCCTCTTACTCCATTACAGCTACATGATAAAACATGATAATTATGACAACCTCTGGGGGAGGTTTATTATCTAACAAAACCGCCTTCGCGGGCTTGCTTAGATTTCATTGCTTCAGATACCTTCAGCCCACGGCCAAGAACTTCCTTGCCGTTCATCTCCTGGATGGCGTCATCGCCCTTGTCCACTTCGATGAACCCATAGCCTTTGGACCTGCCAGTTTCTCGGTCTCTGATGACTTTTACGCTACCCTCAACTACACCGTACTGAGAGAATGTCTCAGTTAGGTCAGCTTCCACAAGTTTCCAGGGAAGGTTTCCAATATAAAGACGCATGTAGAACTCCTTTTATTGTAAGGTAAAGGGACATAATGAGGGTATCAATTCGCCCTTAATCATCTATATTAATCTACTTAATCGCATTTTTAAACGCGAGAAGGATACCGTGCTTGACCTGCTCGTCAGTCAACTTTACTCCGGCTGCATCAGTCAGTCGGAGAGCCACCCGTTTGCTGAGTGTATTTATAGCTTCGCTCCGCTCTATCGCCTTAAGTCCCTCATCGATATACTTTTTGACGCTAGGATCTTGAGCTATTTTTTCAATGTTTTTCATAACTATCGGATCATGCTCCATGGTGACCGCCGCTTGACTACTACTACCCATGTTTGTATCCTCATCGTTTTTCTGCTGCAGTTTTCCGCCGCAACGATGGCAGAAGAAGCCTTCACGCCCCTTCAGTGTTAAGTGAAAGTTATCGAAATACTCCGAACTACAGTTCGGGCATGACTGTTTTTGTAGGTTATCTGTCTTGAGGTCGTCTCCCAGCATTCGCTCTACCTGCTGTGGGGACATCTCTTCGAGGAGCTTTGAAGCCTTTCCAGATAGGGGAGAGAAGGTATCGAGGCCGAGATCCGCATAATACTTCTTGCCCGCCTCCTCATCTTCAAATAGCCCATAGCTGAAGCCAGCATCCGGAGGTGGACCCCGAAATAGGTACACGGGTCTATAAGGTTGATAGTCGACCGGCTTTTGAGTGTAGGGATAGTACCCAGAACCACCACCGCCGAAACCAAGGATTAACTTCATATGCAGCTCGCTCTTTCTCTTCTAGAATTAAAGACCGCTCTTGATCGCATTAAACCCTCTCCCTTCGGAGAAGTCGGTTCCCATCAGGTAAACCTGCCCAGCTACAGCCCACTTCTTCCAGTTTTCGGCTAATGCATCAGAGGGGCGTTCGGCAAGAATCTCAGACACGCGGTAGTCTCCTGTCTCCTGTGCGATAAGCTCAAGAGCGGCTACACGTTCCAAGGGAAGCTTCTTCCCTTTTTTCCAGGCGAGTTCACTGCTGGTGTTTTCACGGATATCGGTACACAAGGAAAGTACATCTTGGCGTAGTGGTATGTTGCATGCTCTTGGTTTGAGGTTGGCTGTGACCGGCATCTGAATGCCATCAACCGTCCAATCCCTCTTGAGCATATAGCTTACTTTGGCCTGGGCGGGTTTTTCTCCCGACTCTACCGTCAATTTGGCTGAGGAGATATCGCTTCCGATAGAGAAGTCGCCAATGGGAACGGCAGCTCCAGCTGTCTCCTTGAGGAGATCGGAGATATCCTTCTCAAACTTCTTGATTTGGCTTTGGATGGACTCCTCAAGTTTGGTGAGTAGGCTTAGGAGTCTGGTTTTGGGGTCTACCGCTGAACCACCACCGCTGGGAGCTGGCTCCGGAGCCGCTTGTTGGGGGGTCTCAGTATCTTCCTGGGGAGTCTCTTCTACTTCTTGGAGCGCCTGAATGGCATGTTTTTCCGCTTCGGCACTTGAAAGTACCCCATTCCTTACTTTGATTGTAAGCTCTCTAAGAAGCTCCGCAACTTGTGCCGATGTTTTCTTTGCCATAGTTTCCTCAATCTTCAATATGTTGACAAAAAGCTGAATGATCGTTTTTCTGATAAACTTAATCTTATCTGAGAGAATCCTTATTTAATCTTGGGACATAAAATTTTTGGGTTTACCAAGACGGGGGATTTCTGTTATTCCTTCCGCACACCAAGTGGTGACCTTAGATATGACATTTAGACGCATTTTTTAGGTTGTTGCTTTTATCGAAAGAGGAGTAGTTGTTTTATGTTGAAGTTTGATGTGTTCGATAATGAGTTAGATAGGCTTCATAGTTCTTTTGCGGTTATAGTGGAAGCAGTCTTAATGGGACAAGAGCGGCTTTCGGATGCCAATAGGGACCTTCTGATTAAGTTGCTTGATCAAAATTGTGAGAGCAAATTTAACATTTACGGCATGCTGGCTGCTGAATACTGCTGTGTTTATGAAGAGGATGAAGAAGAGGAAGAAGACGAAGAAGACGAAGAAGAGGAAGAAGACGAGGAAGAAGACGAGGAACATGAGTGTCCTACCTGCTCCTGTACGCCCGAAGTTGAGACGGAAGCTGACTCAGCTTCTGATAAAGTATAATCATGTGGTGGTTGGGCTTGTGGTTTGTTATCGTAGTCTTGGTTCTTATTTTTTTCCGAGGATCCTTCCATAAGACTCCGCCTCCTCCCCCTTCTAAGTAATTAAGTAAGTAAAGTTTTTTTCCAGGGCTGTCATTTTTTAGTGGCAGCCTTTTTTATTTCCTACTACACTTTAATAGAGCAAATATAATATTATTAGTTTAGGAGCGTGCGATGCCGCGAGCGGGATCTAATCGCGATACTTATATATCCGAGAAGGGTATGGATGAGTTTCGCAAGTCATTGGGACTTAGCCCTATCGTGAAGGCGAAGGTAAAATGCCTTGGCTGTAGCAAAGAGTTCATAAGTCAGGACGTGAAAAAGAATAGGATGTGTGGGCAGTGCAAGAACTCCGATAGGGGGCGGGGTATTCATGAGTCGTATCATTCGACCTTTAATTCTGGGAAGTTCTCAATGGACATGCTGTCGCATATCCCAGTATCTTAGTCTTTACAGGGTGTGAGGGTGTTATTCATCATGGTTGTAAATTTCTTTGCTTAGACAAGAAATCGTGCAAAAAAATCGCCAAGAGGCAGAAAAGACCATTCAAGTAATCCACCCTGTTTAGTCTTTTACTGGATAGATTCCAGAAATATCAAATTCTGCTTTGCCATCTTCATCTTCATCATAGCCGGGAATGGGATCCTTCTCCCAGTCGATGTACTCAATCTCTTCAGCCTCAGCCGTGCAGCCCTCATCCTGGTAGGTCATGATGTCCCTACCCATGATATACTCCTGCATCTTGGCCTTGGCCTCAGCCTCATCTTTAGCCTTAATATAGACAACGCCATCATACTCCACCGTGGACGTCTGCGTGACGGACTTTTTAAGTTCGACTTGGAAGACATTCTCTCCATCATCGGAGGCTTTGATCTTTGAAAGAAACGTAGTCATTTTGCCATACTCCATATTATTATAGTATCCTTGACTCCTTAAACCATTCGGCTGAGGCAGTCTACTCCAATTTAGAAATACCATAGCTGATGGGACTCTGCGCTAACGTCGGCAGGCCCAATGACCGAACTCGTCTCGAAGTACTCGCATCCGGAGCAGAGGTCATAAGAGAGCTTGCTCTTATATACGGTTCCCTTCGGATATTTAAGCGGCTGCGCCCCATTGGAAAGCTGCCCGGTGATCGAGTTTATGAAATAGCTGACCCAACTTCCCATCGAGTATGAACGGCGCTGGCCCTTTTCTATCTGTCTCGCTAGTGCGGAGTCCTTCGTTCTATCATAGCCGAGAAGGACATATATTTTCCAAATGTCCCAACCTGGGAAGTATCTCAGGGAAGAGTCGAAGTGGACCCCCTTGGCATCAGTGAAGACCTTGTTCTGATGATCTGCGAACGTGGGCTTGCCTACGAACGTCTTGTAAATGAACTGGCCGAACCGTGGGTCGAAGTATGTAACCTCATCGAAGGGGAATGCGTGTAAATTTCTATTAGGGTAATTAACCGTAACTATTGGAACTTCTGTTAAAATATAATCTTTAATGTCGGCAGATATCTGATAGGTCTCGCTCGCTCCTTTGAGCCAGCTATAGTCGAGGGCATTGCCATTGACTGTGGCGATGGCCTTTTTCTTGTCGACGATATCTACCCTACGTAGCCTATCTTTAGCATCATCCCTCGTGGCCGAGAAGTCGGAGAGTGCCGCCGAAGCATAAATTTTAAACCGACTTGAATGGTGTCTTTCCAACATTTTTCTTCCTCTGCCCTAAAGGGTATAGTGTTACCTCAACTTAATCTTATCAGATTAAATGCATAACCTTGACATCTTAGGAGTGCCGCATGAAGTTAGTTTTACTTCTTATGTCTCTGCTATGCTGCTCGGAACGTAAGTTCTCCCCCTGTCCCTTCCACTTCTCAAAGGTGATGATGGGAACAGACTCGGAGGCTAGCAGGGAGTGTCCTCGATTTAAACTAGAAATATTTAGAAAGTATCTACACGCACGATTAAAACTCTCCCTAAATCATAATCAATGAAATCCGTATATTTTTTTCCGTATTTCTCTTTGAGAGCGATATCAAATGCGTTGAAGCGTTCAACTACTTGGTCATCAAGTTGTTTAAGCCCACTTTGGATATCTTCAGATAGCGGCAAATCAGCATAACTTAAATCTTGACGAGATACCTCAAATTCTTCATCTAGTCCTTCGTCTTGAATGGTATTCCATACTTTATTGGTAACTTTAGCGTATGGAAGTGTGGGAACCTTTTGTAGTAAACTTATTTCCCACGATGCGTGGTCAGCTAAAATTAGTTTACTAATATCGGATTTTCGCACATAATTTCCTTCAAGTTTAACGCCCATCGACATCAATTGCCGCCGTAACTCGACCTTGCTGATAAAACCCATTTTTTTAACCCCTTACGATAAAATCGACACCTTAATTAAAAAAGCGCAATTAAGTAGACCACTCATTAAATGTAACATAAGCATTCCGCTACTTAATTATGATTAACCACTTAATTGAATCTTATTTACTGTAGGCTGGTTTAAATTAGTTCGTAAAAATCTTTGATAACCGCATTAACCTTAAATTTACGAGTAAAACCTAGGCCATCGCATGAGCAGTATGTGAAGTTCAGGGGATTTTCCTTCAAATAAGGCGCTTCCGATACCATAAGGTGAGTGCAGGTCTGGTTATCTTGTCTGTACCTGAGACTTTTATGCGGCTTGCCGAGAGTACTGTGTTTCCATTGACAGGAAAGTTTAGGGAAGTACTACTGACTCCCCTCTCACCTATGGTTGATAGGTCAATAAAGGCAACGCTCGGAGTGATGACTCCTGATGAGAGATCATAGCTATTAATAGAAAACCGCGTGGCTTCCCCAGCAAGGATGGGATTCGCCTGGCTCGCAGCGAGGGCTGTGATTGTTATAGGCGTGATGTTCTCGCTATCATTGTCCTGATGCGTATCATTGGAGTTCGATACGAGGCTCACTGTGTGCGCAGTCGTATCGGTAGTTGAAGACCAGGTCACCAGTGACTCATTCTCGCTCAGCCATTCTCCCCGCTCCTCATCATAATAGTAAATCCCCTGATAATCCCCATACTGGACCCATATGATCATGCCAGGAAGAGGATCAGGAAGTTGGCCAGGGTTGTTAATGACGATGAGACCACCCTGCGGCGCGATTGCTGGGTACTTTATGATCTTCAGTATCTTGAGGTTGTCTCTTATTATAAGCTCATCTTCGATGAGGATCCAATCCCGGTAGTCGATCTCGACATCCTGGTTGGGGAGTATGGGAACCGTCTTTCCTGACCTATCCGCGCGCTTGCGATCCTGAAGGACTCTAAGGTAATAGGTAGTCTTCTGAAGGTTCCGGACTACACCCGGTGTTATGAGCTGTATGTTTGTAACAGGCATTCTTACTTGCCCTTCTTCTTTTTCGGCTTTTCTTCTTCACATGAGGAGTCGATTATGAACTCAAGCTCGACAAGGTCGTCAACTGTGAGCTTTATATTCCCACCAAGCTCAGTCACGTCGATGGTCGCAAGCTCGATCTCCATCCTAGCCAATTCACCCATTTCGGCGGCGAACTGCAGCATATTTTCCGTGGCCATCTTGTAATAGGAGGTAAGGCCTTCACTCCGCTCTATGACGGGGTTTCCAGCCTCATCCTTCGTCGCCCATTTCTTAGCAAGCTCACTCTGCAACTCATCCCATTTCGACATCTCTTCCCTTAGCTGCTTTACCAGCCCTCTGAGCTTGAACATAGCGCGGATTGGGAGTTCTTGAGCAGAAAGCCTGTCCACGCTCTTGCGAAATGGAGGGGAGACGATTTTTGATAACAGCATTTTCATAACAAGTAGCCTTTCAATGAGAGAGTAAAGGAAGCCGCGGGAAGGCCCGCGGCGAGTAAATTACAGTACTTGAACGATGACCGTGGAGTCCCACGTGATGTTGTTGTTCGCCACACCGACCACGTTTACGAGGACGTTGGTACCGGACAGGGTTATCGTCACGTTCCAAAGCGTCTTGTCTTCCGACGTGTACATGGAGTCCACGTTGAGGATGGTCACTGTGCCGCCTACTCTCTTGACCCGGAAGGTCCGGATGTAGGATGCGCAGTCGCCTGGCGTGCCTGAGGAGCCGCCAGTACACTTAGCGATGACCCGAGCCTCGACAAGCATTACTGTGTCAGCCGCCGTCGCGATGGTGTTGATAGCCTGTACCGATGCATCCGTCGTGAGCTTCTGCGCCTGCAGGATCTCATAGTTTACGAGCGTCGTTGGTGCTTCAACTCTGAGTGCGCCGTGAACGATAGCCGAACCAGCGACATCCAAGGTACGCTGAGGAGATGCTGTAGCAATACCTAAGCGGTTGGTTGAGTAGTCCCAAGTGATGGCGTTCGCCGCACTACCCGCCTCGCAGTCGAGGATGAAGGATGCATTGTAGAACGCGAGCTGCTTGTCGACACCGATGGCTGGCGTCTGAAGGGCGACATACCCGTTGCGATCTTGCCATGTGTAGGTTCTGTCAGCCGTGAGGGCGCTGAAGAGTAACTCACCATAGCGAGCCGCAGGAGCTTTAATTAGAAAGCCATCACGGGTCGTATTGGTTTTGATGTAGCCAGTCATTGTAGGTGCGATGCCTACTTTTTCTTCAAACTGGATACCAGAACCAATGGCACTAGCAACATCTCCACCTTTGTTCAAGGTGATAAGTTTGTCGGTGATCTCAAGTTCAGTCGTGTTGACATAAGTCAGCGTACCATCGACCTGGAGCGTACCATACATCACGGTGTTGGCTGGGCGACCTACAGTACCAAAAGTCTTGTCGCCATAAATCGTCTGATTTCCTTCAGTGAGTACGAAATCCGCCGAAGTCACTGCGTCACCAGGGTTCGGAACTGTGTAAGTGATGTTCGCAGAACGAGATGCCTGGGCAGCGACGATAAGGTCGATCGACTTAGCATTTTGGATGATTTGATCATCCACAGCCGTACCACTTGGGCTGTTGGAGTAGAGGGCGATCCTACGGTAGTCACCTTCATTTATATACGTACCGTTGGTTGCTATTTCATACCATGCCGTATCGGCAGGTCCGAACTTGCAGTAGAGGCGTCCGATCTCAGAGCCGCCCGAGAGCGTCGCGCCAGAAACAGAGACTGCGGCGGGAGTGCTGGAGATGAGGGCAATCAAGTTGCCTTCGGGACCAAGCGGAGCGGGGAGTCCCACGATGGCGGTTAGGTTTACATTAGGACCAACGGCTACGGCGGTAACGCCAAGAGCTGAAGTGATCGCAGCGGCAATCGCAGTGGCCGTCGCATCATTGGTTGCGCCAACAGTCCAAGCAGCGCCTTCAACGAGGGCTGTAGAGCCGACCGTCAGGGTTATGCCGGAGGCTAATGTGTAGTCGGCGACAGTGAACGAGCCTGTGGCTGCGATCTGATCGGGATAAAGGGCTAAAGAGCTAGTGAAGGCTGGGGTTCCTGCTGCAGCCCCAGGAATGGCATCAATGACATATATCGTTTGATTGCCGATGGTTCTTAAGTCTAAGATATTGGCCATGGTCATCCCTCCTTAAGGGGTTAGGTTCGGAGAGTAGCAAAAAAGATTTTTTAATCAGATTCAAATAACACATGAAAGACGTCATCGCGCAAGACGAAAGTAGCATCAGTCAAGAGATCTCGAACAAGCCAATCACCGTCATTCATAACCGCTGACTGGTTTCCCGGAAGTGTTGCTACCAATGCCAGACTCCCATCGGGGCAAGACATGCAGTAGGTATCCGGTGGAAGAGAAGTAGTAATAGCCTCATCCTTATTAAACTGTACCGCCTTGAACCTCGCTGGTTTTTTCCGGTACAGAGAAGTAACATCATCCCATGTGGATAGCTTAGTAGACATAAAACTCTTTTCTAAAAAAACTTCTGTAATTGGTCCCTAGTTTTGCCCGTCCAGTTTATGGTATTTTCGGCTGCTCCCTGTACTTTAACGCGAGCCTTAGTACCTAATATATCCAAGTTAACACGCCAAGTAGGCTGATCTCGAAATGTATAGGCGGACTCGACCATATTCAGTGACAGCGTCCCACCTATGTTCTTCACGGTTCCGATTTTTATGAATGCTCCAGCATCTCCAATTTGACCTCTCAGGCCACTTTCCCTAGCCGCAGTGACCCATGTCTGAAGCATCATCATGCTATTATCTGGAACTTCTATCTCGTAAAGTACCTTTTCTATGCCATCTGTTGTCTTTATCGTGGAGCCAAAACCGAAATCCGCCTCAGTGACATACCTATTATGCGAAGAAGGAATGGGAACAGTACCTACAAGGGCTTCCTTCTGCCCCTGATCAGGCGCATACCTCCAGACTGGATCGTAAAAGGCTGACTCAACGGGAACATCTGAAGGTATAGGGTCATTGCTTCGTCTAACGAGCTGACCTGTATTAATGGCTGACCACAGCGCTTGTGGTTCAAGCGACGAGTAGTACAGTTGCTCATGTTGAAAGATTCCCTCAAGATCAATTTCTTCTCCTGCTTGCATCTCAAGATACAGAAAAGAGTCGTTGAGAGTAACCACCCCTATTGTGGGGTTTTTAACAATAAAAGCCATGATTCCTCATTTTCCACACAGAGAGAAAATATTCTGCCGTCTCCCAACACTCTCTCTGTGATTTAAACTCACTTACACAATCACAAAGCATATTATCAGACATTTTTATCAAAAAAGTTTTTTCGGTCATTGTTCACTATCCTTGCTAACACCCCTCCACTTTTTTAAGAGTGAGTAGTCAACGAATGGGTTAATACACGAGGAGCAGCCTAGATAGTATGGTCTCAGCCCTTCTGGGATGTCCTTTACCTTTACCTCTTTGCCGCAGATGAGACATTTAAAAACCATCTCTTCAATAACCTCTCGGCTCATTAGTCAACCTCCCCAAAAATAAAGTAGCCCACAGATAGGTATTACAACCAAAAGGATAAATAAACCTACACGATCTTCCAATACCGACGGTATATACCTTTTGATCTGTTTCTTTTTGGGAGAATTATCTCTCGGCTCATTTTTACTCTCCTCGAATTTTGTATGAAGATACGCCATGCGTTCGTTCCAATTTAAGGGCTCTTTTTTAAGATCCGCTAGGGTCGCCTCATGAATGTAATCCACAAACCACCGCATAAATTCACTATCTAGTCCCATTATCTAAATCTCCGCAAAAGAATCGCATTTAAAATCAGACATCTTTTCACAATATTCAAACGCAAAATCGTATTTGTAGCAATCTCTATTAATACAATCGGCATAATCGCAATTCCAGCAAGTTATGTCCCCAACTCCCATACCAAAGTTAGGTGCATCATTTCGGCTCATAATCGTCTCCCCCGTTTACACGTTTGACAATACTTCGAATTACTTTCCCCGTAACTAGGGCGCAAACTAATAAGGCAAGGGAATACCCACTAACGGCAGGGTTTTCGATTGAGCGACAAATAAGCAACCCCACAAGCATAACCACGGCAAGGGCAATTGACCCAACACAAAGTGATAATAAAAAGTCAGCAAACCAATCACTGATTTTAGGCGCATCTTCTCGGCTCATTTATCATCCTCTTCTCTAATACTATCTCTGTATTCAATGGCAA
>Ga0315283_10001280_pt1 | contig 20089 bp, 8 predicted proteins | sample YL17G09_0_MG_FD_204541 | JGI IMG/M metagenome (GOLD analysis project Ga0315283, IMG submission 204541) | Sediment microbial communities from Yellowstone Lake, YNP, Wyoming, USA - YL17G09_0 | ecosystem: Environmental > Aquatic > Freshwater > Lake > Sediment | place: USA: Wyoming | collected... | reverse complement strand
AACGAAGAGCTCCAATTTGACTCTGGTGGTAGCGGCCGTAGTTTCAGCGCTCATGCTCCTGCAGGGCTGCACGTCCAACCCGTTCGCGCCTGCGGCCAAGCCGGCCTCGGCCCTGAACATATCGGTGATAGATTCCGCCATGCAGGCGGTCAAAGGAGACAATCTCACATTCATGGTCCTGGTAAAGAACAATGAGAAGTCGACCCACACCGTTGCATTCACCATCCCATCGCTTCCGGCGGGCTGGAGGGTCGCCCTCAGCAACGAATCGCTGGATATCGTCTCGAAGGGGACCAAGGCTTTCGTCCTCACCGTAACGATAGCGGGTGACGCAAAGGCGGGTTCCTACAAGGTCCGGGTCAAGGCCGCCTCCACAACCAAGTCGGATGTCTCCTCGACGAAGGAGCTCTCCGTCAAGGTGCTCTCGGGCACGGGGGATGTGGAGAACGGCGACAACATCCGGGTGGACTATGTCGGATACCTCGAGGATTACAAAGTGTTCGACACTTCGCTCAGGACCGTTGGCACCAATGCCAACATCCCCAAGACATCGGACTTCAGCGTGAGGCCGGAATACAGCCAGCTGGCATTCACGGTGGGCAAGGGCCAGATGATAAAGGGGTTCGACAAGGCGGTCGTGGGGATGAGGCTGCACCAGTCCAAGACCATCCGGGTGGAGCCCAAGGACGGTTACGGGGCCTTCGAGACCGTCAAGATCAACATCTCCGAGGAGTTCCCGATGTACAGGACCGTATCCAAGAACAATTTCACATTCACCTACGGGGAATCGGCGGCCCTCAACAAGTACGTAAAGGAGCCCTTCTGGAACTGGAAGGTGCAGGTGGTGGACATCACCGACGACAATGTCACCGTACTGAGCCTGCCCGAGGTCAATCAGGTGAGCAAACCGTACGGCTGGGAGACCAAGGTCATCGATGTCAACGGCAGCCTGAACGGCGGGCTGGGGAAGATTGTGGTGCGCCACTACCCCACGGCCGGCGTCAATGTGACCTACATGTTGTTCAAGGGCGATATCTCCAGCCTCACCTCAAGCCAGGTCGAGATCACCTACAACACGAACAGCCAGAACGCCCTTGCCATCAGGACCATCATATTCCACTTGAAAATAACTTCCGCTTGAAGGAGGAATTGAAATGGCGTATGTTGTCATCGGAGTCAAGAAGGAGCTCATCTCCAAGATACCCGAAGTGCTCAGGGACGACCTCACGAGCCGCCAGTCCATCACGATGAGGGATGCCTCCGCTCTGGACATGAAGCTGGACCTCCATCTGGTGATGATAGAGGGCAACGACAAGGGTGTCGAGCGAGCCAAGGAGGTATTCAAGGGAGTGGGCGAGCCGCTTCCCGAGAAGGAGGCGAAGATCGCCTACGACAAGATAAAGGAAGAGGAGGAGAAAGCCTCCACGGGCGTCGGCATGATATTCGATGCCTGAATAGTGCAGTCCTCGCTATTCTAATAGGGCCGTCAAGGGCGACCATCAGTTCTTCTTTTTCTTCTTCATCTCCGGGACATCCTTCGGGTCCTCGGAGCTGACCTCTCCTTCGGCCTTCTTGTCCTTCAGGCCGGTGACGGGCTCCGCCGGCTTGGGCTCTTCTTTCTTTCCCTTCTCCTTCTTCTGTTTTGAGGGGGCCTCGTGAATTTCAGTCTCGGATGCTCCGGCGTCGCTCTCCGCGCCCTTGTCCAACAGTGTGGTGATGATGTCGTCCAGCTCGCTCTTCTTCTTGTCACCCTTCTTCACAGTCGGCTCTTCCTTTTCGGGCTTCTTGGGAGAGAGCTTTATCTCTGTATCGGGTCCGGCGTGCTTGACCTCGGAGTCCATTCCCTTGTCACCGAGCGAAGGCTTGACCTGCAGCACCTCGGGCTCCTCCTCGGGCTTCGGGACCTCCGGCGGAGGCTGGGGCTCCTCCTTCGGCATCTCCGGGGCCGGCTCGGGGGACAGCGGGGCGCTCTCCCTGAACTTGGGCTCGTCGTCCTCGGGCATGACCCGCTTTGCCGCCGTCCGGGCGAAGAAGGCCTCCTTGGACCTCTCCTCTTTCATGCGGGATATCCTTCTGGCCTGAACGGCCACGATGAAGAGCATGAGGAGCACCAGGACCGCCACGAACACCGCGGGTATCCACCAGTTGAATGTCGTCTTCTTCTCCTTTGCCTGGAACACATAGATGGTGCTCGAGGCCAGGTTGTCGTTGTCGATGACCCTGAGGATGGCCTTGTACTCGCCGGCGCTCGTGAACGTCCATGTGGTGTTGGGCGAGGTCAATGACTCGTAATCGACGATGCCGTCGCTGTTGATGTCCCACTGGTACCTGGTGATGTTGCCGTCCAGGTCATAGGCAGTGGCCTTGAGCGCGATGCTCTCCCCGACCTGAACATCCATGAGCCTCCCCTCGGAGAGCACGGGCGGCTGGTTGTTGTTGATGACGAGCGCATTCCAGGCGTAGAGCGAGCCGTCCGAGACGGAAACGCTGATCCTGTGGGGCTCAGTGCGGGCCGCGTCAAAGCCCGGTCTGTACACGTATCTTGGGCCGGATTCGGTGAGCGCCGCACCGTCGAGATACCAGTTGAACGTCATTCCAGCCTTGTTCATTACCTGAAAGGTCTGGCTCTCGCTCTCGAGAAGGCGCACTGCGCCCGTGGGGGCGACCTGGACGGGCATGTCGACAGTGACGTTCCACGACAGCGTGCGGGTCGTCGTGCCGTCGGAAATGTAGGCCGTCACCACCTGAAGCCCTGAAAGGGTGCTGCCCGCCATGAACGTGTAATCGGAGCGGTTCTCGCCAAGCGCCAGCCCGCCGTTCACGGACCACTGGAGCGTCAGCGGGTCTCCGTCGGGGTTCAGGTATGCTATCGAGAATTTCTGGGAGGAGCCCGATTTGATGGCGACGTCTCCTGCCGGCTCCCAGCCTGTTATGTACAGGGGCTCATCCCTGTTGATGACATGGACCGTCCAGGTGTGCATGTCCGTCATGTCCGTGGTATTGACGACGGCTGTGAGGTTGTGGTCCCCGGCGGCCCTGTAATCGGGCCGGTACACGAAATTGGTGACGCTCGAGTTCTGGCGTATGCCGTCCACGAACCACTGGATGATGGCGCTCTGGTTCGAGACCACATATGCTGTGAATGTAAGGTTCTCGCTCTCATTCAAGTATGGGTCGAACACCGGGGTGGCGCCCAGTATAAGGGTGCCGTCCGCACCTGCCGGTCCCTGGCATGCTATGCCCAGAACGGTAGCGGCCAGCAGAACTGCTGTGACGGAAATGTTCCTGAATCTGCGTCCCATCATCATCGCCTTGAAGTCAATCGCCATCAAGTTATTTAAAGCTAGTCGCGAGGTCCTTTCTGCGGCCTTTTATCTTGCGAAGGAGCCTCTCGACTTCCACATCAGTGGGTTCACTCCCGCCGGCGCTGAGCATCGCTCTGACGGCCGCGCGGCCGCTCTGCTTTCCGAGCGCAATTTGGCGCCTGTTGCCCACTGTTTCCGGCGGGACCGACTCGTAGGTTGCCGGCTCCCGCAGGACGCCTGCGATGTGGATCCCCGCCTTGTGAGTGAAGACACCCGCGCCGACCAGAGGCGCGTTGCTCGGCAGCGGAATTCGGGCAATCTTCGCCACGGTCTGCGCCAATGGCGTCAATCCCTCCGTCCGGATTCCGATGTCTTTTCCATATAGGAAGCGCAGGGCCGCGGCCAGCTGCTCCAACGGGACGTTCCCGCTCCTCTCGCCGAACCCCGCTACCGTTGTGGCCACGGCGTCCGCGCCGGCCAAAATCCCGGCGAGGGCGTTGGCGAGCGCAAGACCGTAATCGTTGTGGAGATGGAGCGAGAAGGCGGTCCCTGTCAGCGGCCTCAGCTTGCCCACGAGTCGTCCCAATCCTTCTGGAGTGATGCATCCCAATGTATCGGCCAATCCAACGCGCCAGGCCCCCGCATCCACGGCAACCCGGATGACCTTCCTGAGGAAAGGGAGAGGCGTCCTGGTGGCATCCTCGGGAGTGAAGGAGGCCTTCAGGCCCAGCTTGCGCGCGTGGTCCAGTGCCGCCACGACGGCCTCCAGCACCTGCTCTTGCGTCATGCGGAGCTTGTGCTCGAGATGGAGGGGCGATGTTGCAATGAAAAGCAGCGCCGCGTCCGCCTCCGCATCCTGCGCGGCATCGATGTCCTCTTTTCGGACGCGAGAGAGGCACAGTATCTTCGCATCGAGCCCCGAGCGAGCGACCGCCCTCACGGCCCTCTTCTCGCCCTCGGAAACGGCAGGGAACCCCGCCTCTATCTGGGGGACCCGGATGTCGTCGAGCATCCTGGCTATCTTCACCTTCTGGGCCAGACTGAACGATATGCCGGCCATCTGCTCGCCGTCGCGGAGCGTGGTGTCGTATACAGTTATCTTCTCGGGCAACCTGGCCTTCGCGTCGAAGTTGAAATGCGAGACCGCCACCTTGCCGCTCATCGGAGACCCTCATCCCCGTTTTGGTAATTAGGGATTATTGTCCGGGGGCAGCCCTGAGATGCGCCCGAGGTTCCACCCGTCGCTGCCGTACCTGCTCTTCGCAAGCTCATTTGCCGTTTCGAGCTCGTTTTCTGTCGGCTCGGCGTTCTCGAATGAGATGCCGAACTCGTCCTCGAAGCCCTTCACGAGAGCTGCCTTGACCTCGGCCATGTCAGGGAGGCGGCCCATTTCCGCTCTTAGAGTCGTTACACGGAAGGATGGATCGTCGAGCCCGTGCTTGTCGAGCTTGTGCTTCGGGACCCTCAGGGCCCGGAACATCGCGTCGGGGTCCGCGTCCACGAGCACAGTGCCGTGCTGGAGCACCACTCCCCATTTCCTCAGCTGCGCGGAGCCGGAGACCTTCCTTCCGTTGACGAGCACGTCGTTCACCGGAGCGAATGTCGCGGCGACGCCGAGGTTGCACAGTCCGTTCACTATTCCGGCGCAGACCATGCGGAGCGAATCCTCGACCGATGACGGGAGGATGTCTTTCGTGGTCAGCGAGTACATCAGCTGCCTGTCGTCGGTGTATATCGCCCCTCCGCCGCTCAGCCTCCGGATGACATCGATGCCGCTTCTGCGGCAGTATTCGAGGTTGACATTGGCCTCCGCCTCGAGGGAATATCCCAGCGTGACCGCGGGCGGCCGCCGTCGGTAGAAATGAAGCGTGTTGGGAACCAGGTCCCGGGAGCGGGCGCGGGCTATGGCCTCGTCCAGCCCGGCGGTCATTCTGACCGGCGAGGCGTCCGTGTCGAGCAATCGCCAGGGAATGCTCCCGGAGCCCTCCTTTCCATCGCCTTGCAATGAACTACCCTAGCAAGAGAATACCAAAACAAATATATATTGACCTAGTTATGTAAAAAGCGGGGAGAATTATGAAGAGCAAAATAATCGTTGCGCTGGTATTGTCGTCGCTGATTCTGGGAGCCAGCTTCGTGGGCGGCGTAAACAATTCCGTGAAGGATGATACAGTCCTCCTTCCCAAGGAGCACAGGAACACCGTCGAATTCGACGCCTGGGCCTCGGAGGTAAGCTACGCCGGCAGTGAATGGCAGATGTTCGAGGCCACCGGCTGCGTCAACAACTGGGAGGCCGGCCAGCCCGCCATCCCCTACATGGTCGTCAATCTCAAGGTCCCCAACGATATAAAGAAGATCGATGTACGCTTCTCATCCCCGAGGAATTACTTCGACGTCAATGTCGTGCCGGTGGGCCCGAACTACTACATCGGCATGGATATCCTCGACACGCACAGGCCCATCGTGGACAGGGCCATCTACGACAACGACGCTGTGTTCCCGGCCAAGAGCTACAACCTCGTCAAGGTGGGCGAGGGCAAAGATGACGACGGGCGCATGATAGTCGTCTACAACCTGCTCATCTACCCGTTCCGCTGCAATCCGGCAAGGGCCGAGGCCACGCTGTACGAGAAATGCGATTTCAGTCTTTACTTCGATGATACCGTGAGGTCCTTCCCGGCGCCCCGCGCCGTCGCCGAGAAGTACATAGTCCTCACCTCCGCGGCCATCAACAACTCGGCCGCTCTCAAGCCCCTCCTCGACTGGAAGACCAAGAAGGGCCTGCCCGCGAAATCGTACGATGTGGCCTGGATAGCCGCAAACTATCCCGGCTACGACACCGCGGAGAAGATGCGCAATTTCCTCAAGGACAAGTACTACAACGCCTCGCTCGAGTGGGTCCAGCTCATCGGCGACACGGACCTGGTGCCGACCCGCGAGTGCAAGAACCCGTGGCCGAGCGCGGGCTACGACGATAACTGGATGCCGGCGGACACTTACTTCGGCAGCCTCGACGCCAATTCGACCTGGGACGCCTACAACAGCGACCATATCTACGGCGAGCTTTTCGATGTGGACAACGACCAGCAGTGGGACCACTACGACATGGACGATGCATGGCCAGATGTATGGGTGGCCAGATTCGCCTCCAACGACATCGGCCGCACCACGACATGGGTCAACAATGTGGTCGCCTACGAGAAGAACCCGACCGCGGGCAACTGGATGGACACCTGCATGCTCCTCGCTCCTGATGCGGGGGCCGCGGGCAGTGCGGAATTCGTGAAGAACAAGATCGAGGAATACGTCTACAAGAACAACAACAGCCAGTACGGCTTCCTGGGCGCCCTCTACGGCAACAATGGGGGCTCGATGGTCCGGCTGTACGAAGCTAATGGGACATTGTCGCACGCGGCCGTTGTCAACGCAATCAGCGCTGGCTGCGCATTCGGGACGTGGATAGCCCACGGCGACCCGTCCTCCATCCAGTCCTCGATAAGCGGCACGCTCCTGGCCTCCGGCGACGCCGGCACGATGACGAATGGCGGCAAGAAGCCCGTGCTGTTCGCCATGTCCTGCCTCACTGGATGGTTCGACGGCCAGGAATGCCTTGCCGAGGCCTTGACGGAGAACAACCTCCCCAACGGCGCCATCGGATATGTCGGCTCCGCAAGGATAACCCTCGCCAACGTCAACTACGGCTACCAGCCCACGGGCGTCGGCATCCAGATGGACTTCATGTACCAGATGGAGCTGGGCAAGACCCTGGACGCAACGAAGCTATACATGGGCAAGGCGCTCGGCGCCGCAAAGCGCGGATTTGCGGATGTCTGGTTCCCGTTCTGGGAGGTCGCCACCAAGGCATTCTTCGAGTACAACCTCTTCGGCGAGACCAACTGCCCCATCTGGCATGACCAGCCAAAGATGTTCAACCCACTGACCGTGGTTTCCGAGGACGCTTCCGGAAAGACCGTGAACATTACCGTCAGGGACGCCAATAATAATACGAGGCTCCTCAACCACACGCTCGTGTGCCTCGAGGCCTATGCACAGGGCGTTTATATGTACACGGAAACGGGGGACAACGGCCTTGCGACGTTCAGGGTACCATCCGCGGTGGGCGACGGCAACTTCACCATAACGAGGGCGGACTACAAGCCCTCGGAGACGACGGCCTCGCTCATAGACACCTTCTCGCCGTACACATGCATAACGGTCACACCCCCGAACGCTGACGGCAAGAACGGCGTCTGGAGGACCGCCCCCAAGATAAGCCTTAGCGCGGAGCCTGGCGCAACCACATTCTGCAGGTGGGACAACAACCCGTTCGGGCAGTATGCCATGCAGCTCACCGCCACAGAGGGGACTCACATGCTCCAGTTCTATTCGAAGGATTGGAAGGGCAACGAGGAGGGCACTCGCGAGCAGGAGTTCAAGGTGGACTCCATTATGCCCGTGACGAACATCACCGTAACCCCCGCGACGCCCGACGGTTTCCTGGGATGGTACAGGACGGCGCCCACCGTGAAGCTTGAATGCGACGATGCCGGAGGCCCCACCATCAAGTACAAGTGGGACACGGGTTCCGTATACGAGGACTACACGGAGCTGCTCACCGTCCCCGAGGGAAAGCCGACGCTGTTCTTCTACGCAGGGGACCTGGTGGGGAACAACGAGACCGCAAGGTCCCTGTCGTTCAAGGTGGACAGCGCGGCTCCCCTCAGCAGCGTCATCGTCAATCCCACGGCACCCGACGGCCGGAACGGCTGGTACAAGACATCTCCGTCGATATCTTTCCTGGTCGAGAACACGAACGACTGGGTGAGGTTCCACTGGGACAACGACGGGGACGAGAACTACACGAGCGGCAACGTCCTGAAGGCGCCAGAAGGCGAGCACACGGTCTACTTCCGCGGCTACGACGACGCTGGCAACGACGAGGAGCTCCACAACCTGACATTGAAGGTGGACTCCAAGACCCCGACGACCACCATCACGACGGACCCCGAGACGCCGGACGGCTCGAACAGCTGGTACATCACGGTGCCGAAGATAACCTTCAACATCGAATCCGGCGCACTTGCGTTCTACAAATGGGACCTGGGCGAGTTCGTTTGCGCGACCGGGGCCATCGACGGAATTGAGGGCGTGCATACCCTGTACTACTATTCCGTGGACGCCGCAGGCAACCGCGAGTCCAACAAGAAGGTCGACATGAAGGTCGATTCCATGAAGCCCTCGACCAACCTCACAATCACCCCGGCGGACAAGGGCAACGATTGGTACACCAAGAAGCCCAAGGCCAAGCTCGAGAACGACGGCAATGCCACCACCTATTACTACTGGGACACCCAGACCGACAACATCCAGACATACACAAAGGAGATAGATGTCCCCGAAGGGGAGCACATCCTCCACTTCTACTCGAAGGACGACGCGGGCAACAAGGAGATGGAGCTCGCCAAGGACTTCAAGGTGGATTCCATCCTGCCCTCCGTGGCGGTCTCCATCAGCAAGACGGTCCTCGCTCCCGGCGACACCATCACATTCAACATATCAGGCACGGACGCCAACGGCATCGACAAGTTCTACCTCGATTACGGCGACGGCGTCAACACCGGCTGGACGGAAGGCGACTCGTTCACCCACAGGTATCCCACCGTCGGCAATTACACAATAATCGTGAGGGCGCGAGATACGGCAGGCAACGAGGCCATGGGCTCCCAGGCCAGGATAACGGTCGAGCAGGCCGTCGTCCCGCCGCCGCCTCCGCCGGGTCCGGGCCCGACCGCATCCACCAACGGATGGCTCCTGCCCGCCGGCGCTGCCATAGGCGTCATCGCCGCCGTAGGCGTGGGGGCATTCGCATTCTCCCGCCGCAAGAAGGGCAGGGAGGACGAGCAGAATCAGAAGGCCTCGGAGGATGACAAGAAGCTCAAGGAGAACATGCCCGCCTACAACTGGGCCAAGCCCCCGGAGGAGGGCTCCGCATTCCGCGCCACCATCTCGGAGGAAGCGGTTTCCGACGGTGGAGCCGCATCCATGGCGGCCGCACCGGCGATGGCCTCAATCCCCGAGGTGAAGACGAAGGCATCCAACTGCCCCAAGTGCGGCAACGAGGTGGAGCCGGGCGCCGAATACTGCTACACGTGCGGCGAGAGATGGGGCTCCAAGAACAAGAAGGTCGAAGAGGAGGTCATGTACGCTCCCAAGGAAGCTCCGGCCTACACGCCCCCTTCCGCGCCGGCAGTGGACTATTCCGCATCGAGGCCGACGTATGTCGAGCCGAAGGAAGCTCCCGAGGATGATTACGTGCCTGCGCCAAAAGCGCAGACCAGGGACTGGTATGCCGAGGTCCAGGTGCCCCAGCCCAAGCAGGGACAGGAATCATCCCTCAACGAGATGAGCGATATCATGAGCCGGCTGGACAGCATGTCCAAGCCCGCGGAGAGCATTCCCGAGGCGCCGGCAACGGCGGTCGCGGCACCGGCGGTAGCTTACACGGCTCCGGCGGCACCTGCGGCACCTCCGAAGCCGTCCGTGACCCAGATGGCCGCCGGAAGCGCGGCGGCAGGAACGGGCAAGATGTGCCCCAAGTGCGGGAACGAGATGGTCCGCCTCGTGGAGCTGCCTGGCGCCCAGATGGAGATGCTAAAGAAGCTCGCCGCCAAGGGCCAGCATGCCTTCCAGTGCAACAAGTGCAACCACTTCGAAATCTCGAAATGGGCCCCCAAGTAGGGAAACTGGAAGGCCCTGAGCAAAAAAACGGCAAAAGGGGGCCAACAGGGCCCCCCCGGCACTCCAGTCTCCGTCGTGATTTAACCTATCAAATAGGGCCCCATATCTAGTAATATCTAGCACAGTTACTCTTATAAATACCAAATGTATTCGACCGGCTATCACATAGGTTATCCTAGAGATACCTAGTAGAACGAAACGAATGGTGAGAAACATGAGGAACGAAAACAGAAACAATGTGCCCGCCCTGATATCGGTACTGATCCTGGTGCTCGCCGCCATAGTGGCCGCACCCTCCATTGGTGCCGTCGGCGGCAGAGCGCCCGGCGACGCGAGAATTCAAGGAAATGTGGTCGACAACGCCACCAATTCAATGCTGGTCGGCGTCTCTGTGCTGCTCTCGGACGGCGTGTCCTATACCAACACCACGAACACAATGGGCGGCGGCAATTACGAGATATATGTTGCAGCGGGCGCCTACACCCTCAACTTCACGATGGCCGGCTACCAGTGGATGCTCGTCCCCGTGACAGTCATAGCCAACCAGATTAATATGATGAACATCCGGTTGGACCAGCTGCCCGCGACCGTCAGCGGCATCGTAAACGACAGCAACACGGACCTGCCCTTGGAGGGCGTGTCGGTGATGCTGAGCCACCAGGGCAACCCCAGCGGGAACGCCAACGCGGTCACCGATGCCTCAGGCGCCTACACGCTGAACACGATTGCCGGCAATGTCCAGGTGACGTTCGGCAAGCAGGGCTACAACCAGCAGATGTTCATGACGATGGTGAACATGAACGGCAACATCGTCAGGGACGTTGAGCTCATACCAATGGGCTCCACCATATTCGGCACCGTCAAGAGCGGCGGGAACGCCCTCCAGGGCGCCGATGCGGTCCTCATCTCCAAGACCCAGCAGTGGGAGACCAAGACCAATGAGACCGGCGTGTTCGCCTTCAACCTGCTCAGCTACGGTGAGAGCTTCATGCTCGGAGTTTCGGCGAACGGCTACTTCGGCTGCTTTAGCGCATTCCAGCTGAACCTGGGCGAGAACAGGAACGAGGCCGTCAGCCTGACGCCCATAACCGGCGCCACCAGCACCGTCTGGGGCTATGTCTTCGATGACAACGGCCAGCCGGTCCAGAACGCCCGCATGATGTTCCAGGAGAAGGGAGAGAACAGCTGGGCCGGTGCGCTCACGGGAGCGGGCGGCTACTACAGCATCGCCCTTGCGGCCGGCTTCTACGACGTCAAGGTCGAGGCCGTCGGTTACCTCAGCAACTCCACCAGCGTCGATGTTCTCGAGGGAGCCTCGAAACAGGCGGACTTCGTAATCAAGCCCGTTCCGGCGGCCGGCTCCACGGTCTCCGGCGTTGTTTCCGAGCTCGGAACCGGCACGCCCATCGTGGGTGCGACCGTGACGCTTGTGGATGCTTCCGGCACCCGCAACTCGGTCATGTCGGGTACGGGAGGCGCTTATTCCATCATCACCTACAACGGCGACTTCACGCTCGAGGTCTCCGCCACGGGCTACTTCCTCTACGAGGCGGCCCTGACGGTCTCCGCCAGCGCCACCACGAACGCGGACCTGATACCGGTGCCAGCGAAGAGCATAACGCTCTGGGGATATGTCCGCGAGGCCGACAACACCCCGATAGGCGCCGCACGCGTCATACTCTACGACCTGCAAACCAACCATACGGGCTATATGATAGAGGCGACGACGTCCTCCGGCGGATACTACACGATACCCACCTACGCCGGCAGCTTCCTGCTCATCGCCCATGCGACCGGATACACCTCCAGCATTGTGTCGCAGTCCGTGACGGTCACCGTCCGCAAGGACATCACGCTGGACGCGGTCGCGGCGATGGATGCGACCGAGACATTCACATTCTCCGAGTGGGGCTCCATGACCTACACCGCCACCGTGCTCAGCCTCAACACCGAGACCAACACGAGGCTGGACATCGACAGGAACTTCGGCAACGGCGACGGCACCGTGACTTCGGACGAAGCGGACAAGTACATCGCCACGCTCCTGGCCCGCGGCCCGATGCGCAGGGACAGCAAGTCCTTCCTGACCGTTGACGGCCTCTACTACATGTATGTCGAGGGGACATTCACCGTGAGGGCGGACAACGCGGTAGGCGATGTCACCAACACCAGCAGAATCACATTGGTCTACGGCTGCAACATGACCGCCAACGCGACGGTCGCGGATGCGAAGGTCCATAGCGTCAAGTTCAATGCGACCTACGACACCGCCGTGATGACCTCCAAGAGCACGCTCGCATTGCCCCATGCCTACGAGATGAGGAAGGCCGAATCCGGCGCCGCCGTGGCCGTCAAGGGCACGAGCACAGTGACGTTGGACCCGATGGTCAGCCTGCCAGGCGCGACAGCGGCCTGCGAGTGGGTAACGCTCACCGTGAACAAGAACGAGCCCCCGATAGCGGACACCAACGGCAACCAGACGGTAAAGCCCGGCACGCAGCTGGTCTTCGACGCCTCGAGCTCCTCGGACGACAAGGAGATAACCAACTACACCTGGGAGTTCGGCGACGGCACGTTCGGCTACGGCGTCACGGTCAACCACACCTACGCAGTGGCGAACAGCACCCCCAAGGCCGTGTTCCAGGTCAACCTGACCATCACGGACAGCGGCGGCCTCACGAACGTCACCAACGTGACCATCACATTGGACGGACAGGCCCCCGTGGCGGCATTCACCCCTCCTGGAAGCGATGTCAGCGTCATCGAGAGGACACAGCCCCTCGAGGTCAACGCCAGCCTATCCTCGGACAATGTCGGCATCGCAAGGTATGTATGGGACTGGGGCGACGGCCGGAGCGGCGAGGGCATGGCCACGAACCACACCTACTTCGACATGCCCGGCAAGTTCAACGTGACGCTCAATGTCACCGACAAGGCCGGCAACTTCCACACCAAGATGATAGTCGTGACGGTGCTCGACAACACCACGCCCGTCGCTAGGTACATCACCAACGTGACGTCGGCGCCCGCCAACATCCTCGTCGAGTTCAACGGCTCAACGTCCTCGGACAATGTGGCCATCACGAAATGGGTCTGGAACTTCGGCGACAACAGCCCGGTGGTCGAGGGCAACATCACCCAGGCATCGGTGGTCAACCACAGCTATGCAATCGAGGGCTCGTACAATGTCACGCTGAATGTGACCGACGGCAAATTCTGGAACGAGACCATGCAGGTCATCGTTGTAACCCCGCCGCTGATATTTGCGGACCTCAAGGCATCGGCGCCTACGTTCGACAACGACAAGCCCGCCGAGAACGACAAGGTGAAAATCAGCGTGAAGATAACCAACAACGGCCTCAAGGACGCCAAGGACTTCACGGTGCGCTTCCAGGACGGTACCAAACGGATAGCCGACAAGAAAGTCACCCTGCTCGCAGTCGGCCAGAGCAAGACCGTAACCGCCGAGTGGACCGTTTCCAAGAAGGGCGACCACACGGTCAAGGTCGTTCTGGACGTCCTCTCGGTGATACCCGAGTCCAACGAGACCAACAACGAGGTGACCGCCAAGATAACGATCCAGGAGAGCAAGACAACGCTGTACATAGGGATAACGGCGGTCGTGGTCGTTCTGGTCATCATAGGTGCGGTCATCTACTCCAGGCGGAAGGAATCCGCCGACGAGGATGAAGACGCGGAAGATGAGGAAGAGGACGAGGAAGAAGAAGGGGAAGAAGAGGACGAGGAGATCGAGGACGAGGAAGCCGAGGAGAGCGAGTGCCCCAAGTGCTACGCCGAGGTCAAACCCACTGACAAGAAGTGCCCCTCCTGCGGCGCCAACCTCAGAAGGTAAACCTCTTTTTCCTTTTTTTTAATTTTTTATTTTATTTATTTCAGGGAACAGCGCAAGCTCTATTCCTTTTCATCTTCGAGATCCATGAACGTGGTCTCGTCGGGAGTCGGGATGGGCGGCGGTGCCGGATGATTGGAATGAGAATTGACGGAATTCGGCTTGGTGGCCGATTTCGCCGGCGGAGGAACGGCCGCGGGGGGGATTGCAGGAGCGGGAGGGGGAACGGCCGCCTGCTGGGGAGGGGATTGGCCGGGGGCCGCCTGGACCTTGAGCGGGCCTGTTCCGTTGGGCGGCTTGTAATCAAGCTGGGCGCCGATGTCGATGAGGATGTTGCGCATGACGCCCCTCAGGGCGCCCTTCACTCCCTCGTTGACTATCATGATGTCCGCCATCGAGATGACCGAGCCCAGGCCCCACTCGAGCTCCTGCCGGTCCCTCGTGATGAGCTCCTCGAAGCTCTTGGGGTCGTCCTCGCGGCCCCTCTCCGATATTCGAGCCCAGCGCGTCTTGGGAGAGGCATGGATGGCAATAACGACCATGTACGTCCCCAGCTCCTTCCGGAAGCACTCCATCTCGGGAAGGCTGCGGCAGCCGTCGATGACCTCGATAGTGGTCTGCCTGTTTATCTGCTGGACCGTGCGGCGGGCCCAGATGTCGGGGCCGTGCTTCTTCCTCTCCGAATTGGCCACGGAGGCCATGTTCGCCCTGTTCACGTCGAAACTCCGGCGGAGAACCTCTTCCTTCACAAGCGCGCCCATCCGGTGCACCGGTATGCCCATCTCCGCAGCGACCTTCACGGCCTCGGACTTGCCGGCACCCGGCATGCCCGTAATCACCAGCACCTTCATGGGACCTCCCCGAGGATTGCGCTCGCCATTATTTAAGTTATCTCCGTTTCGGCGCGGTAAGACCCACGCCCTTAAAGGGTGGGAGTATGTCACGGGAACCACAAAAGATATATTTCGACGGGGCGTGTTTCGAGGCAAGAAAGGGGCGATAATCTGGCAGAAAAACTTGTACTGGAGTACGCAGGGAAGGCTTTCACCGATTTCCTGCCCAAGCGGGTCATTGATGATAACAGGCTGGTCCGCCTGCGCACGCCTGCCGGGATGCATGAGATAAAGGATGTGAACGCGGCGCTCGTTGCAGCCATCCGGACATCCCAGACGCCGGAGAGGATGCCGGCACTCGAGGAGCTCCTGAAGAGGCGCTACAAGGGCGGGATGGTATCCATTATCCTGGACGACCACACGCGCACCAACCACCACACGAGGATGCTCCTGCCGGACCTCGTGAAATATCTCCTGGGCAACGGTGTGAAGCGCGAGAACCTGAAATTAATCATTGCCACGGGGACCCACAGGGCGCCCCTGGACAAGGAATATCCCGGGATACTGGGCGAGAAGCTGTGGCCAGCATACAAGGACTGCATCGTGGTCCACTCGGACAAGAAGAACCTGACCAGGGTCGGCACCCTCGAGGACGGCGCCGTCGTGGAGGTCAACGAGACCGCATTCAACTCCGAGATACTCATACCGCTCAGCGACCTCGAGTTCCATTATTTCGCAGGCATCGCCGGTGGCCCGAAGCAGATATGTCCCGGCATATCGGGAGCGGACATCATCCGGACGGAGCACCTCAAGATGTTCGGAAAGCTGGGATTTGCCGACAGGGTCGAGAGCGGCTCGGTCGAAGGCAACCCGGTCTTCGAGTACAAGCGGAAGGTCGTGGGCAAGTTCCTCGACGAGATGAGGAAGAAGGGCAACTGGGTCTATGCGATAACTGTCGTACTGGACCCAGCCCAGAAACTGGTGTCCATAGCCGGAGGCGAGCTCTTCGAGACGCACAGGGCCGCCTGGGAAGCCCTGTCCAATGTCTATGTGTGCAGGGTCGCCGAGCCGGCGGACATCGTCATAATCAGCGCACGCCAGACGGGCATCAACCTCTACCAGTCGGGAAAGGCATTCAACGCGGCAAAGAAGGCCGTCAAGAAGGGCGGAAAGATACTCCTGCTCTCGGAGTGCAAGGATGGCTTCGGCAACGACGAGTTCAAGAACCTCATGAAGGTATCGGCCCCCATATTCAGGGAGCTCGAGGACAAGCTGCCGGCGGCCGAGGAGCAGGACATGAGGGCCGGCGACCGGACGGGGCCGAGCGCCGCCGACAGGCTCAAGGAAGAGTACATAGACAGGGCGATGCACGAGACCCAGAAGGTGGTCATGGCCGACTTCAAGATAGGGAAGCAGAAGCCCGTGGACCTGCTGGACGTGCTCCGTCATGTCGGCCACGGGAACCTGGGCATCATCCAGGACGGGCTCAAGGACGAGGAGATGGCCCTCGTTCCCCTCAATTACATCGGCAAGAAAGGTGGGGATGCAGTCGCAAGGCTGAAGGCCTGGATAGCGGAGCAGGAGAGCTCCGGAAAGCCGACGTATTGCATAATGGACGACCCCAACGTGCTCGTGAAGGTCGGATAGAGCCACATTATCTTCAGGCGCCCCCTGAAAAGGGGGCCTGTTATTTATTGCGCCGGCGGCTGAGCCGGTGCGGGGCCCTGGCCCTGAGACGAATAATCAGGATAGGACGGGGCCTGCTGCGCGGCTGCCTGTTCATCCGTGAGGGGGCTCATCGGAGGGGCCGGTGAAATGACGTCCGGAGGCTGCACCGCCGATGGAGGCTGCGTCGCCGACGGAGGTTGTGGGACGTTTGGCGTTTCCGGCGAGGGGGTCGGCGCCGCGGGAGGCTGCTGTGCTGATGGTGTTCCGGACGATGGAGGCACTGCCATAGGCGGCGGGCCTCCGCGCTTCTTCCTCGTCACCACGAACGCAACCACCCCGATGACCATGATGATGACGATGAGCGGGATGAGGACCATCATGACATTGAGGCCCGGCTCCGCCGGTTTCACCTTCGGTTTCAGCACATTGAGAGTGAGGCTCGTGGAGACATTGTGCCCGTGCCCGTCGTCAACATAGAGTGTTATGACATGGTTTCCGGCATCGAGCCCCTTCTTCGTCAATATGGTTAGCGAGGTGCCGTTGCCAAGGTATCCGTTGATGCTCGAGAACCAGGTATACGTCAGGACATCGCCGTCGATGCTGCCCGCGTCGCCGGCGGTCAGCGTGACGGTCTGTCCCTTGGTGATGTTTGTCCCGTTGAGCGGGGACGTTATCGACGCGTTGTGACCGGTGTTGATGCGCACGGTGAGCGACTCCGAGATGGTCCAGTCATTGCCGGCCACATCCCGAACCCTGAACAAAATCTGATTTTGGGGGCCTTCCGAGAGGGCGACGCTGACGGTCCCGTTGAGACGCAGGGGATTGATGGATTGTTTCATGTCGAAGGGGACCCAGGCACCAAAGGATGCGTTATCCGACCTTTTCACGCGGTATTGGATCTCCTGGAGGCCGCTGTGAGCGTCGGAGGCGGAGAAGTTGACTGTGACTTTGGGACCGTCGTGCCAGACGCCATCCGGCGGCCCCTGCAGGGAGATGCGTGCGCCCGTGGTGTCGATGAAGAACTGCTGCCACGACGAGTTCACCCTCGGATTCCCGGCCACATCCGTGGCGCTCCACCTCACGAAATGCGCGCCGTCCGGCGTCAGATTCAGACGGATGCTAAGGTTCACCTTCGCGTTGGGTGCCGCATCGCCGATGCTGTCCAGTTGGACCCAGTTGCCCCATTGGATATCAGTCGCATTTCCGGTCCCGAGCTGGTACATGATGCTCGAGCCCTTCAGACCGGAGAGCCCTTCGTCCCGGACGGTGGAATTGACGATGACGGTCGAGCTGTTCCGCCATAACCATTCAATTTCGGGCAGCTCCCATTCGACGGGGAGCCTGTCTATCTTGATGGTGCCGTTGCTTGGGAGGCCTACATTGCCGACCCTGTCGACCGCTCCCACATTGAACTTGTAGACGCCGTCGCCCGAGGCGTTGCAGGGACCGAAAGTGGTTGCAGAGGGCAAAATCGAATCATTTTGGAGCCCTGCCCCATCCATGCAGAACAGATGGTCCAGCCCCGATTCACCGTCAGCGGGCGATTTCCAGCTGATGAATAGCTGCGGGTCGTTGTCGAATGTTGTTTCAGTATCGGTGAAGCTGTCCGCGTGGACGGTGATGTTCTGAGGAATTGTAGGGGGGGTGGCATCGACTCTCACGAGGAATGTGAGGTTGCTGCGGTCGCATTCTTTCGGGACGCTGCCGATTGCGAGCCTGTGGATATCGCCGGGCGTTGTGGATGCCGGCACATTGGTCTTGAGCGAGAGCGTCTGGCCCGGAGCGGGCTCCATGCCCCAGGTGCCGTTTGCCCCTGAGATGGTGATATTGAACTCTCCCGGCGGCGGAAGGATTTCGGGCTTTCCGAGGTATCCCACGGTGAGGTTGGACCATGTGATGCCTTCGCCGCCCCTCACCCAGTCCCCGTCCGAGAGATTCCCCTGGAACTCCGCCGTTGCGGTAAGGTTTCCGAAGAGCTCCAGCTCGTTGCGGACCCTGTAAACGGAATCGAACCGCTCCGCCACCTGCCTTGCAAGGGGGTCGATGGCGGTGATGGAGACGTTCTTGAGGTCATTCTCGCCGAAGGTCCAGTTGAATTTGAGAGCGAAATCGACGGTCGCAACGCAGAGACCGTCGTTGGATACCGGTGTGCCGGCGGTGTTGAGGCGCACGAGGTCATTGGGGTCCGCAACCTCTTTCACGGATGCGTGGCTCACGTTCGCCTCGACCGTGAACAGCAAGGCGTTCAGGCCGGAAACGAGCCTAACTTGATTCAGGTCGGTCAATCCGTCTGGGTCCCGGACGGTGACCCTGAATGTGTAGTCCTTCAGCCTTGCATATGCGACCGTGAAGTTGCCGGTGCCGTCGTCGTTGCCGTCGAGGAACTTCAGGCTCTCAATCCTGTTGAGGTGCGGCGCGCCGAAAGGCGAGTGCTTGTCGCCGATGACGAGGCCGTCCTCGAAGTGCTGCGCCTGCGGCCTGCTCCATGCAAATGCCGGAGCGTAAATCCTCAATCCGGGGTCCCCGAAGAACACAACGTTCTCGTAGATGTCCCAGGACCACTTCTTCGTAAGATAGCTGATGCCCACCTGCGAGATGGCCACGGAGTACGCCTCGCCGACCGAATAGTTCATGGCCAGGTACCTGACGAAAAGCGTCATTGCATAGTCGACGTACCAGGATGTGAGCCACGGGTCGATTATCTGGTACACGCACCCGTGCCTTATCAGCGCCATCTGCAGGAAGGAGGCGGCGACCAGACAGCTTCCCGCGATGAAGCCCATCGAATGCACATTCTTGAGATTGTTGTCGAAATCGATGCCGTTCTTGTAGGACGTGTGCGCCTGCTCGAGTATCGCTATGACGACGCCGTCCCGGTCGTTCTCGCTGGTGGAGAGCGTGTTGTCAAGGCCGTTGACCTTGTTCATGCGGACCGTGTCCGGCTCCGCCGTCGAGCCCTGTGTCTCGTAGGACCTCCAGGGATTATCCTCCGCTTCTCCGTCGCCCCAGAATCCGACCACGCCAGTGCCGCCGTTGCCGCCGTGCATCAGCTCGGCCCACATCAGCGCTCCGCGGTTGACGTTCTCGATGGTCTTGTCAAAAACCGTGCTGTAAACGGAATCCCAGCCCGCCTTGCTGGCGTAGAAGCCCATGTTCTCCGAGCCGCTGATGTCCGGGTAATATTGTCCGGGCCTGCCCCTTGCCGCATTCACGTCGTTGTCGATGGCCAGCGGCGACGGGTCCCAGAATGGTGTTATCCCGTCGGTGGTGGTATAGTTCGTTCCCCAGTACCTGCTGCCCCGTTCGTTGAACCGGTTCAGGTAGCACACCCATGTCTGGACGATTGGGCTGACAAATTGCTTCTCGCCTCCCGGGGTTATGTGGAGGCCGCTCATGTCGCGCGTGGAATTGGAGCCGTTTATCATCAGCTGGCCCGCCGGGTCCGTGGCCGGATTTGCGAAGATGATGGCCGGATAGAACGCTGAGCGGGACACCCATGCGGCCGTGTCCGTGGGGCTTCCCATGAGTCGTCCCGGGTTGGCGACGCCGACGAGCGACCTGTCGAAGCCTATCCCGATGTCGAACTGGTCCGCAACTGTAAGAATTGTCTCGTTCCCCGGCCTGTCAAGGCCCATCCGCCAGAGCATGTCGTAGACCGCCGTGCCCTCGAGCACCATGTTGCCCACGACCGCAGG
>Ga0315283_10001278_pt1 | contig 20095 bp, 21 predicted proteins | sample YL17G09_0_MG_FD_204541 | JGI IMG/M metagenome (GOLD analysis project Ga0315283, IMG submission 204541) | Sediment microbial communities from Yellowstone Lake, YNP, Wyoming, USA - YL17G09_0 | ecosystem: Environmental > Aquatic > Freshwater > Lake > Sediment | place: USA: Wyoming | collected... | reverse complement strand
CATGATTTTATCGGCGAACATCACGGAACCCTCTCCACTCGCTACCAGTACAACCGCGCAGTTGAAGCCGCCGGCGGTGACACGTCCAAAGTGGACATCAACCTGTTCCGTTACCCCGGCCCAAGCCCGCAGTCGCGCGAAACCGCCATCCTCATGCTGGCTGACGGCGCGGAGGCGCGCACACGCGCTGAACGCCCGGCGGACGAAGCCAGCCTGCGCGCGCTCATTCACCGTGTGGTGGACCACTGCCAGCGGGATGGGCAGCTCGACGCCACCCGTCTGACGCTGCGAGACCTGCATCTCATCAACGAGTCATTCGTCAACACCCTGCGCGGGACCTTTCACTCAAGGATCCAATACCCCAAATTAGAGAACCTATCCAAAGAGGTCCCCACCCAGCCGCGGCCCGAAGAACCCAAATGATCCATATCAAGACCAAACCTGGCCTGTCATCAGGCATTCCTCCCAAGTTGCTAAAAAAAGCAGCACAGAAAACCCTGGAACATCAAGGTATCCCAAAGCCGCACTTGTTGACCGTCCTTCTGTCCGATGATTTCCAGCTTCAGATTTTAAACAGGGAATACCTGGGAATTGACGCCCCGACCGATGTTCTGTCATTCCCTTCCGGCGAAACCGATCTCGAAACTGGTAAAAAATACCTGGGGGATATCATCCTCTCAGTGCCGCGTGCCGGGCAGCAGGCCAAGGCCGCTGGCCATCCATTGGAGGCAGAAGCCCAGTTGTTGCTCGTGCACGGGGTGCTGCACCTGCTTGGCCATGACCATGCTCATCCACAGGAAAAAGCCCTCATGTGGAAAGCGCAGGGCAAAATTCTGGAAAGCCTTGGGCTGGGATATATCCAGGTCCGCGAAGAATAGGGCGGCGCGTGACACAAATGAAGGATTTTTTCATTTCCCGTTACCACTCCTTCGAACACGCCTTCCGCGGCTGGTGGTTCGTGATTAAGACCCAGAAAAATGCCTGGCTGCATGCCATCATAACAACACTGGTCTTCTTGTTGGCCATCTGGCTGCAACTTCCCGCCAGGGATTGGGCTGTCCTCGTGGTGACCATCGCATTGGTCTGGTCGGCTGAATTTTTTAATACTGCCATTGAAGCAGTCGTAGACCTGGCAAGCCCGGCAAACCACCCCCTTGCCAAGACCGGCAAGGATGTCGGCGCGGCGGCGGTTTTGATCGCGGCACTTGCAGCTGCAATCATCGGTATGTTGATTTTGGGTCCGCCTCTGTGGGCTAAAATCTCCCCCCTGTTTTCTAAATAATTCCTGGAGAAACTATGACACTATCCTTCCGCTTCGGCACGGTCGGCTCGCCCATCAACACACCTAAAAAACCCGGCGGGAGCGTGGGTGCGATCCAGTACTGCCGCGAGATCGGTCTGGATGCGCTCGAGCTCGGCTGGGTTCAGTCCGTGCGGGTCTCATCTGAAACATGCGCGCTTATCAAGGCTACCTCAGCCGAGCAGGATGTGTCGGTCAGTGTCCATGCGCCTTACTACATAAACCTAAATGCCGATGCAGAAGAGTGGCCGAAATCCCGCCAGCGCCTGATGAACGCCGCGCACTATGGAAACCTGGCCGGGGCGACAGACATCATCTTTCACCCAGGGTCTTATTTCGAAAGACCGCCGCAGGAGGTGCTCGAGGTGGCCATTCCGCGCCTGAGGGGATGCGTAAATGAATTGCGCGCTGCTGAAAACCCCGTCATCCTGCGCCCCGAGACCATGGGCAAGACCGCCATGCTCGGTTCATTGGAGGACACTTTGGCAATGGCCAGAGATATCCCGGGCGTCGAACCCTGCCTGGATTTTGCCCACCTCCATGCCCGTGCCGGAGACGGTTCCATTAACTCCTATGACGAATGGTCTGCCCGGTTAAAAATGTACGGTGATGCGCTGGGCAAACCTGCGCTTAAACGCCTGCACATCCATCTCTCCGGTATCGAGTACGGACCCAAAGGAGAAAAGAATCACCTCAAGCTGGAGGAGGCCGACCTTGATCTCAAGGTGCTCTTTAATGCCCTGCGCGATGCCGGCGCCGGAGGCCGTATCCTGTGTGAAAGCCCGATCATGGAAGAGGATGCATTGACAATGCTGAGGACCTGGAAGAAAGTCAGCAAGGAAAAATAAAAATCGTTTTTCGTAAGCGGTGTCGTATATTGCTGTGATCAGGGATGTCTCTTCGGTCCTATCGCCATCCAATACCCAGAACATCATGCTGGACGCTCTCTCCATCACCCGCTTTGTCTTCTCAATACTTTAATTTTTTATCTGATCGCCAGCGATGGAAAATGCATTGCTTCGCTCATTTTTAAGAATTTCGTTTGTATAAAAAGTAGCCGGTTCAAAAGAACCGGCTACTGACTGGTAAATACCCTTACATTCAATTCGAGATATATTCTCTCAAACTATGCTCAACCGCATAGGCGGCAGCTTCAGCGCGGTTATTGACACCCAACTTTGAAAGAATGCTACTGACGTAGTTACGCACCGTGCCCTCGCCCAGGAATAGCGCCTTGGCGATCTCGCGGTTGGTCTTGCCCTCGGAAACCAGCAGCAATACGTGTTTTTCCTGCTGGCTCAAATGTACAAAAGCCGAGGCTTCCTCTTCCTTCACAGCCTTGCGGACTTCCTGGAAGACCCGTTGGGTCACTGCCGGGTCAAGCAGCGCTTCTCCCCGCCCGACGGCTTCCAATGCCCGTATCAATTCATCGCTGCTAATCTGCTTCAGGATATATCCCGAAGCGCCTGCGCGAATCGCCGAAAATAACATCTCGTCCTCGGCATAGGACGTGAGCATGAGGACTTTGATTCCAGGATGTTTCTGGATGATATCCTCACAAGCCTCAATCCCGGACGTTCCGGGCAGTCGGATGTCCATCACAACAACATCCGGTGAAAGGGCATTAACCTGCTCCATTGCTTCCCGGGCTGATGCAGCCTCCCCCACCACGTCAAATTGCGGGTGCCGGTCAAGCAACGATTTTAATCCCAGCCTAACCACCTCATGATCATCCACTAATAGAATTCGTTGTTTCACCATTGTTTCTCTTTTACCTCCAATTGGTGGTAAAAGAAGTATAGTCTAAAGAAGAAGGGATGACAAGAGTGGGGCTGGCAGACCTGCCAAACCCCGCTTTCTTTCGAGGATGTTCGGACTTGACCGGAGATTCTAGCCTCAACAAAATTCTGCCATCGTAGCACAGCCTGATTTCTGTATTCGGTTACATATCACCCTCTGAACGATATCGAGGGAATGGGTTTCGATCCGGATCAAACAAGCTTGCATTAGTAAAACGCAAGCCTGTTTGATCGATATTTATAAAGCAAGAACAGCAGCTAGGGGTCTTCCCTTTGCCTGCGGAAATCGACAAACCGGTATCCCACCCCTCGCTCGGTCAGGATGTAAAGGGGGCTGGCCGGGTCATCCTCCAGCTTTTCGCGCAGATAGTTGACATACAACCGCACATAATGGGGTTCATCGCGATATTCGTAACCCCACACTTTAGCCAATAGCTGATCGTGGGAAACCACCCACCCGGCATTCTGCACCAGGTGGTAGAGCAGGCGATACTCAGTGGGGCGAAGTTTGACGATCTTGCCGTCCTTCCACACTTCGCGGCGATCGAAATCCATTTTGAGATGCTCGTCCACTTCGATCAAACCATGCATCGACCCGCTGGCGCCCTCAGTGCGGCGAAGGACGGCTTTAACACGGCTGACCAGTTCCCGCGGACTGAAGGGTTTGGTAACATAATCGTCCGCACCGAGTTCCAACCCGCGCACCCGGTCGTCTTCCTCGCCTTTGGCGGTCAGCATGATGACCGGTACGCTGCTTATTTCCCGAATCATCTGCAGGACTTCAAATCCATCCAGGTCAGGCATCATCACATCCAACAGGATCAAGTCCGGCGTGGCGTCCCTCAGGCGCTGGATGGCCTGTTTCCCAGTGAACGCTTCATTGACCTGGAAGCCGTCGTGCTCCAGATTCAAGCGGATAAAACGCACCATCCGCTCTTCATCATCCACAACGAGGATACGCCGGCGTTCGAAATCATCTGGCATGGCACTACTCACGCACGAAGCTGATGATCTGTTCTTCGTCTTCGCCAGGGATGACCTCGATAAAAGCGCACCGGCTTATGGGCCAGATGACCTGGGTGACATTTTGGACGATATTGGCCAGGTCCTTGCCATCCCTTTTACGCGGGTTGTTGACCAGGATGACCGTATCGGACCCACCTGGCAGGTTCTCAATCTCTCCCAGAATGGGGTCTTCGTTCAAGATATGGATCAGGACAGTGGGCATAATTCACCTATTGAGCAGTACGGTTAACAAGAATCTGGATGCGAAATTTTCCCAGCGCGACAACGTCCCCGCTGCTGACGGATTGTATCGAGTTGACAGGCAGGCGGACACCATTAATAAATGTTCCATTGGATGAACCCAGATCCATTATGGATAGGTTTTCACCCGTCAGGCGGACGACGATGTGCAACCGCGATACGCCATAATCAAATGCATCGAATTCTCCCAGGTCCACATCCGGCGTGATGGGCTGGCCATCGCTGGCACGCCCCACAGTAAACTCCGTCTTGTCGGTGACAGGAATCAGCTTGCCATTGTCGATGATATGGATCATGATCCGCGCCCGCAACGTTGCGGTGATATTGGGTTGAATCGGCGCTGTACCCGGCAGGTCATCTTTCATCTGTTTTTCAGGAAATGCAGTGGTGTTCGATGTGTCGGAAAATACCAGTTGAGCCCCGCATTCGCTGCAAAACAACGCTCCGGGTACCTCTTCATGACGGCAGTTGGGACATATAATCATTGTTTGATCTCCCCTGGCAAGAGCAACGCCCTTGTTCCGAATTTGATCTGCTTTTCGCCGTTCTCTGAGAACGCCTTCTGCTTATGGATATTTTCCGCTTCCAACAGTACCGTCTTCGCCAGGTTGCGTTCACCCTGGGCCAGAAGGTGGGTCGCTATGCGCTGGAGATGCTCCGCAGCCTTATCATATTCCCCTGCATTGACCTCCTCCCGGGCTTTTTCCTGGATGCGGTAGATGGTTAAACGCGATAGTGCCTGGACGATCTCTGGTGGAGGAACGTCGGTGGTTACATCGGATGTAATCGGCCTTGAAAAATTCAAACGTAATGGGAGAATTGGGTGAACGGAAGCCGACATGGTAATATCGACCTGCCCTTCGAGCAACATTACTTCGTCGCCTTTAATGGCATCCGGTTTCACCTTGATTTCAAACAACACGTTGAGGTTATTATCCTTGAGGATCGGACCGAGGCGCATCGGGCTTTCAAGCGTCAACGGGGCTGCTTCCGGTTGAAGGCGGAAGGCATAACTCAAATCAACCCCTGGTCCGGTCTTGAACTGCAGCGTGACATCCTCAACAATGATTTGCGAAAGTCGGTCAAATTTATCGACCAGAAATTTATGGATATCCTGAGGGTCGTTGACGTACATGCAGTTCCCGCCAGTGCAGCTGGCGATTGCATCCAGGAAAATATCGTTCCAACTATTACCGATACCCAGACCGCTGATGCCAATGCCCTCACCGGAGACCTGCTGCGCGAGTTCGAGGCAAGCCCGCTCATCGCCGTAGGTTTGACCGTCTGTAAGCAGGATGATGTGGTTAATGGTAGTGGGTTTAAGGTATTGTCTTATTTCTTCGACGCCGGCTTGCAGGCCCTGGAAGATTTCCGTTCCACCTGAAGTGGATAGCATCTGGATGCGGCTTTGAGCACGACGCATATCAATATTGCGCGATGAGGGGATGATCACTTCAGCCCGATCTGAAAATGTCACAACTGAAAAAATATCCTGCGGGCGTAACTTGCGCATGAGCTGCAGCGCAGATGTTTTCACAACATCCAGCTTTTCACCCTTCATCGAAGTCGAGACGTCCAGCACTAGACAAAAATTCAGCGGCGGGGCTGCATTTTCTGTCAAAGCCTCATCGGGAGTGAGTTGCAACAGGGCATACAGCATCTGCTGCTCTCCCATTCTGAAAAGACTCGCGCGACTTAATTGAACTGTATCGGTTACGAGAAGTTTTGGTTTTTGTGGTTCAGGTGGAAGAGTGGCATCGTACTGGGAGCGCCGTTTGGAGTCAGCAAGCACCTCATAAGCCTGCTGCACTTCGAGGAACATTTCCGTTTCACCTGGATTCTCGTTCTTATCCGGGTGCAATTTTTGCACTGACTTCAAGTACGCCTTTCGGATATCATCCTGTGTGGCGCTGCGCATAACTCCCAGAATTACGTAAAAGTCCGGCTTGCCGGCCATGGCTAATATAATCCCTTAATAATCAGCTCGCTGTCCGAATCCCTTAGCGCTGTCATCAGGAACATTGGCTGATTCTCTTTCGGCGATTTTTCCCTAACTCAACACCTGAATCAGGATTGCGGTAATGTTGTCCGGTCCCCCTGCAGTATTGGCCGCTGTGACCATGTTCTGGCAGGCGGTATGAAGTGTCGGTGCATTCAACGTTATCTGGCGAAGCTCCTCATCAGATACTAACCCCCACAACCCATCAGAGCACAGAAGGAGATATCCATTTTGGGGGAAAGGCATGGTGGTGACATCTGATTCGAGCACCTCGCCCTGTCCAAGTGCCCGGTAAAGGACATTCCGCTGGGGATGCACAGCCGCTTCGGAAGCGGTGATCTGGCCCAATTCCTCCAACCGCCTGACCAGCGAATGGTCGCGGGTCACGACCTCCATGCGTCCGTCCTGGTAGATCATGTAACCACGGCTGTCGCCAACATGGGCAATGGTCACCTGCTGCCCCACTACCAGCGCAGCTGTTACCGTGGTTCCGCTGCCCGGAGCTTCGCGCAGCACCACCCGCTGCGCTTCGGAGATGGCGCCTTGCATGATCTCCTGCAGGGATTCATCCAAAGGGGTGGAAGGTAGGTTGAATAGATAAGGGTGGAACTTACGGAGGACCTGGTCGGCGATGGTGCGAATGGCCGCATTGCTGGCGACTTCACCATACTGGTGCCCACCCATTCCATCCGCGACGATATACAATCCGAAGGGCGTGGACCCTGAATTACCCGAAATGCTGGAAGTAAAGGCTAGAAGGCTGTCCTCGTTCAGCTCACGCTGTTTTCCAACAGATTGCCCACAGCCAACCACGATTTGCGCGGGTTCAAATTTATTGGATGAAACCTTGATCGCCTGCAGCTGGGCATCTGAAAGGGGCGCAGTGACAACGTTCTCACTGACAGCAGTCTTTTGCTGCTGCTGCTTCTTCTTGCCAAAAAGTTTATCAAAAAAATTATTCACTTAGAGCTCCTTGTTTGCCCGATTTTTCAACTCAATCAGGACAAGAGTGCATAAACGAAATGATCTGCCGAACCTACATACACGATGTCATCATAGACCATAGCTGAACCCATGATGGGGCCTTTGGTTTCATACTTCCAGCGCAGCCGACCTGTGCGGTATTCAAGGCAGTATAAATTGCCGTCCACCGAGCCGCAATAGATAGAGTCCTTATAGACGATCGGGGAACCACTCACCTGGTGGTCGGTCTTAAATCGCCACAATTCCTTGGCTGAGCGGGAATCAATTCCATAGATATTGCCGTCCGCTGAACCACAAAATACGATACCCTCAGCAAACGAGGGCGATACCACAGATCCTTTTTCCATCTTGAAGCGCCAGATGGACCAGCCTGTTTTTGCATCCAGTGCATAGAGGTAGGAGTCCATGGAGGTGAAATAGACCACGTTATCCTGTACACAGGGAGAGGAGGTGATGCCTCGTTTGGCTGAAAAACGCCATTTCATTTCGCCGCGGAAATTAACAGCATAAAAATCACCGCTTTCACATCCGAAATAGACCAGCTCATCCACAACGAATGGACTGGAGCGGACTTCGGCTGCAGCGGCGAACCGCCAGGAGAGCCTTCCTGTCCCCAGGTTGACGGCGTGCAGATATTTATCATCCGACCCAAAGAAAGCATGGTTTTCAGAGATGCGCGGGGAGGAACGGATATGGTCATCCGCAAAATAAGTCCACAGCACTTTTCCAGAGCGGGCGCTGACCACATGCAGGCGGTGATCCTCGGAACCAAAAAAGATGTTGCCATCGAAGACTGCCGGTTTGGAGACAATTCCGCCGTCTGTGGCATACTTCCACTGGAACTCGCCGTTGGTCGCGTTCAATGCATAAAGGTTGTTATCGTAACAACCCACGTATATGCTGCCGTTAAAGAAGAGGGGCGTGCTGCGAACCTCATCCTCGCACTGGAATGCCCAGATCGGCTTAATGGTGCCAGTCTGCGCGGTCAGCACCTGGGATACCTGGGTGGGCACACGCCCGAGCAATCCGGTCTTGCGCCCGGCGCCAATCAGCGCATCACGCATGGCTTCGATGGTGGGGAATCTGTCCTTTGAGTTGTATTGCAGTGCGCTATTGATCACAGTCTCCAACTCAAGTGATACGGCGGGGTTGATCTTCCTGACCGGGCGTTCGCTAAAGGAGAAGGGAGGTTCAATCCGCGGGTCGCGCCGGGTCAGAGCATGGTGAATGGTCGCGCCGAGGGCATAGACATCCGCCAGGGTGGTGGCTTCACCGCGGTACTGCTCCGGCGGGGAATACCCTTCGGTGCCGATCATGGTCCCCTTCTGCCCCGTCTGGAACGGCTTGGCGATACCAAAGTCCACCAGAATAATGTGATTCGCCTGGTTGACCATCACGTTGGAGGGTTTCATATCCCGGAAGACTATCGGGTCCGGCTTGTGGGCATGTAAAAAGCTGAGCACATCGCAGAGCTGGATCGCCCAGGCTAACACCTGTTCCTCGGAGAGGAAACCCGGTGTGTCATTGATGACTTGTTCTAGATCCCGTCCATTGACGAACTCCAGAACCAGATAGGAGCGGTTGTCCTCGCTGAAGTAATCATAAATGCGCGGGATGGAGGGGTGGCTGAGCGTGGCTAGGATATTGGCCTCACGCTCGAAGTTTTGCACAATGGTGGCACGGATGAGGGGGTCCGGCGCCTGGTTGATCATCTCCTTGACCGCCACAAGCTTCACCACGTTGGGGAAGTGCAAATCCCGGGCGCGGTAAACCGAACCCATGCCGCCGACGCCGATCACCTCTTGAATCGTATAGCGATCGACAAGGGTTGTGCCGCCGGTCAACTGCCCCCTGGTGCCAGGACGCTCATTGCCGTCAAATGAATGCGTGATTCGATGAGTTTCCAGATTGCCCTCTTTCAATCACCTTTACAGAATACTTCCATATATTCAGTAGATTATAGCCATCAAAGACGGTCTTGGCAACCGCTCTGTATCATCCGTTGGGGGGATTATAATCCTCACTGCTTGCACAGTTGTAAAATACAGGGCAAAATAACTCAACATTTTTGCAAACCGAGGCACAACATAGCGTGAAAATCCTAGCAGTCAGCGACCAGGTCGAAGAACGGCTTTATTCACCTGCAGTGAAATCCTTTGGCAGCGACGTCGACCTGCTGGTGGGCTGCGGGGATCTGCCTTACGCGTACCTGGAATATTTACTGAGCGTGCTCAATGTTCCCATGATTTACATCCCTGGAAACCATGACCCAGTTTATTCCACAAGGGACCCTCGTTCGTACGTGGAAGGCGGTATCAACATCGACTTGAGGTGTATCAACATCAAAGGCTTGCTCGTGGCGGGAGTGGGAGGCAGTATTCGCTACCGCGCTGACGGCATCAATCAATACGGCCAGACCGAAATGTACATCCGAATCCTGAAGCTGGTTTTTCCATTATTGTGGAACCGGGTCAGATATGGCCGGAGCGTTGACCTGCTGATCACGCACTCACCCCCGGCAGGAATTCATGACGACAGCGACCAGGCTCACCAAGGGCTGAGAGCCATTAATATCCTGATACGACTGTTCAAACCCCGCTATGTCCTGCATGGTCACACTTATTTTTACCAGCGCAACCTCGTCACGCCTCACACGAAAGTCGGAGAAACAACTGTCATTAATATTTTTCCCTACCACCTCATCGACCTATGAACGATAACTATTCACAAGAAGCCAAAGCGGATTTCAGCCGGGCGCGATGGAAAGCCTTCGTGCGCAACGTACTGGCATCCTTAAGAGGTGATAAGAACACCCTGCTTTCCTATGATGAAGTCAAGGAAAAGCTGCACATCGGAGGACCGATTTACCGTGGACTGCGGACGGTCCTCCTTTCCCAGATCGTGGGCAGCCTCAACCGCTACCATGAATTCGATGCCGCTTTCCTTCCCAAAAACGACGAAAACGCCAGGCGGTGGCAAAGCGTGGACCGTGCTTTTTACCAGGAGATCAGCCTGCCTCCCATCGTGCTCTACAAGGTGGGTGAAGTGTATTTCGTGGTGGACGGGCATCACAGGGTATCTGTGGCGCGGGAGCAGAACGCGGAATTTATCGACGCTGAAGTGCGCGAGTGCTCCTCCAAGGTCAAAATCACCTCGGGTTTGAAATCAGAGGACCTTGAGATACTTCAGGAGAAAGTGGAATTCATCGAGGCCACCGGTTTGGACCAACTTCTGCCTGGCGTGGACATCTACCTCAACATACCGGATGGGTTCAGCCGCATGCTCGAGCATATTGCCGTTCATCGCTATTTCATGGGTCTGGATGAAAAACGCGATATCTCCGAACGCGAAGCCGTCCTGCATTGGTATGAAACAGTATACAAACCGATCACAAAAGTCATTCGTGAGAGCGGGATCCTCGAGATTTTCCCCGGTAAATCGGAAGGGGACCTTTACTTGTGGGTACTCGATCATCAGGAGTATCTGAACGAAGAGGAGGGCCGCGACCTCCAACCTCCGATAAGTGCGGCCTGGGACTTTGTCCGCGATAAAGAAAGTTAGTGCGTAAACAGAAAAACTCTGGGATGGTTATCGCCATCCCAGAGTTTTTAAATAAAGACGCTGGGGCACCCAGAAAATTATCGCCTAATTGTCATCGAATCATCTTTTGGACTGGCAGCCATACCCACCGGATGGTATGTGGGCTCCAACCGGGAGGCTGATTCAGGTCGGCGGATAGAATCGGGGTTCGGCGCGGAATGACCTGACCGCATGAGCGAGCGGGCAGACATGAGTGCCGGAGCCGGGCGGGGCGCAGGTGTGGAGACAGACGGGCGGGATATAAACTCAGAGGCCGGTCGCGGTTTGGAGTGGAAACCTCCAAATGCCGGGCGATCATCCGCCATGGAGAAGATCCGCTCACCGGCAATGGAGAAGGTGCCGATGATCAGCACGCGGATGACCCAAACCATCACCGCCACGAAGATCGGCACAACCGTCAGGACCATGTCCTGCCCGACCACGGCAGCACCCAGCGTCTGGTGGTTGCGAATGGCAACGGACACACCCCACCAGGTAAGCGTGGCGTTCATGGCAGCCGCCAGCAGCCAGGCTCCAAAAAGGTACCATACTTCGACCGGTTCGTTGCGGCCCTGCTCGGGAGTGAAAAGGCGCGCGATGCCGGCAAAGTCGATGCCGCAAAAAGCGATGGCCAAAACAACTGCCCAGCCGATGCCCATGAAATTGAACTCGCTGCCGAGGACGTCGTTCAGCGCAAACTCCGTGGTCGAGAAGTTGAACATCTCAAAGGCGATGAGCGCTCCGAAAAGTATGAACCCGAACAACGCGCCCCGTTTCAAAGTGATCTTCTGGAGCATGTCGGAAAAATTGATCTTGGACCAGCTTGCCTGCATTAGAGCCTCCTTTTTGAACAGTAAAAACAGAACCAGTAACTTCCGAATACATTATAGAACTTTTGTTCTATTTAAGCAAGAGGCAATTTAGTACAATACAAACGTCACGCAGGGAGTCAAAACCCTTCGTGACGTCACCTTTTCCTTATTTTTGATTATAAGATCAACCAGAGAGCTGCAATGATCGCCAGCTCCAGGATCACTGCACCCCAGAATTTGCTCCTGAACTCCTGCGAGTTGGGACCTGTCTTGTGGTGAAAAATCCGCATGGCGACGTATGCCAGCATCCACCCTCCAGAAAAAGCCAGGGATACAAGCACAAGCTCAGGGACGCGGCTCTTACCTGTGCCGGCGATTTTCTTGTCGTACCAGTATGTGACAAATGCAACCAGGTTGACTGCCACCAGCCAGGCGAGCAATCCGCTGGAGATCGAGCTCCAAAGCCAGAGCGCGAGCAAAACAGCGGCTGCAAAGGGGATGAACCAGTATCGTTTCAAATTCATTCCTTACCTGTCAATAATGAAATCCATAATACTTATTGCCTAGCCTTTTGCACCAGTATAAAGCATGTCCAATCCGCAGGCAACGCTCACGAAGTGAATAAGGTAAAATCAATTTCATGAACTCTCCCGACCTTATGCTCGATGCAAAAGCCCAGCTCGGCGAAGGTCCCTGCTGGGACGCGGCTACCCGCACCCTGTACTGGATCAACATCTACGCTGGGGAAATCCACACCTACTCACCCGAAATGGGCAGCGACCGGGTTATTCCGGTCAACGAACCAATCGGCTGCATCGCCCCAACCAAAGCCGGCGAGATAATCATCGCTTCCCAAAGCGGCATCTCCCTGCTCAACCCAGCGTCCGGTCTTCGTAAAACACTTGCCAATCCGGAGGCGCATCTGCCCGGCAACCGTTTCAACGACGGGAAATGCGACCCCGCCGGGCGGTTCCTCGCCGGAACAATGGACAACGCTGAAAGGGAAGCCAGCGGGGCGCTGTATTCCCTTTCCCCCGATGGGACGCTGAAAACACTGCTTACAGGCGTCCGCATTTCGAACGGGCTAGCATGGAGTCCGGACTACTCCACGCTCTACTACATCGACACGCCGACCCGCGCGGTGATGGCTTTCGCATACGACCTCGCCACCGGGGACATCTCCCAGCCGAGGGAGGCAGTCGATGTTTCTGAAGAGTTGGGCTGGCCGGACGGTATGACCAGCGACACGGATGGCAATCTGTGGGTCGCGATGTGGGGAGGGGCAAAGCTCACGAAATGGGACCCTGCCTCGGGGCGCCTGATTCAGACAATCCCCATCCCAGCGCTGAACGCGACATCTTGCGCGTTCGGCGGTGAGGGGCTGACCGACCTGTACGTCACCTCCGCTAGAAAAGGGATGAGTAATGAACAATTGGCAAAGTATCCATTGACAGGCGGCCTGTTCTGCCTGCAGACGGACGTGAACGGAATGCCAACCTATTCTTATGGGAATTGATTCACCAACCACCAAAGGAGTACCCAACTTATGATGAAAACATTTACAGGTATGCATGCCTTTTCTACCGTCTGACCGGCGGCAGGGCAGGCTCCACCATGGGAGGAATGAAGGTCCCGTTGCTCACCACCCACGGGCGAAAATCTGGAAAATCCCGCACCACCCCACTCACTTTCTTTGAGCAGGAGAGAGGCTTTCTCATTGTTGCATCCAATGCGGGAAAGCCCCATCACCCGGCCTGGTATCTTAATCTACAGGCAAATCCGCAGGTGGCCGTTCAGATCAAAGATAAGAGCATCCCTTGTACTGCGGAGATTGTCTCTAGCGGACAGCGCGAGTCTCTCTGGAAGGGTGTGGTCTCGGCAGCACCGGCATATTCCGGTTATGAGAAAAACACCACCCGTGAAATCCCGCTCGTGCTATTGCACCCGCAGGCTTAATATAGGAATTAGGACCAAAGTCCCTCACCAGTACCATTGTGAAAGACATGCAACGGGCGTAAAATAAACCTGTCAGATAAGGGTCTGACAAGGATGTGTGAATAACGATTATGGACGAGGACGGTAATTCAGGTTCTGTGGAAAGTCCTGCAGACAGTTCGCAGGATACAAAGCCTCCCGGTAGCCCGGGCGGAAGGCCTGTGCTTAATTTGAATCCAACATAGGAAGATGCCGCGCCTCCTGCGTGACGCATTTTCCGTCACAGGAGGTCGTCGTGCTGACCATCTTCAAGAACACCGAACAAGGTCTGCAAACAATTGAAAAGCTCGCCAACGGCTGCTGGGTGAATGCGATCGATCCCACCCCTGGCGAAATTGCCATGCTCGTTGAATGGGGAGTGGATGTGGACCTCGTTACCTATTCCCTCGACGTGGACGAAATGGCCCGCGTCGAGCGCGATGAAGGCTACACCTTCATCCTGCTGCGTGTCCCATACTTCCAGGGAGAGAACAACGATATCCCCTATACAACGATTCCGCTGGGAATTATCCTGATGGACAATTTCGTCGTATCGGTATGCAAACACGAGAACGATATCGTACGAATCCTGGTCAATGGCAAATACCGCGGAATGAAAACCGGAAAACGTTACCGGTTTGTCCTGTACGCGCTACTTGAAACGGCCACACGCTATCTGTTGCACCTGCGCGAGATCAACCGTACCGTGGAACACCTGGAAGACCAGCTGCAGAAATCCACGCGTAACCGCGAGGTGCTCGAACTGCTCAAATTCCAGAAAAGCCTGGTCTACTTTGCCACCGCGCTGCGCTCCAATGAGGTGGTGATGGAGCGCCTGCAGCGTATGCAGATCTTCAATCAGTACGAGGACGATCAGGACCTGCTGGAGGACGTGCTGACTGAAAACCAGCAGGCCATCCAAATGGTCAACATTTCCGCGGACATTCTCAGCTCCATGATGGATGCCTTCGCCTCGATCATCTCCAATAACCTGAACACAGTGTTGAAAGCGCTGGCAGCGATCACCATCATCATCAGCCTGCCGACCATCGTTTCATCATTTTGGGGGATGAACGTGAATGTGCCTTTCGCAGAAAATCCCCTCGGATTTGGGTTCGTCGTTCTGATTGCAATGGTGCTGACAGGCATCGCCGTCTGGGTCTTCATCAAGCGCGACTGGTTCTAGCCCAAATCGCAAAGTGGCATCTTTGAACCACAAGCCCCCGGAAGCGGGGGCTTGTGGTTATCCTTCCAAAGAGGGATCGCTGTAAGGTGATGGCGGTGAGGGTTCCGCAGGCGGCTGCCCTCCCATTTGCTGGCGCATCATTTCCTCCTGAACCACGCGGATGCCGTTACGCACCTGGGTCAGCGTGCGCTCGAGATTCAACTCGAGGTTCGAAAGCGTATCCACGACATAATTGTCGGTATCCGTGCGCGCTCTCTCCGCTTCCATCTGCGCCTTGGCGAGGATCTGATCGGCGCGGTGCTGCGCCATGACGGCGATGTTATCCCTGTCCGCCATCTCGGCCGCCTTATCCTGGGCGATCTTGATGATGCGCCCGGATTCCTCCTGCGCCTGGGCGACGATCCGGTCGCGTTGGACCAGCAATTGCTGCGCTTTTTTAACCTCGTCCGGGATAGCCACGCGCATCTGGTCGATGAGTGCCAGCATTTGATCCTCATCCACGATCACATTGTGGGTAAGAGGAATCGCGCGCGAGTCGTTAAATAATTCTTCGAGCCGGTCAACGAGGTGCAGAATGTCCATAGTTCCTCCGCTGAGCAAGGTATTCCATAATCCGCCCTAACATCTACAATTATATATCAATCTCGCAAGGCGTTCGGGGGCAATTGGCTGTCCTGCATCCCCGCCACCTTGAGCCTGAGCGCCGCGTTGACGTGCGGCGGGACCATGCTGGAAACATCCCCGCCCAGCGAGGCGATCTCGCGTACAGTGGACGATGAAATGAAGGTGTGTTCTTCATTTGTTATAAAGGAGACTGTTTCAATTCCCGGCTCCAGGCGGTGATTGGCCAGAGCCATGCGGAATTCAAACTCAAAGTCTGAGAATACCCGCAGCCCTCGCACGATCACCTGGGCATTGATCTCTTGCGCCATTTTCACCGTCAGGCCGCTGTACCCCACCACGCGGATCTTGCTGTCTTCCTTGAAGGCTTCATTGACCAGGGATATGCGTTCTTCCGGCGAAAAGAGAAGTGACTTAAGGGGTTTGTCATACACTGCAATGAAGACTTCGTCGAACAGTTTTGCCGCGCGCCGGGCAATGTCCATATGCCCATAATGAATGGGGTCGAACGTTCCGGGGAACATGGCTCTTACCATAACTCAACTCCTGTTTCAGACCGTGAAGGTCTTGTAATTGGATTAACTGACATCGCCTTTACCACCCACCCAAAAGCGTTGTACGGCTTCGTTGAGGTGGGCATGCTCGGGAGCCTTCAATTCAGGGTCGGCAGCGAAGAGTTTCTGTGCCTGCTCGCGGGCTTTCTCGATGAGGGCCACATCGGTCAGGGATGCCATTTTCAACGGTGACGCGTAGCCTGCCTGGCGGGTGCCGAGGAATTCGCCGGGACCGCGCTGCTTGAGATCGAGCTCCGCCAGCACGAAACCATCCGTGGTCTGGACCATCGCCTGCAGGCGCTCGTTTTCGACATCATCTTCATGGTCCGGGATCAGCAGGCAGAACGACTCGCCGCCGCCGCGCCCGACCCGTCCTCGCAGCTGGTGGAGCTGTGCCAGCCCAAACCGGTCCGCACCCTCGATCAGCATGACCGTGGCGTTGGGCACATCCACGCCCACTTCGATGACGGTGGTCGAAACGAGGATATCGTACATCCCATCGCGGAACTGCGCCATGACAGCATCCTTTTCGTCCGGCCGCATCCGCCCGTGGAGCAGGGCGAGCCGCAAGTCCGGGAAAATTTCTTTCTGCAATCGGGCATGTTCCTCCACTGCGGCCTTCTGCTCGGATTTCTCGCTCTCCTCGATCAGCGGGTACACAATGAACACCTGCCGTCCATTCGCCACTTGCGTGTGGATCAGGCTGTAGGCACGTTCCGTTTCGCGAGGCGTTAGCACATAAGTGGATACAGGCTGGCGTCCAGCTGGCATTTCGTCCATCACCGATAGGTCCAGATCGCCGTAGAGAGTCAGTGCCAGCGAACGAGGGATGGGTGTAGCGGTCATGACCAGCAGGTGCGGATTCTCGCCCTTGCTGCGCAAGGCCGCGCGCTGTTCCACCCCGAAACGGTGCTGCTCGTCGATCACCGTCAACTGCAGGTCCTTGAATTGGACCGGTTCCTCGATCAACGCATGCGTGCCGATCAGCACCTGCACTTCGCCGCTGGCTAGCCCGGCAAAGATCTCGCCGCGTTCGGAGCCCGACGTATTACCGACCAGCAGGCGCACCTGTTCAGGCCGCAGATACCCGTCCGCGCCCATTTCTCTTGTGACCAGAGATAGAAAGCTCCTGTAATGCTGCTCGGCCAGAATGGACGTGGGCGCCATGATGGCGGCCTGCGCCCCGGAGTGGTTGACCATGGCCACTGCCAGCGCCGCGACGATCGTCTTGCCGGAACCCACATCGCCCTGTAACAGGCGGTTCATAGGACGGCCGGCTTTAAGGTCCTCGCGCAGGTGCCCGATCACCCTGTTCTGCGCGCCGGTCAGCTCGTAGGGTAATACTGCGACTCGCGCGGAGAGCCAATCGTCGCCCACCTCGAAGGTGCGTGCCGATGCCGACTGCCAGTCGCGTTTCTGACGCTGAACTCCCATCTGCAGATAAAAGATTTCGTCAAAGGCCAGCCGCTCACGGGCCGCCTTTAGCTGATCCTGTGAATCAGGGAAGTGCGCCTGTGCCAAAGCCTCGCCCAGGTCCTTCAAACGGGCTGATTCGCGCACCGATTGCGGTAATGGGTCCACTGCACGCGGCGCCCAGAAGGTCACCACCTGGTTCATCTGTTTACGCAGCCACTTTTGGGTAATTTCCGCCGTCAACGGGTAGATCGGCACGATGCGGTTCGTGTTCAGGTTTTCCACCTCGACCGGCTCCCACTCGGGGTTGTTCATCACCAGGCGGCCCAGGTATTGTTCGATTCGCCCGGAGACGGATATGGACATGCCCTCCTTGAGGCGATTCGTGATCCAGGGGTTGTTGAAATATGTGACCCGCAGTGAGCCGGTGCCGTCATTAAGAATGACCTCAGCAATATGCATCTTGCCGCCGCGAACCGGCCGGCTCGCTATGGATTGCACCATGCCGATCACCGTCACCACGTCGCCGTACCACAGACGGTTAATGGGCTTCATCTGGCTGTAATCATCGTAGCGGCGCGGGAAGAAGTACAACATATCGCCCAGCGTTTGCAGCCCCAGTTTGGCCAGGGTGGCGGCGTGGCGCGGCCCTACGCCGGTGAGTACCGTCAGGCTGGCATTGAGCGCTGCTGGCGTACCGCTGACCTTCGCACCGGGGACGGAATCCGAGATGGCGGTTTTTGAGGCTTGAGTGCGCGGTGCCTGAGGCCTCTCATGCCTGACGGGGACGTTTTTCGCTGGACTATGAGGTGGCGCAGGAGGCGGGGAAGCGGGCTTCCCTGAAGCCTGCTCACCAGAATCGGGGGCTGACTCGGCTGTGGGTTGTGAAACAGTCTCGGGGGCGGACGCGCCTTCGAAGGTTTCAATCCGCCGCCACAATCCTTTTAGCGAATCAGCGCGTCCCTGAGGGGTAAGCGATTGGTAATCCCGCAGGCGGGTTGAAACGGCTGCAATAATGTCCTCGGAAACGCCTTCACTGCGGGCTTCCGCTGACCATTCTTCCAGGATTTTCCCAAGCCCACCGATGATGGCCTTGTCATTAAATCCAGTCTGGCGTTCGAGCGTGAAATACTTTTTAAGTTTTTCCAACGATGGCTGCATGAGATTATTTTACCATTGCCTTGTCGTGCAGAATTTAATTCCTGGCCTGCGAACGGCAGGAACGTTCCCCCTCGAATTAATCTTAGATCTAGGCAGCTTTTACCGCCACAAAACCCAGACCCTTCGGGCCAACGTGCGTGCCAATCACTGTCGTCACATTGATCAGGGGCACATCCCTCAGGTCGGTTTTCAAATCCTCCCGAAGCTGGAGGGCGCGGTGCTCGGCATTGGTGTGCAGGACGACCAACCGCTCGAGTTTACCCAATTCCTGAACCATCTCGAGCACACGCAGGTGCCCCTGGTGTGTGGTACGGGCTGCGCCGAGGCTTTCCACTTTTCCCTCGGTGATTTCAACGAGCGGTTTGAGGTTAAGCAATCCGCCAATTGCGGCTTTTGCCCAGTGGACACGGCCGCTGCGCTTGAGGTAGACCATGGTGTCGAGAACAGCCGCCACCTTTAACCGCGCGCGCGTGCTCTTGATAGCTGCGAGGATTTCATCCAACCCGGCACCTATTGCTGCGGTTTCGGCAGCGGCGAGGACTTGAAAGCCGATCCCAAGCGTCAACTGACCCGTATCGAGCACCGTGACGCGTCCGTCAAAATTATCTGCGGCGGTTTGCGCGGAAGTGCCAATGCTGGTCAACGCAAACGGGGGGTGGAAAGACAAGATATGCTCACAACCACTCACTAGCAGTTTCTCATACCGCTCACCGAATTCAGCCGGAGCAGGGGCTGCGGTGGTGGGCGGATTCTTCATCTGCGGAAGATTGGTATAGAAATCCTCGCGTGTCAGCCCGCTACCGTCGGCGTATTCCTTTCCGTCGATCACCACGATCGCCGGGACAACCAGAATGCCATGCCGGTCGATCATGGCCTGTGTCAGGTCGGACGTGGAATCGGTTACAAATCCAAATTTCATGAGACCCGCTCCTGCTCCAAATCCATGACTGTCAGCCCTATGGCCTGAGGTCCCAGCAAGGTCGCCAAGGGCGCACACAAAGGATGCTCGCTGAAAGGCGTCGCGGGGAACAATTCGCTGACATACTGGCGCAGCGGCCTGGTCCGCATGTGGTTTTGCGAGCCTTTCGCCAGGGTGACAGCCCGGGGAGATTCAAACTCATCCATGAATTCCTGAAAAGATTCGATAAGGTGGCGCTGCGTGCGCACTTTTTCGAGCGGGCTGAGGTGCCCCTCTTCGAGCATAAAAATCGGAAACAGGCCGAGCATATCTCCGACGACAGCCTGCGCCGGACTGAGATACCCCACCGAAGCCAGGTGAGCGAGGCCGGGGATGCAAAACAAGGTATAGATATGCGGAATTGAGGTGCGTATGATCCGTTCGATCTCCTGGGTGGAGCCCCCGGAAGCTGCCCCTTGAGCTGCCTGTTCGACCAGCAAGCCCAGCCCGGCGCCCACGTTCAGCGAATCGACCACAGTCACCGAGGTC
>Ga0315283_10001277_pt1 | contig 20096 bp, 13 predicted proteins | sample YL17G09_0_MG_FD_204541 | JGI IMG/M metagenome (GOLD analysis project Ga0315283, IMG submission 204541) | Sediment microbial communities from Yellowstone Lake, YNP, Wyoming, USA - YL17G09_0 | ecosystem: Environmental > Aquatic > Freshwater > Lake > Sediment | place: USA: Wyoming | collected... | reverse complement strand
ATAAAATCAAACTGGCACTCGTGCAATTCAACAACGGGAAAGATGAATAGCTCCGGTTGTCTTATTGATTTTAAAACCAAATCCTGAATGAAAAAAATTATAGCTGCTATCACAGGCATAGGTGGTTATGTCCCCGACTATATTCTTAACAACGACGAACTCAGCCAGATGGTTGATACTTCCGACGAATGGATCATGACACGCATTGGCATCAAAGAGCGCAGAATTCTTAAGGGAGAAGGCCAGGGCACTTCGGTGATGGGTGCTGAAGCCGTAAAACAACTTTTGACCAAAACCAACACCAGCCCCGATGAAATTGACCTGCTGATTTGTGCCACCGTTACACCTGATATGCCTTTCCCGGCTACAGCCAGCATTATCAGCGATAAAACCGGCATCCTGAACGCATTCAGCTATGATATCAATGCAGGCTGTTCCGGTTTCCTGGTTGCTTTGGACACTGGATGCAAATTTGTAGAATCGGGCGCTTATAAAAAAGTAGTGATTGTTGGAGCTGATAAAATGTCCTCCATCACCGATTATACCAACCGCAACACCTGCCCGCTCTTCGGCGATGGAAGCGGAGCTGTGATGCTCGAACCATCTGCCGATGGTAACGGAATACTCGATACCATCATTCGCTCCGACGGAAGTGGCCGTCATTATCTTCATCAGAAAGCAGGCGGATCGAATATGCCGCCAACCCATGCCAGCGTGGAAGCCCGCGAGCATTATATTTACCAGGAAGGCCAAACAGTTTTCAAATGGGCTGTATCACGGATGGCTGATGTTTCGGTCGAAATGATGGAACGCCATGGTCTTACATCCGAAACCCTCGACTGGCTTGTGCCTCACCAGGCCAATAACCGGATTATCGAAGCTACCGCCAGCCGCATGGGATTGAGCAAGGACAAGGTAATGATCAATATCCAGAAGTATGGCAATACTACGGCTGCTACACTGCCTCTCTGCCTTTGGGAATGGGAACCCAGGCTTAAAAAAGGTGACAACATAATCCTTACCGCTTTTGGAGCCGGGTTTACATGGGGAACGACTTATTTGAAATGGGCTTACGATCCTAACTGATGCCTGTCCATAAAGTAACACAACAAGTACCTTTAAAGACAAACACTTAATAACAAAAAACACCTTTCCCCGGAATCCTCCCGGCTGAAGATAAACTGGAATTATTGACGCAAAGTTTATAGCGGAAAATGTGCCACAGGATTTCGTCCAACATGGACTTCTTGCCGGGTCGTGCCGGACACACGAAGTTCTGTTTATTATGCACTGGGCTTTGTTGAATTCTCCAGTTTCTTCTTCCTGAAATACTCAACAATCTCCTCTTTTGTCATTTTGGAGAGCTTTTCACTCAATTTCTCCCGCTGTTCATGCATAAATTGTACTGCGTCAAACGTCTTCTTAGCTGTTGTCTTCATAAGTCATAAAGTCTCTGGGTGAACGAATTTCTAATTCTTTGTAGCCATTCTTGATGTTAATTGCATTATAACCGCGAATTCTCTAGACATTCACAATATGCTTGAAATTCCAGCTAATCAAATAGTCCGCACGATTTATGGTTGCCAAGGCAATATGCAGGCAGTCCGCAAAACTTGTCTGGCCGACAACTTTCTCTGCAATGTACTGAGTTGCCAATTCAACCGCTTCGTCGTTGGTTTCCATAAATTCGGTGTTCTCAGCCCTTAAACTTGTAACAAATTCCTTAACTCTCTCAGGAGCAGAACTCAGTTCGTCTTGAGTAACAGCAGAGAATAAAAGTCTAAATTCTCCATTCAAGTCTCTCGAAAAGCGGTCTCGTGAATTCGGAAAATTCCTCGTCGAAATAGCCGCCAAAAACTGAAGTGTCGATATAAAGTCTTTGTTTCTTGCAATAAAGATACTATAGATCTATGAAATTTTGTCAGATTTTCATGGGCCGGAATTTTTTTTAGCCTGGTGCAACGATTGTATAAACGCCATAATGGCATTTATTTCCGGCTTGGGCGTGGTGAATCTTTCCAAACAAACCGTTTATGTTGTAAATATATAACTATTTTATAATGCTAAAATCTGCGATAGGATGCCGGGAATGGCATCCTGCTCATATTTGGCACTAAATTTGCCTGTCTTTATCCTCAAATCATATCTATGCAATCCTTGCGTGTATTATCAATACTGGCTTTTATGCTGGTTGACACGGTTTTTGCCGCAGGCCAGAATACGCAACGGGTCTATATTGAGAAATACAAAGGCCTGGCTATTAATCTGATGTTCCAAACCAATGTACCCGCCAGTGTAATCCTCGGTGTTGCATTGTTTGAGAGCGGCGCAGGGAATTCGGTCCTGAGCCGGAAGTTTAACAACCACTTTGGCATTAAAGGAAAGAATACCAACGCAATTGAGAAGCTTGGTCATCGCACAAGATATAAAGAATATAAATCCGATACTGCTTCTTTCCGGCATTTCTGCCATCTGCTGTCCAAAAAGCCATTTTACCCAACGCTTGTCGATAAACAGGATTATAAGCTCTGGGTACCCGCTATCCGCAGAGCTGGATATGCCGAATCGGCACATTTATGGGAAAAGCAAGTAAAGGCGATCATCATTAGGAACAAGCTTTATGAGTTGGATCAGATCGGTCTTCATCCGTAGGTTAAATAAAGCTTCTGTAATCAATCACCATTCAATTATCAAAACATAGGGCAGCGATCTCACGAACGAAGTGAGTAATCACCAGTCGATAGTCGCTAGTCGCTAGTCGCTAGTCGCTGGTCGCTAGTTGCTAGTTGCTAGCCGCTAGTCGCTAGTTGCTAGTTGCTAGTCGCTAACAGCTAACAGCCGAGAGGAAAAGATAAAAGACAAAAGTAAAAAGATAAAAGTTAAAAGCGAAAAAGGATAAAGGATAAAGGATAAAGGTTAAAGCAAGTCGTAAGTTGTAAGTTAAAAGAAATGCTAGCCAACAGCTAACAGCCAATAGCCAACAGCCAACAGCCAACAGCCAACAGCCAACAGCCGAGGGGAAAAGATAAAAGACAAAAGTAAAAAGATAAAAGTTAACATTCTAACTGCCAACAGCTAACGGCCAACAGCTAACGGCTAACTGCTAACAGCCGAGAGGAAAAGATAAAAGACAAAAGTAAAAAGATAAAAGTTAACATTCTAACTGCCAACAGCTAACAGCCAACAGCTAACAGCCAACGGCTAACGGCCAACAGCCAACAGCTAACCGCCAATAGCCATGATATGACAGCCATCTGATCAAAGGGCTGTTTGCTCCCAACCATTCCCATTATAAAAAGCTACCTCCTTAATTCCTGCTTCGCCAAGGAATCCATGGGCAATCTCAAAAGCACCATCCAACTCATCCGCATTATGGGCATCTGAACTTATCGTGACGCGGACTCCAAGTTTCTTCAGCTGTTTCAGAATCTTAATCCCCGGATAGGTAGTGCTGGAGCGCTTCTTATAAATGCCCCGTGTATTCACCTCCACTATTGTGCCGGCCTCCGCGATTAATCCAAGTGTCTCGCTTACCAGCGTATTATACCAGGGTTCGTCCTCACGAAAATAACGTTCCCGGTTATGCATCTTTATCTTATCCATATGGCCTATGATATCCGGTTTCTGTGTTTCAATCATCCTGTTCACTTGCCGGTAATAAGCTGTAACAGCTTTACGAATATCACCGCCAAACAGGTATGTAAGCCCGTCGTCGTATATCTCGGGCACCGGTCCATCGATGAACCAAAGTTCACCGGAAGGCGATGCTACCAGGTGAACTGAGCCTATGGTATAATCTAAACCGCATTGCGCTGAGAACAGCGCGAAATCCTCCGAATGACCAGGGATGTAATCCATTTCCATTCCAAGCCAGATTTTTATTTTACCGGTATGCTGTTCGGCCAGCTTGCGTATTGTGGAGCCATATTCCCCAAGTTGGCTGGAGCCTAATGCAAATGTATTTTCAAAAGGCAAAGGTGAATGTTCAGAAAACCCAAGAGCATCGAATCCAAGATCGAGCGCTTGCTTTACGAATATTCCGGGTTCTCCGGTTCCATCGGAAAAGCGTGTGTGCGTGTGGTAGTTGAAGAGCATCGTGTTAGTCGTTTTCTATAAGTTTATACAATTTATCATTTCGCCGCACGAGCGAAGTAACCGGAATGGAGCATAATTCGCCTTTAACCGCAGTCTGCACAGTCTTTAGATCCACCCGTATTTCATGCAAATTGTCTTCGTAAACGCCTGTTGTGGTGCCGTTTATCCGGATGGAATCACCAACATTAAGCGGCTGTGCTTCGATGCGGATTTCGGCCACATTGAGCTTCGCATAGTAGTTGGTCACTTTGCCAACGTATTCTTTGCGCATAGTGGCTTGCGAACCGTATTTCCCCGACCACTCGCCAATCTTCCTGCCCTGGTAGTAACCGCCCCAGAATCCGCGGTTGTAAACGCTACTTAGCGCTGCATTCCAATGGTCAATCTTTTCCTGTGTAAAAGCGCCGTCGAAGCAGGCATCCACAGCTTCCCGATAAATGCGGGTGACGGTTTTTACGTATTCCGGCGCACGTCCGCGACCTTCAATCTTCAGAACCGTCACACCTGCATCCAGAATTTTATCCAGGAAATCAAGGGTTTTCAGATCTTTTGGCGACATGATATATTCATGATCTACCTCCAGCTCCAGGTCCGATTCCTTATCTTTAACGGTATACGCACGGCGGCAGGGTTGCAGGCAAGCTCCCCTGTTGGCTGAATGATTAAAATTATCGAGGCTCAGGTAGCATTTGCCCGAAACGGCCATGCACAAGGCTCCATGAATAAATATTTCAATCTGCACCAACCCGCCTGATGGGCCGCATATTTTTTGCGCTTCGATTTGCCTGATGATGGAAGCCACCTGATCCAGGCTGAGTTCGCGGGCGGTAACCATGACATCGGCATAGCGCGAAAAGAATTTTACCGCGGCCAGGTTGGTGATGTTGCTTTGGGTAGAAATATGCACTTCCATACCTATGGAACGGGCATATTCAAGCACTGCAAAATCGGAAGCGATGATGGCCGAAACACCATGCTCTTTGGCGGCATCCACTATACTTTGGATTTCGCCGAGTTCATCATCGAATACAACGGTATTTAATGTAAGGTAAGAGCGCAGACCATGTTCGCGACAGATACCTGTAATTTTTCCGAGGTCGTCGGGCGAAAAATTAACGGACGAACGCGCCCGCATATTTAGTTTGCCCACACCAAAGTACACCGCATCTGCACCGCCCTGGACAGCAGCGATCAACGACTCATAAGAGCCGACGGGCGACATGATTTCGATGTGCTTTTTATTCATCATAGTGATAAGTCATAATTACTTCAATTATATGCGCAGCCGTTGAAGCAAGCCGAAATCAACTGCCCGGCAATACTGTAACCAGGTATTTTTCATTTATTATGCCAAATCTCCGAAACTTCAACAGATACAGGGATGTAAGTCTTATCTTCTGGAAAGGAAATTGTTTGAGATGCTATCACTTAACTATTTTCAAACAAAGTTCTTTTAGCTGCTCTTCCGAAATAGTTGAAGGTGAGTCGATCATCACATCGCGGCCTGAATTATTTTTTGGAAAAGCAATAAAATCGCGGATGGAATCGGCACCGCCGAAGAGTGAGCATAAACGGTCGAAACCAAAGGCAATCCCGCCATGAGGAGGTGCACCATATTCAAAGGCATTCATCAAAAAGCCAAATTGTGCCTGTGCTTCCTCATCGGTAAAGCCAAGTATGGAGAACATTTTTTTCTGCAGGTCCTTGTTGTGGATACGTATGGAACCACCTCCGATTTCCACGCCGTTGATAACAAGGTCGTAGGCGTTGGCGCGCACTTCCTTTGCATCGGTATCGAGCAACGGGATATCTTCTGGTTTGGGCGAAGTGAATGGATGGTGCATGGCATAGAAACGTCCGCTTTCCCCGTCCCATTCGAGCAGCGGAAAATCAGTCACCCAAAGCGGGGAAAATGTACCTGTTTCACGTAACCCAAGTCTGTTGCCCATTTCGAGCCTTAGTTCGGATAAAGCTCTGCTGATTTTATCTCCTTTACCGGCAAGGATAAGCAGCAGGTCGCCTGGTTTGGCATCAAATCTTTTGGCCCAAAGTATTAATTCTTCTGGTGTATAAAATTTGTCGACCGACGATTTCATTGATCCATCGATGTTGCAACGCACGTAAATAAGGCCGCTGGCACCCATCTGCGGGCGTTTCACGAATTCGGTAAGTTCGTCGATTTGCTTGCGGGTATAATCTGCACAACCGGGCGCACAAATGCCTGCCACGAGCAGAGCTTCATCGAATATGCTGAAACCTTTCCCTTTCGCCAGGTCATTCATTTCTTCGAACTTCATCCCGAAACGGATATCCGGTTTATCAGTACCATAGCTTTTAATGGCTTCGGCGTAAGTCATGCGCGGGAACGTAGTGGTATCAATTCCTTTAATCTCTTTGAAAAGATGGATTGTTAATCCTTCGAACGTATTGAGGATATCTTCCTGGGTGACGAAAGCCATTTCGCAGTCGATCTGGGTAAATTCCGGCTGCCGGTCGGCGCGCAGATCTTCGTCGCGAAAGCATTTCACAATCTGGAAATACCTGTCGAAGCCGGCTACCATAAGCAATTGCTTGAAGGTTTGTGGCGACTGCGGCAAGGCGTAAAATTCGCCGGGATTCATACGCGACGGAACCACAAAATCACGGGCTCCTTCTGGCGTACTCTTAATCATAACGGGGGTTTCGATATCTATAAATCCGATGGAATTCATGTAATTGCGTGTAACGATGCCCATCTGGTGGCGAAGCTCCATGTTAGAGCGAACCACCTGGCGGCGCAGGTCGAGGTACCGGTATTTCATCCGCAGTTCGTCGCCGCCATCAGTATTATCTTCTATGGTAAAAGGAGGTGTTTTCGATTCATTCAGCACATCGAGCCGCTCCATCATGATTTCGATGTCTCCGGTAATCATCTTCGGGTTCTTATTGCTGCGTTCAGCTACCATTCCCCTGGCCTGGATAACATATTCGCGGCCCAACTGCCTTGCCTGAGCGCATAGCTCCGCGTTGGTTTCCATGTTAAACACCAATTGTGTTATTCCATAGCGGTCGCGAATATCAACAAAGGTCATTCCTCCGAGATCGCGGGATTTCTGCACCCATCCGGCCAGGATAACCCGGCTTCCGACATTTTTTATCGTTAATTCTCCACAAGTATGTGTGCGTAGCATAATGAACTAAAATTAGAGTTGTAGCCCGCGAAATTACGAAATATAAGGTTTATATTTTTCTTTCATGCTCATCGTTGCGGCACTTTCGAAGGACATTTACCTGAAAATGTGAAATTTCCATATCAAAAGGCTTGCTTTTCAGCTAAAAAATCACTACTTTTGCACCCCTAATTTTATGTCGCTCCACAAAGACTATAATATATAACACTATGAAATTATCTCAATTCAAGTACTTTCTCCCCTCAGATCTTATTGCTGTGCATCCACATCCTAACCGCGACCAATCAAGGTTGATGGTTTTGGACCGTAAAACCAAAACGATCGAACACAAAACGTTTACCGATATTTTGAACTATTTTTCGGATGGCGATGTGTTCATCATAAATAATACAAAAGTTTTTCCGGCATTACTGATGGGCGAAAAAGAACGTACCGGTGCCAAAATAACCGTATTTCTGCTTCGCGAACTCAACCGTGATGCACGTCTCTGGGATGTACTTGTGGACCCTGCGCGTAAGATCAGGATCGGAAACAAACTCTATTTCGGTGGCGACGATTCTTTGGTGGCGGAAGTAATCGACAATACAACTTCACGCGGCCGTACTTTGAGATTCCTTTTCGACGGCCCATACGAGGAATTTAAAAAAACAATTGAAAGTCTTGGCAAGACGCCACTCCCTGAAGAACTTCAGCGCATGCGTGAGATTGAACCTGAAGATAAAGAACGTTACCAAACGATTTATGCAAAAAATGAAGGCGCCGTTGCTGCTCCTTCGGCCGGACTTCATTTCAGCCGTGAGCTCATGAAACGACTCGAACTACAAGGTGTTTCTTTTGCCGCAATCACCCTGCATGCCGGCCTTGGGAACTTCCGTACTATCGATGTGGAAGATCTTACCAAGCATAAAATGGACTCGGAAGAACTTATGATTGAGGAAGAGACAACCCTCCAAGTGAACAAAGCAAAAGAAAATAAACGGCAGGTATGCGTGGTGGGCACAACTACCATGAAGGCCGTCGAGTCGTCAGTAGCCATATCGGGTATGCTCAAACCATTCCAGGGATGGTCGAATAAGTTCATTTTCCCACCTTACGAATTCAGCATTGCTTCGAGCATGATCACCAATTTTCATCTGCCACAATCGCCGATGATGATGATGTCTTCAGCTTTTGCCGATTACGATTTCCTGATGAAAGCTTACAAAGAAGCTGTAACGATGAAATATCATTTTTTCACCTACGGCGATGCTATGCTTATCCTGTAACAGGCAGTGAAAAAATATTCTATTATTGCAGCTGGCGGCAATGGACAGCGTATGTTGTCGGAAATCCCCAAACAATTTCACCTTTTAAGCGGGAAACCTGTATTGTTGCATTCGCTCGAAGCGTTTGCGGCTGTAGTTCCCAAAATTGAAATTATCCTTGTTTTACCAGAAGCTCATATCGTTACCTGGGAGAAATTATTAATCCGACACCAGGTGGACTTACGACACAGAATTGTTATAGGCGGTGAAACGCGTTTCCAATCGGTAAAGAATGGAATCAGGGGAATTGGATTGCCGGGCCTGGTAGCTGTGCACGACGGTGTGCGACCATTAATCACCAAAGAGGTTATTGTCCGCCTATTCGCGGAAGCCGAAAAATTTGGTAGTGCTATTCCGGTCGTCGCCGTAAGCGATACGGTGCGACAAACCGAGGGCAAAAAAAGCCGGGTTATCGACAGAAACAATTTACGCCTGGTTCAGACACCTGAGATTTTTCATTCAGATATACTGATGAAAGCTTTTGAAACCCCTGAATTGGCTTTTTATACCGATGTTACTACCGTGGTTGAAGCTGCTGGCTTCGGCGAAGTGCATTTCAGTGAAGGCGACGTTGAAAACATTAAAATAACACGACCGATTGATTTTCTGCTGGCTGAAGCCATCCTTAAACAAAGAGGAGAAGTATAAACGTTAGCTTAATCCCCGGCCTTTCCAGCGGTAAAGGAGTACATTTCCCAGTACTCCGGTCAGCGTCACATAAAAGATGTAAATGAATTGCAGCGGCACATACCAAAGCAGCAATCTGCTGCGGTTTGCAAACCGGCTGTAAGCAGCCATCAGCGGAAAATCCACCAGCAATTTGACGGATAGAAAAGTAACCGGAACTATTGGTTCTGTATATCCTCCAGCCCATGCCAGCACTGAAATAAGGGTGCTTAAACTGAAGGCATATACCACAACTGAAGTTATAATCACCCCGGTATCGCGATAACCTTTGCTCTTTGAAACCCAACGCAGTCGCTGGTTTACAAATGCAGAAAGTGTTCTGGCAGCCGAAGTACTCACCATGGCTGATGGCGATTTCACAAACCGGATGGCGCGGGAGCCAAAAATTTCATGAATCTTCATCATCAGGAACATATCATCACCCGAGGCAAATTTTTGATCAGCGGCATAGCCATTTATCTCCAAAAAAGCCTTTTTCCGGTAAGCCAGGTTAGCGCCATTGCACATGATTGGTAGTCGAATGTGGGCTGCTCCTGCCGATGCCGCCATAAGACTCATAAATTCAAGTTCCTGCAGCTGTCCGAAAACAGATTTCTCACGGTTAAAACAAACAGGTGCAAGCAGCATCTGCAACCGCTCATCTCCGGTACATTGCATCAGGGTGGTAAGCCATTGTTTATCCATTATACAATCGGCATCTGTGGTAATGATCCATTCGCCAATGGCCCAATTCATAGCCAGCGAAATGGCGGCCTTTTTACCTTGTATACCGGCATCAGGTGTCAGCAATTTAAGTTTTCGCAATGGAAAATCTGAAATTCTATTCCTCACCAGCTCCCCTGTGCCATCAGAAGAATGATCGTCAACAACAATCACTTCGAGCAGCTGTTGGGGATAATCCTGGGCGGCAATTGCATCAAGGCAGGCGCCGAGGTTTGCTGCCTCGTTGCGGGCGGCTATAATTACTGTTACCAAGGTTGTAGATGGCCTGCCGGTTGAAATATTCCGGGGAAGACGAAACCACCCCATTGTAAATAAACCGATGATCGCCGCGTAAGCAAAGCAAAGCATTGAAACACCCGTAAAAACAATAATTTGGAAGGTAGTCATCGGCGGATAAAACGGAGGTTAAACACAAACCATGCCCCTACTATGGCCGGGAATGCGAGGTTGATGATCCAGATGAGTGTAGCCGCGGAAAGCAATGCCGTATCCCACTGCCCTGGCATACTTCCGCGAAGTGTGAAGAAAGTGCCAATTACATAAATAACCACCGAGCCACGCACACCAAGCTCGGTGAGTGCAATGGTAGGAACAACAGCCAGCACCAGGTAAATGACCGGTAGAAGCAATACAGCATCCTTTAACGAAATCAAAACGCCAAACAGCCGGAGGGCAATGAAAAATTGTATGAAAAAAATGCCATAGCGCAGAAAGCTTAGCATCAACACATAAGCCAATCCGGAACGATTGATCCGGCTGATAACACCCACGTAACGATAGGCTTTGCGCCAGTGCTGCTTCAGTAAATAACGCGACAAAGGCCTGATGGCGCCAACATTAAGATACAGAAGTATCAACATTGCATCGAACAGCATTATAAATGTAATAATGCCCGGATAAAAAAATGCAGGCCAGCTTCCTGCATGCAGCGCAAACTGTGGTAATAATAAAAGCAGGGCCAGTGTTCCCATAAGAACTGTCACCAATAACTGGCTTATGCTGCCGACAATAGTAAGAATTATGGCTTCAACAGGATTTGCTTTTTTGAGGATAAAAGCCCGTCCGAAATATTCACCTATGCGGTTGGGCGTAAATGTACTGATGGTAATCCCCGTGAGTACTGCTTCGATGGCAACCGAAAAGCGTATTGCTTCGATGCGCCTGACGAGAAATTTCCATTTGATCGTTTCAGTGGTCCAATTCAACACCATGAGGGCCAGTATTACTGCAACCAGTATTTTTTCGGAGCCGAGCATGAAGAACTGATCCAGTAATGTGGTCATTTGATGCATTCCATTTTCTGAAAATACCTGATGATAGATGAATCCATAGGAAACAACCAGTATGGCGGCTTGTAACAACCTGTTCCATCTTTTGCTTAACTTTGGGCGATTATCCCGTACCTGAATTTCCCTTATCATAAATAATTAATGGCATTGGCAAACGAACGCATCATACTCGGCATCGACCCCGGCACAAACATCATGGGCTATGGACTTATACAGGTTAAAGGTAAGAAAATAGAGCTGATTACGCTGGATGTACTCAAATTAACGCATCTCGATACACAGGCGCTCAAACTTAAGCATATTTTCGAAGCTGTGCTGGGTGTTATAGATCAATATCACCCCGATGAACTGGCCATTGAAGCCCCGTTTTTCGGAAAGAACGTACAATCCATGCTTAAATTGGGCAGGGCACAGGGTGTGGCAATGGCTGCTGCGCTCTATCGCTCGGTACCAATTTTCGAATATTCACCCCGCAAGATCAAGCAGTCCATTACCGGTAACGGAAATGCAAGCAAGGAACAGGTTGCGGCCATGATCTCCAACCTGTTGATAATGAAAGGTCCGGCTGTGGCGCTGGATGCCACCGATGCCATAGCTGCGGCGTTGTGCCACTATTTCCAGCGCGGAACCGGCGACGGTAAAAAAAGTTTTTCCGGCTGGGCAGGATATATCCAGAGCAATCCGCATAAACTGAGCTGAGTATAGAAGTAGTGACTATAGTGCCTGGAGTTGGGAGTTGGGAGTGCCTGAAGTTGGGAGTGCCTGGTGTATACGTTTGGAGTGTCTTCAAAAGTCTGGGGTTTGGAGCGCCTGTCGCTTTATTTTTATCTTTTAATTTAATGTCATCAACAACTATTTAATTACTAATTATGCATAATGAAAATCTAACAAGCGATAGTCTGCAAAATTGCAGCCTTAATATATATAAATCTTTGACTCGTTTTTATTGTGCAAATAGACTCGATCAGAAAAGTGCTCCAGGCTGTTGGAGGATGTTCATGCGAAAATTTTTATTTGTATTGTTAACTGACATTTGTTGTCTGGGTCTACCATATTCCTTATCGGCTCAGGAAAAGGGGAATGACAAATTCTCTACAATTTATGATCCCTTTATTGTAGTTACCTCAACAATATCACTGAAGTCAGCTCAAAATCAGACAGATGCACTCATTTTACAAATTCAAAATGAATCTCTGAATTCAATCCTTTTAGATAGACCGTCAGCAATGCACCTTCGTTTGCCAGGGATAGATACATCATCCTGGATTCTCAACCTTAAGAGATCCGATATTTTAGCAAGCAATTCAAGGTTGGTGATGGGTACTGACCGGGGTGATCAGGAACTTCCTATACGATTTATCTCTTATTTTGGCACAGTTGAAGGAAAAGATAAATCCCGGGTTAGTATTTCTTATTCTGATGCGGGTATCAGAGCAAATATCATGATGGGAGAGAAAGCATATGAACTTTCACCAGTAGAAAATAACAGTGATTATTCTTCCGGGAGATATCTGCTTGGAAGGAGAAGTGAAACAGGCCCTGAACGATTCTTCACCTGTGGTGATGAATTGTTTAGTTTACCCAAACTGATTTATCCCAGTTTAAATACAAATAGCTCAAATAAGTCACAATCCAATGATACATTAGCAGTTAAAATAGCAATCGAATCTGATTACGAAACCTATGCTTTTTTCGGAAATGATGCTGATCGGGCTACCACATATTTGCTTTCACTCTTTGCAGCAGTTTCGCAGATATATGAACAGGAAGCCGGCGTTAAGCTCAAGGTTTCATACCTGAGAGTCTGGGCAACGCCCGATGACCCCTATAGCTCAGATATATATCAATGGCCCTTGATGTCAGAATTTATAGATTACTGGAATAACAATATGCAAGGAGTTGATCGTAATATTGCTCACCTTGTAACCAAACGAATAGCTGCCGGCGCTTCATCCATGTCAGGAGGACTAGGTATGATTGCTGGTGACTTCTGTAAAAAAAATGTCTATTCTTTTACGAATGAATGCACAGAAGGTGAATATGATGTATCATCAACTGCTGTTTATATTGCAGCACATGAACTTGGACATAATTTTCATTCTGAACATACGCACAATTGTGTATGGCCTGCAGGACCTAATGGTACTATTGGTCCGATCGACCGTTGTTCGGTTAATTGTACAGGAGAAACTGATTTCACCACACTTGGTACAATAATGAGTTACTGTCCCAATACAGAAATGGTATTCCATCAATTAACACGAAACCTTATACGGGCAGTATCAGAGGGAAGTCCTTGTGTAGGTAGTGGAATAACTCAGGCATACTCTGTATCAGGTAGGGTAACTATCGGGGGTGTGGGGCTAAAAGGTGCTTCAATAAAGGCGAGTGATTTCAGCAGTGTACTAAATGTGAGTACGACAACTGATACCAACGGATACTATACATTGCAATTACCTGGAAATGTTTATGATTTCGATTGCCGGTTGAATAACTATGCTATCCAGGGACCGGATGGGCCTAATCATGGAGAAGCTGCCGTGGTTGCAAACATAACCGGGTTCGACTTTCGGGCAATAGATGCGTTTGCTGATTCATTTGAACCTGATGATAGTCCTGGCCAGGCAAAACAGATTGCTACACAGGGAGATATTCAGTACAGAACAATTCATAATGACATAAATGCAGACTATATTAAGTTTACTGCAATTGCCGGCGAGGTGCTTTCAATAAAATCCTTGCCTGCTGAAAACGGATATAGTACAACTCTTTCGCTGCTTTCTATTAAATTACTAGATTCCGATGGCACAACGCAACTAGCATATGCCTTTCAGAATCCTCATTTTGTTTGGACTGCTCCAAAAACGGGAACCTACTATCTTGAAGTACAAGGCCCGGTTGGCCCTTATGGCATCTCAGTGTCAAATGCCTTATTTATTGCATCAGACCAACAATTAGCCGGACTCAATTGGAGTTCAGCTGCATGGGGTGATTATGACAATGACAATGACTTGGATCTGATCATTTCAGGTGGAATTTTAAATCCCCGGACACTCATCTACCGGAATGATAACGGAAACTTTATCGATATCAATGCTCCTTTCCCAAACATGCATGGGACCGTAGAATGGGGAGATTACGATAACGACGGAGACCTGGATATTCTCATTACAGGCACCCTGCAGATATCACCTGGAAACAACCAGGGAGCTACAAAAATATTCCGCAACGACCACGGTACTTTCGTTGATATCAATGCTTCTTTTCCTAAGATTTTTGCTGCTTCTGCAAAGTGGGGTGATTACGATAATGACGGTGCTTTAGATATCCTATTTACAGGCCGATTAGAAAGTGATGGCAGTTTAGTGGCTTATATTTGCGTTAATGATTCAGGTAATTTCGTTCCTGTAAACATTGACATCAAGAGTGTTTGGGGAGGTACCGTAATCTGGGGTGACTATGACACAGATGGAGATTTAGATATCATGATAACCGGATCAACCGGTAGCTCAACCACAGACAATCCTGCCTCAAGAATTTATCGCAATGATGGTGGGGTATTTACTGATATTCAGGCTGCAATAGCTGATGTAGCTTTTAACAGTTCTGCGGCATGGGGCGATTACGACAATGACGGGGATTTGGACCTTGCAGTAACAGGCTACTCCCTGAATCAAGATGTTAGTAAGATTTATCGCAATGATAATGGGTCTTTCAACGATATCGGAGTTGGCTTGTATGGTATACATAACAGCGCAGTAGCCTGGGGAGATTGCAATAATGATGGGAATCTTGATTTCATAGAAGCCGGTGATACAGCGGTCTACTCATTACCGATGCCTGCAACATATCTTTATTTAAATAAAGAAGGTACATTTATCAATTGTCATGAATCCATCGCTGATATTACTCTTGGCGTATTAGCCTGGGGGGATTACGATAATGACGGTGACTTAGATCTTCTATTAAGTGGTCGCAATAAAAATCTAATTGATACAACCATCTTATATAAGAACCTTTCACAAATACATAACGATTCACCTGTTTCAGCGACAGGTTTAGCAGCGGCAGTATCAAAAAACAGTGTAACATTTTCGTGGAACAAATCAACTGATGATTACACTCCGGAAGATGGATTAACATATAATATCAGGGTTGGCACCGCCCCGGGAAAGGGGGATGTTCTTTCACCCATGTCGAATCTGATTACGGGCTACCGTTTAATTCCGGCTTTTGGAAATGTATGGCATAATAAAAAATGGACGCTCAATAATTTGTCATCCGGCACTTATTACTGGAGCGTACAAGCCATCGATAACTCTTTTGCTGGTTCCATGTGGGCTACGGAGCAATCGTTTACTGTTAACAATACAGTAGGATCTGGCACTTCAACTGTTGATTCTCGTTTATTTACGATTTTCCCAAACCCGACAAACGGAATTGTCAACATTGAGTTTACAAAAGGATCAGGAATAAGAACTGAGATTATGCTTATGAATACATTGGGTGCCGAAATCTTCCGCAAAGAGATTAGGAATGTAATAAAGTTTCGGATTGACCTTTCGAACCAGATAAGCGGGGTATATTTACTGAAAATTACCAATAACAACCAGCAATATATCAGCAAAATCGTAATCCTGAAAGAATAAAAAAAATTATCAAAGCAGGAGTCTTCGGCAACTAAGGGGTCTTCATCAGGTTAAACTAAAGCATACTGACTGGGACAAGCTTTTGCTTATAATAAAGCAAAGCTAACCTTACATCAACTTCTGGTACATCTGCCACCAACGATCAGGAATCTCGTCGGCGCTGGCGGTGGTATAATCGGAATAGTCGCAGGGCACAATGTAATGATGCCCGAATTTTGCCTTCACCACAGGCGAGCAGTCTATCTCCATCCACCAGCGTCCGCTTTGCTTGCTTTTATAGAATACGATACCGTCATCGTGGCCGCTCACCTTTACTGTAAAACGGATGAACGCGTCCGCATCTTCGCCGGGGAAATCCTGGCTGCGGTGGTAATAACCATCCACAAAGTACCATATCATCTGCGCCAGCAGTTGCGCGGTTTGTCCCTGCCGGTCGAAAGTCGGATTCATTTCATAAAATCCTGCCGACGAAAGTTTATCGCTCATGCCAGCATAGCGTGCAATCTGGCAGGCTTCTTCGCCATAGAAACCATTGGGCGAGGCATTGCCACCTGCCGGTGCATCGCTCATGCGGATACTCGACATATCGAAGGTGAGCATATCTGCATTCCGCACCAGGGGTTCCACCATGGTAATATTTTTCTGAACGACTCCCAGGCGGTAAGCATCAAAAAATAACTTGTTCATCAGGTTGATGGCATTCTGATCGACAAAATAGGTCTGATAACCAATGTTTGTATAATTAAACAGGTAGTTGGGCTCATGCAGAATAATCCAGCTGAGGAATGAACGGGAGTTTACTTTTTTCTCATTCTCTCCCAGGTCGAAAGAGTTATCAATAGAAACGATATTGATAATCCTGCCCAGGTCTTCGTAGGCTTTATAGTTGGCATAAGTAAGATCCTGTCCTCCGCCAATCAAAACCGGCACAATGCGGGCGGCCAGGAGTTCGGCCACCACGGTGCTGAGCGCGAAATAGGTGTCGTCTACAGAATGTCCTCTCTTGATATTACCGAGATCCACCATACGGGCCGTATAATCGCCGGGGAAAAGACGGTAAAAGAAAGCGCGCACATAGTCGGGCGTAAGACCACAACCTTCGTTGTTCACAGCGTTGCGGTCCTCGTTGATTCCAATAAGTGCCAGGTCAACATTTTCCAGGTCGGGGAACTGCCCCGATGTGGTGTAGGCGCCAATTATCTCGCCAAAACGCTTGTGCTCCGATTTGCCCGAAACCACAAAATCGGGCAGGATTACCGGTTCAAAATACATGGAAATGCTCATGCAGGATAGGGATTGAAAAGTGAAGATGATTGGGATACCAAACTTACGTAAAAATTCCACATAATGACTTACGTCCTTATCTTCTGAGAAAAAGATTATTGTTGGAATTGGTCCAATCCTGTTTTATTATTCGAAGACAATATTTTAAAAAATACTAAAAAAATGGAATAGCATCTCAAATAACAGATGAGCCGTTAGCGATGGTTTATCCGGATCACCGGAAGCCAGGTGCTAGGCTTTTTTGCGCCTGAAAGGGACTTTTTTCTTTGGTTGCGTGGCGGATGCACTGATAATACGCTGGCATTCTTCCAGTGTAAGCCTTTCAGGCTCCGTATCTTTGGGTATCTTGTAATTGTTCTTATCCATCGTAATGTATGGCCCGAATCGACCGCGCAGCACCTGAATGAGGCTTGGTCCTTCAAACTGTTTGATAATCCTTTCGCTTTCTGAGTGGCGCTTATTCACAATTATTTCGATGGCACGGCTATTGTCGATAGTAGCCGGATCGTCGGTTTTGTGCAGCGAATAAAAAGCAGATTTATGTTTCACATAGGGTCCAAAGCGGCCGATGGCCACGGTGATCTGTTCACCTTCAAATTCACCTAAGGTTCGGGGATATTCGAACAGCGCGAGCGCCTCTTCCAGCGTGATCTGATCGAGGCTCTGTGTTTTCTTGAGGCCTGCAAAACGGGGTTTTTCTTCGTCTTCGGCTTCGCCGATCTGCGCCAGCGGGCCATAGCGGCCTATCTTCACATAAATGTTCCTGCCACTCACAGGATCCTTGCCCAGCAGGCGTTCGCCTTTCATCTTATCCGATGTTTCGAGCGTTTCGAGCACTTTCTTATGGAAAGGATGGTAAAACTCTCCGATCATCTGGTTCCAGGCTTTTTGCCCGGCGGCAATCTCATCAAATTCCTTTTCCACATTGGCGGTGAAGTTATAGTCGAGGATATCCCCAAAATATTGTACCAGGAATTTATTCACTACTTCGCCGATATCCGTGGGGAAAAGTTTCGATTTCTCGAAGCCGGTCTTTTCTGCCTTCACCGATTCCTTCAGCTTTCCTTGCTTCAGGACGATGTGCGCGAAGGGACGGACAACCCCATCACGGTCTTCCTTTACCACGTATTCGCGTTTCTGAATGGTGGAGATGGTAGGTGCATAGGTAGAAGGACGGCCAATACCTAGTTCTTCAAGCTTTTTAACCAGGCTGGCTTCCGTGTAACGCACCGGTTGCTGGGCGAATTTCTGCATGGCAATCATCTCGTTCAGGCTCAGGGGTTCTCCTGCCTTCATCGGAGGTAGCATATTCTTTTCACCGTCGGTGGTATCGTCGTCGGTGCTTTCGAGGTATACCTTCAAAAAACCGTCGAAACGGATCACTTCACCTTTGGCAAGAAATTTCTCCCTGCTTGTGGAGACGTCGATGGTAACGTTCGTCTTCTCCAGTTCTGCATCGGCCATCTGGCAGGCAATGGTGCGTTTCCAGATGAGTTCGTAGAGGCGTTGTTGCGAACTGTCGCCACTAACGCTTCCTTGATTGAGATAAGTAGGACGTATAGCTTCGTGAGCTTCCTGGGCGCCTTTGCTCCTGGTAGTAAACTGACGGGTCTTAACGTATTCCTTACCATACAGGCGGGTGATCTCCTCTTTGGCCATACTGAGGGCCATATTGGAGAGGTTCACCGAATCGGTACGCATATAAGTTATCTTTCCCGATTCGTAAAGTTGCTGCGCTACGAGCATAGTCTTGGCGACCGAGAAACCAAGTTTACGACTTGCTTCCTGTTGCAGTGTGGAAGTGGTGAATGGTGGCGCCGGCGATTTGCGGGCTGGTTTTTTATCGATATCGGCTACGCTGAATGCAGCAGGGATACACGATTGCAGAAAAGCGACGGCTTCTTCTTTAGTGGCATAGCGCCTTGGGAGTTCGGCATCGAATGTAGCTGTACCAAATTCATTTGTTATGGTAAATAATGCCGTAATCCGATAGGCAAAAGACGACCTGAACTGCCTGATCTCATCTTCCTTTTCGGCGATAAGCCTCACGGCTACCGACTGCACGCGGCCTGCCGACAGGGCTGGTTTTACTTTTTTCCAGAGGATGGGCGATAGTTCGAAACCAACCAGGCGGTCGAGTACGCGGCGTGCCTGTTGTGCATCTACAAGGTGCAGATCGATTTCACGCGGGTTTTGTATGGCCTCCATGATGGCCGTTTTGGTGATTTCGTGGAATACTATGCGTTTTGTACGCTCTTTCTTCAGCTTGAGGGCCTCGGAAAGATGCCAGGAAATAGCTTCTCCTTCGCGGTCCTCATCAGAAGCAAGCCATACCATTTCGGCTGCATCAGCAAACTTCTTCAGATCTCGTACAACTTTAATCTTATCGGCAGAAATCTCGTAATGAGGCACAAATCCTTTCCCAATATCAACACCGAGTTCCTTCCTGGAAAGGTCGCGGATGTGACCAAAACTCGATTTTACGATAAATTCCTTCCCCAAAAAACCTTCTATGGTTTTCGCCTTTGCGGGTGATTCTACGATTACAAGGTTTTTAGCCATATTTTAGTCTTCTTAATTATCAACAGGTTATTCAAAAGCGGCACAAAGTAACGTATTTTAAACGTATCAACTGCCGGGGTGGAATTTTATTGTTTGAAACATTTTGAAAAATTGTACCATAATTGGCGCAAAATGAGTATTCTGACGAGAATAGTTATTAATCAAATATTCTTCAAATTTGCATAATAGAAAGACCATGAAACAGCCTTGAGCAGATATCTTCTTTTTAATCGGAATGTTTATTCTCAAAGCTGATTCTCCTGCAAATGGCGGGAAAGGTTATCTGACCGCTTTAATTAAAATAATAAAATAATCAGATGAATATTCAAGCTG
>Ga0315283_10001275_pt1 | contig 20104 bp, 17 predicted proteins | sample YL17G09_0_MG_FD_204541 | JGI IMG/M metagenome (GOLD analysis project Ga0315283, IMG submission 204541) | Sediment microbial communities from Yellowstone Lake, YNP, Wyoming, USA - YL17G09_0 | ecosystem: Environmental > Aquatic > Freshwater > Lake > Sediment | place: USA: Wyoming | collected... | reverse complement strand
AGAACCCGCCACCGTAGTAGAGGGTGCTGTTGCCCGACACGGTCGAGTTACGCATCGTGAACGAGTAGTTGGAACTGTTGTACAGCGCCACGCCACCACCACCACCAGCAGCGGTGTTGCCCGAGATCGTCGAGTTGGTGACCGTCGCCGTCGTGTCGTCCAGGTACAACCCGCCACCGGAGCTGTACGAATCATTGCCCGAGATCGTCGAATCGTTGATGACGAGGTCGATATCGTTGGCGTAGAGGCCGCCGCCGCTGCTGCCCGCGGTGTTGCCCGAGATGGTCGAGTTGTTGATCGTGACTGTCAAGGTGCCTTCGCCGCCGCTGTCGGCATAGAGGCCGCCGCCGCCGCTGTCGGCGTTGTTGTTCGAGATCACGGTGTTGGTGATGGTGACGTTGCCGGCGGCGTTCTCGAGTTCCACGCCGCCGCCGTCGTTTTCGGCGTAGTTCTCGGTGATGACCAGGTCCGTGAGGTTCACGTCGCTGGAACCGTCGATCACCGTGATGGCGCCGCCAGAGCCATCGTCGTTGTCTGCTGTCCCGTGGGTGAGGGTGAGCCCGGAGACGCTGTTGGTGCCCGATGCGATTTGGTAGAAGTTGAAGATGGAGTTGCCGCCTCCGCTGGAGGTGCCGCCGCCGTCGACGGTGACCACGGTGGCGCCGGGGCCTTCGATGGCTACGGCTTCGTACAGCTTGGGCAGGTCCGAGGCGAGGGTGATGGTGCCGGTGAGCCCGGTCTGGAAGTTGATGATGTCGTCACCGGCGGCGCTGTTGGCGCTGTCGATGGCGTCGCGCAGGGTGCCTGCGCCGGAGTCGCCGAGTGAGGTGACGGTGAACGTAGCGGCGGCCGATACGGGTGACTGGCTCAGCACGGTCGGCCCGGTGATGCCGGCGACGAGGACTGCGCCCGAGCCCATGGCCACGAGCTTCTTGGACCGGCGTGACGCGGCCCGCCGTTGGGCACGATTTCCGGTCGGCTCGTTGCCATCCACGTTCTGCATCGGGTTCATCAACCTGTCCTTTTCCTGCGCCGCAGCGCCAACTTGGGGGGGAATCTGCACGCACGCCGACCGAGGAGAACCTCCCCCTCGCCCGCGCCCGGAGACACTCGCCTGTACGTAGTCATCCTGAACTCCGACAAACGTAGCAAACGTCGCCTGGCAGATCACGCATTTCTCGCCGACGCTCCCCGGGCTTCCGCCCGACGAAGTCCGCGCCGGCGGCGCGCGCCCCTCCCGGCGGGCACCTAGCATCGGCGACAACCACTCGCCCACGTGTGGACACGACCTCGCCGCCCGACGGCCCGCATCTCGTCGAACCGGCCCACCTCGGGGAGTTCTCCGTGCAACTCGACCACAACCTCGTTCGGCTCCCCCTCAAGGCCGATCCGACGCAACTGGCCGAGGAAATCGGCCGGATCGACGAGGATCAGTGGCGCAACCATCCCGAAGGCGCGCCCGGCAACACCGCCCTTCCGCTGATCGCGATGGGCGGCGACCCCGACAACGACTCGACCCAGGGTCCGATGGCTCCGACGCCGTATCTGGCCGATCTGCCGTACACCCGGCAGATCCTGGCGGCCCTCGGTTCGACCATCGGCCGCACGCGACTGATGCGCATCGCGACCGAGACCGAGCTCACCCGCCATGTCGACACCAACTACTACTGGTGGCATCACCTGCGGGTCCATGTTCCCGTGCAGACGACCCCCGACGTCGTGTTCGAGGTCGGCGACGACGCCGTGCACATGGCCGCCGGCGAGGTGTGGGTGTTCAACACCTGGCGGCGACACCGGGTCGACAACCCCGCCTCGTCGCCGCGGATCCACCTCGTCATCGACACCGTCGGCGGCGGCGCCCTCTGGGACCTGATCGACCACCCGGATCGCGACTGCCTCTACCTGCCCATCCGTGCCGACTTCGACCCGGCGATCCCGTTGGAATCGTGGAACTGGCCGGTCGTGATGTCGGCGGCCGAGGTCGACTCGACGATCGACAGCCTGATTCGCCTGACCCGGGGGGTCGACCCGGAGGGGGCAGAACGAGCCCAGGCTCTGCTTGCCCCCTTCCAACACGACTGGCACGACCTCGACGCCCGCTTCGGGCCCACGCCCGCGGGGTGGCCGGCCCGCCGAACCCTCGTCGAGACGACCGCCGAGGCGGTGCGCGCCTCGCTGGCCGACGTGTCGCTGCCGAACGGGATCGAGCTGCACCAGGCGGTGCTGCAACTCGTGCTGCTCGCCGCCCTCAACCCCGAACTCGCGGCGGCTGGTCCCTCGTCGGCTGCCGGTCTGCGGGCCCGAACAGCCTCGGCGGCCGAAGCGGCTCAACCGGCCGAAGCGGCTCAACCGGCCCAAGCGGCGCGCCCGGCCGAAGCCGCGCGCCCGGCCCCGCGGCGTCAGACCAGCGTGGTGCAGGATCTCATGGCCGGTCCACCCCGCATCGCGGATCCGGTGTTCGTCGTCTGCCCACCCCGGTCGGGCTCGAGCCTGCTGTTCGAGACGCTGGCGCGCGCCCCCGGTCTCTACACGATCGGCGGCGAGAGCCACCGCCTGATCGAGAACATCGGTGCCCTGTCGCCGGCCGCCCACGACTGGAGCTCCAACCGACTCGACGCCGGCGACGCCACCGACGGCGTGGTCTCTCATCTCAAGGACCAGTTCGTGATGCGTCTGCGGGACCGCGACTCGGCCCGCCCCCGCGGCGGACCGGTGTGCCTGCTCGAAAAGACTCCGAAGAACGCGCTGAGGGTGCCGTTCCTCGCCGCCGCGTTCCCCGACGCGAGATTCGTCTATCTCTACCGTGACCCCCGCGAGACGGTGAGCAGCATGCTCGACGCGTGGCGGTCGGGTCGGTTCGTCACCTATCCGGACCTGCCCGGGTGGAACGGCTCGCCGTGGTCGCTGCTGCTCACGCCGGGCTGGCGCGCCCTCGATGGCCTTCCGCTCGCCGAGGTGGTGGCCCGTCAGTGGGCGACGACTGTCGAGGCGTTGCTCGACGATCTCGAGGCGCTCGACCCTGACCGGTGGTGCGTCGCCTCGTATGACCGGCTCGTGGCCGAGACCCACGACGAGATCACCCGACTCTGTGCGTTTCTGGATCTCGACTGGGACGACGATCTCGCCGAGCCACTGCCGAACTCCCAGCACACTCTCGACTCGCCCCATCCCGACAAGTGGCGACGCAACGCCGAGGAGCTCGAGCCTCACCTGGAGATCATCGCCCCGGTCGCCGAGCGGGCCCGGCAGGCCTTCGCCGCCCCGCCCCGCGTCGCACCGGTGGCCTCCGAACCGTCGGCCAACCGACGCCGGCCGGCGCCGGGTGGGGCCGACGGCCGCAGCCCGCAGACGGCCATCGAGCCCGAGGACGACCAGCTCACCACCGAACAGCTCTTCGGTTCGAAGCACACGGCGTCGTTCCGGGCGCTGCTCGACACGCTCGGGGCCACGCTCATGATCACCACCTACCAGGCCGGTCGCCTCATCATGATCCGGCCCACCGCGGACGGGCTGAACTCCCACTTCCGGTCGCTGGCGACGCCGATGGGGCTCGCCTACGACGGGCGGCGGCTCGCCATCGGCACGCAGGCCGAGATCATTCTCTTCCAGAACCAGCCCGACCTCGGCGCCCGGCTCGACCCGCCCGACCTGCACGACGGGTGCTTCGTGGTCCGGCACCGCCATTCCACCGGCAACATCCGGGTGCACGACCTGGCGTGGGCCGACGATGGCCTGTGGCTGGTCAATACGCGCTTCTCATGCCTGGCCACCCTCGACGACGAGCATTCGTTCGTGCCTCGATGGCAGCCGCCGTTCGTGACCGAGTTGCGTGCCGAGGACCGCTGCCACCTCAACGGTCTGGCGGTCGTCGACGGCAAGCCTCGGTTCGTGACCGTGCTCGGTATCAGCAACGAGAACAACGGCTGGCGCGAGAACAAGGCCGACGGGGGAGCCATCCTCGACGTGCCGACGGGGGCCGTGGTGGCCGCCGGCCTGTCGATGCCGCACTCGCCGCGGTGGCACAACGGGCGCCTCTGGGTGCTGCAGTCGGGCCGGGGCTCGCTCGGCGTCGTCGACATCGATACCGGTCAGGTCGAGCAGATCGCCCAGGTGCCGGGGTTCGCACGCGGGCTCGCGTTCGCCGGTCGCTATGCGCTCGTCGGGCTGTCGAAGGTGCGCGAGCACGTCTTCGACGGCCTTCCCCTCACCCGCGACCGCGACGAGGAACTGCAGTGCGGCGTCTGGGTGATCGACACCGAGACCGGCGAGTCGGTCGGCAACCTCACCTTCGAGGGGCTCGTGCAGGAGATCTTCGAGGTCGCCCTGCTGCCGGGGATGCGCTACCCGGAGTTGATCGAGCCGGGCGCGCCGCTCGCCGACTCGGCGTTCGTGCTGCCCTGACCTGAGCGGGCCAAGTGGGCTCGGGTGGCGCGACCCCGGTCGAACCATGCGGAGCCCGAATCGGGCCGAAAGGAATCGCCGCGGCACGCTGACCCAACCTCCCTTCGAGGAATTGCGTGAGCTGGAGCAGGATGGCGCGGGTCTGCCCGAAGCTCAGGAATGTGGGTGGATTGCGACTCTGGGCCGGGCGGTCCGAGTCTCGTGGCCTGGTCGAGGCTCGAATGGCGCCGAACGGGAGTGCTTGCCCGTTCGAATCCTACCTGGGTAGGATCGCGCCATGGGAATGACGAAACTGTCGGTGACGGTGGAAGAGGATCTTGCCGACGAGCTTCGTGAACGGGCCGGAAGTGGGGGCATCAGCGCATTCGTCAATCAGGCCGTGCGCCACGAGCTTCAGCTCGGGCGTCTCGGTGCACTGCTCGCCGACCTCGAGAACGAGCTCGGGCCACCGGACGAGGCGATGGTCGCCGAGGCGCTGGCCGCCCTCGACCGCATCGACGGGCAGCCGCCGGCCCGCCGCAAGCGTCGCCCGACGACGCGCTGACAGAGTGCCCGTCGTCCTGCTGGACTCCGAGGCCCTCAGCGTTCTCGCCACACCCAACGAACGGGGTGCCTCGGCGCGGCGGGCCCAGGCGATTCTGCACGCGGCGGCCGTCAGGCACGCTCCGGTCCGGACCTCTGCGGCGGCGCTGGTCGAGGTCTATCGAGGCGGAGCACGAGACGCCGCGGTCGACCGCGTCCTCGATCAGGGCATCGACGTGCTCCCGGTCGACAGCGGAACGGCCCGGGTCGCGGCTCGGCTGCTCGCCGACGCCGACCTCGACTCCTGTTCCGCGATCGACGCGATCGTCGTTGCGACAGCCGTCCGTCTCGGTGGGGCCCTCATCGTCACGTCTGATCCCGATGACCTCGCGAGACTTTCGATGCACCACCCCGGTGTCGAGATCCAGGCGCTGCGCTGACGCGGACTGGGCGCGTCCTGGACTCGGCCGCTGACCGCATAACCGCAGGTCACAGGCGTGGTGATGGTGAGTCGGCCTGTAGGCGGGATTCTGTCCGGCGTCTCCCGACGCCTGGGTGGCCATCCATCTGAGCGGCCTACCAGCGGGCGCTCACCGACCGATCCTCCGAGGAGGGGGCCGGTGAGCAGGGCGGGAACCCATTCCCACACTTGGCCTTGCTCCGGGTGGGGTTTGCCGAGCCACTCCGGTCACCCGGAGTGCTGGTGCGCTCTTACCGCACCGTTTCACCCTTACCTGTGCCCGATTCCAGCAAGCTGGTCCCGAGCCATCGGCGGTCTGTTCTCTGTGGCACTTTCCGTCAGATCACTCTGCCTGGCCGTTAGCCAGCACCCTTCCCTTCGGAGTCCCGACCTTCCTCGACCCGGTCACCCTCGCGAGCGCCGAGCCGCGGCCACCCGGCCGACTCACCATCGGGGGTCAGTGTGGTCGCAACCGCGGCCGGGCGCCACCCGGCCTGGGATGTCCGGCCTACGGCGCCTTCGTGGTGGTGGTCGTGGTCGGTGCGACCGGCTCCTTCTTCGTCTTGCCGTCGGTGCCGATGTAGGCCTCTTCCGGGACGGACTTGCGGGTGGGCATGAACGCCACCGGCACCGGGTTGAGGTTCTGCACGCCGAACAGCACCGTGAGGTGCCGGGCCTCGGTGGCGCCGATGCTCATGGCCGCGGCCCGCAGTTCGGGGGTGGTGAGCACCCCGCCGGCGAGCGCGTAGGTCTGGGCCGCGGTGTCCTCGAGGATGGTCGCCAGGGCGACGACCTGCTCCTGGGTCGTGGCGGCGGCCAGGCCCGGCTGCACGATCTCGACGTCGAGGAAGTTGTTGGCCGTCGCGAACGGGATGCCGCCGAGATCGCGGGTCGCGCTGGCGAGCAGGTTGGCGTGGTCGGCGTGCTGGCTCTTGAAGAGCGTGACCGCATCGACGATGGCGGGGGTCGTGAGCAGGCCCGACTTCAACGCGGTCTCGTAGGTGGCGACGGCCAGTACCTCGATCGACTGCGCGGTGCGCAGCAGGATGAGGTTGGTCTCGGCGCTGCCGGGAGCGGTGGTGGTCGTGCTGCTGGGCGGCGGCTCGGTCGTACCGGTCACCGGCAACTGCTTCTTCTTCGGGGTCGCGCAGCCGACGAGGATCGCCGAGCCGGCCACCGTGGCCCCACCGAACGTCAGGAACGAACGTCGGCTGGGCACGCCGAGCAGACGGGCCTTGGCGTCGACCGACACGTCGCTGTCCTGATCGAACACACGCTTCAGCAGCTCGCGGAAGCGCGGGATCGACTCGGCGTGCTCACGCTCGGACTCGATCAGTTGGCGGCGAACCTCGTCGCTGTTGACATCCATGATTCTCGGGCTCCTCGGGGACATGTCGAGCTCAGCTCGCGGCGTAGGTGGTCGGGCTGAGGGCGTTGGCGTCGGTCTCGAAGGCCGGCATCCACTGGCCGATCGGCAGGCCGAGGGTCTGGCCCCACACGACCGCGTGCTGGGCCTCGATCGGTTGGATCGTGGCCACCGCGGCGGCGCCCTGCCAGTTGGTGAGTGCACCCATGGCGAGCTGATAGGTCGAGGCCGCACCGGTCTCGATGTCGAACGCGACCTGCATCAGGGCGTTGGCGTCGGCCGCCCCTCCGATCTTCGGCGAGAACAGCGCCAGGATCTTGGCGTTCGGCGAGATGACGACCTGAGCCTTCGGGGTGAGGGCGGCCAGCGCCGCCGCGTGCTCACCGTGATGGCGGCCGAACGTGCGGGCCGATTCCTGCGGCTGACCCTGGAGCTTCCCGGTGGCCACCATGGCCTGATACGCGGCCTGCGCGGCCAGCTCGAGGCCCTGCGCGAACAGCACCAGTTGCAGATCGTCCGCCGGGATGTCGGCGCCCTTCGCCGTGGTCTGGGCCATGGCGTCGGGGACCAGCCCGGCGACGGGAACCAGCATCGTGCCGAACGCGATGGCGGCGCCCCCGAGGCCGAGGTTGCGCACGAAGTTGCGACGGGTCGCGACCTGGTCGGGATCGTGCTGGCTGAGATGAACCTCGCCCAGCTCCTCGGGGAGCGTGGACATGGCGTCACGATGCTGCTGATCGGCGTGCTCGGTGAGCTGGCGCAGCGCCCTCATCGACATGGGTGGTCCTTCCTCAGGATGAATCGGCTCGGGCCGTTGCGGCCCAGGGGTTCGGGATCTCGGGGGTGGCGAAGGTGGTCGGTCGTCACGACACGACGACGGTGCCCTTCATGTAGTTGTGCAGGTTGCAGAAATAGGGATAGCTCGCCGGCGAGCCGAACGTGAAGTTCACGGTCGCCCCGGTCGACTGTCGACCGAGGTCGAAGGTGGACGGGCTGGTAGGGGAGGACACGACCCAATGGTCGGACGTGTCCAGGTTCGTCCACGTGACCGTGTCGCCCGCCTTCACCGTGATGGTGTTCGGCGTGAAGTCGTAGTCGACGATGTCGACGCGGCCCGGAGAGCCGGCCGTTGTGGTGGTCGACGTGCTCGTGCCTGACGGATTCGTGCCTGACGGATTCGTGCCTGACGGGCTGGTGTCGGACGGGGCCGAGGAGTTCGATGAGGCGTTCGGCCGGACGGCGACGGATGTCGATGAGCCGCAGGCGGCGGCCCCGACCACCCAGGTCAACGGCACGACGATCGCCGCGGCACGAAGCGGGCGTCGAAGTACGGTCGTCAAGGCCGGGATCCCGGAACGGATGGAAGCACCCGCTGATTATTGCCCGTCGACCACCTCGGACCGGAACTCGGCCCATCACCGCGGCCGGGGTCAGGCCCGGTCGGCCGTGCCGTGAGGCCCGACGGAGGCGCCGGAATCGGCTCAGAAGTCAAGGCCCGAGAGCTCAGGGAACCACGCCACGGACCGCTCGATCGCATCGGCCCAGCGGGCCCGGTCGAGCGGCACGCCCGGCTCGACCGAGGTGGTCGGCTGCCAGGTGGCGGCGATGTCGTCGAGCCCGTCCCAGGTGCCGAGGGCCAGCCCGGCGGCGAACGCGGCTCCCAGCGTGGTCGCCTCGACGACCGGCGAGACCTCGACCGGCCGCTGCGTCGCGTTGGCCAGGGCCTGCACGAAGGTGGGATTGCGGCTCATGCCGCCGTCGATGCGCAGCGCGGCGATGGCCGGTGCACCGTCGGTCTCGGCCGCATCGACCAGGTCGGCGCCGCGCTGGGCGATGCCCTCGAGCACCGCCCGTACGATCTGTGGGCGGCCGGCGCCACGGGTCAACCCGAGCAGCGTGCCCCGCGCCCCGTAGTCCCATCGGGGGGTGCCCAGGCCCAGCAGGGCCGGCACGTAGACGACGCCGTCGCTCGTCTCGCACTGCGACGCGACCTCGTGGGACTGGGCGCTCGTCTCGAGGATGCCGAGGTCGTCGCGGAGCCACTCGATGTTGGTGCCGGCCGACAACATGATCGCCTCGAGCCCCCAGGTGGCCTGGCCGTCGCGCCGCCAGGTCACGATCGGGAACGTGCCCCCGTCGCCCCGGGTGTCGAAGCGGGGCCGGTCCTGTCCGACGACGACGTCGAGCATGCCGCCGGTACCGAACGTGATCTTGGCGGGCCCGGGCTCGACGACGCCCTGGCCGAGCATCGACGCCTGCTGATCGCCGAGGATGCCCGCGATGGGAGGCGAACCGGGCAGCGCCGACGCCGGGCCGAGCACCGAAGTGGAATCGACGATCGTGGGCATCATCGAACGGGGGATGCGCAGCTTGGCGAGCACATCGTCGTGCCAGTCGCTCGCCTCGAGGTCGACCAGGCCGGTGACCGCCGCGTTCGACAGGTCGGTCACGTGCAGCTCGCCCCCCGTCAGCATCCAGGCGATCCAGGTGTCGGGCGTGCCGAAGCAGAGATCGCGTGACCGCTCGGGATCGTAGGTGTTGAGCAGCCACGCGACTTTCGTCGCCGACTGGTTCGGGGCGAACCGCAGCCCCGCGGCCTGCAACACCAGGCAGTCGCCCACGGTGCGCAGATCCTGCCAGCCGAGAGCCGGGCCCACGGGCACCCCCGAGGCGCGATCCCACACCACCGCCGATGCCCGCTGATTCGTGATGCCCACACCGTCGACCGGTCCGCCGTCGGCCAACGCCTGGAGAGTGAGGTCGAGGGTCACCGCGGCCAGGGCGGCGGCGTCGAACTCGACGAGGCCGGCATCGGGCGAGTCGGGAAGCACTTCGCGGTAGTGATCCACGGCCACCGAGGCATCGGGCCGCACCACCGCGGCGCGAACCCCACTGGTGCCGACGTCGACGACGAGGATGCTCACGATCGAATCTCCCTGCTGAGGTGGTGGAAGCCTGGTGAAGCGGCGAAGCCGTGGAAGCCGTGGAAGCCGTGGAAGCCATGGAAGCCATGGAAGCAGTTGAAGTGGTGGAGCTCAGACCGACGGCCCGGTCGCCCCATCATCGCCCGGGGCGAGGCGTCGGCGCCGCCGTTCGCCCAACTCCGCGCCGACCATGGCACACGACACGCCGAGCAGCGCCGTGAAGGCGAGCGAGATGACCTTGATCGACGTCGCCGAGACGACATGGGACACCACGCCGATCGTCAGGTAGCCAGCCACCGAGACGATGCCGGCGACCGTGCCGTGGGTGAGGCCGCGCTCGGATGTGTCGGCCTTGGCGGCCACGGCGCCACCCCAGCCGAACCCGCCGAGGCTGATCACGAACAGCAGGCTCCAGAGGCTCGAGCCGGCGTCGACGGCGCGCAGGCCGAACCCGGCGGGCACCGCCACGAGCAGCGAGGCACCGGCGCCGCGGAGCACCGCTCGACGATCGAGGGGCGGGCGCCCGGCCGCCGGCTGGGGATCGAGACGTGCTGCCTCGCTCATGCCGCTGCCTCGCTCATGCCGTTGCCCTGCTCACGACGCCGACGCACCCATGAGGGTTTCGATCACGAAGGATCGGCGAAGGAGTTCGGCCCGAACGTGCTGGGCAGGCCGAGCTTGCCGGGGTTGAGGATGCCCTTCGGGTCGAGCGCGGTCTTCACCGAGCCCAACACGTGGAGGCCGGTACCCAGGGCCTGGGCCATGAACCGGGCGCGGTTGATGCCGACGCCGTGGTGGTGGCTGAGGGCGCCGCCGCCGGCGAGCACCGCGCCGGTGCCGGCGTCCCAGGCGGCGCGGTAGTAGGCGTCCTTGGCCGCTGAATCGAGACCGGGCTTGCCGGCGAACGTGAAGTACAGGCACGCGCCGTCGGCGTACGCGTGCGACTGATGAGCCGACGCGGCGAGCGTGCCCGGCACGGCGGCGATGGCGTCGACGGCGCTGCGGTAGATGGCCGGCAGCTTCGACCAGGGGCCGGTGATCTCCATCGTGTCGACCACGAGGCCGCCGCTGATGAGGCCCTCGAGCTGGTCGACGTTGTTGCGGTGCCCCATCCACTGCTCGACCAGGCCGACGTCGAGGGCCAGGCCGGTGACGCACTCCTCCTCGACCATCTCGATGGTGGTGTCGACCAGGGCGGCGTCGCCCTCGTCGAGCACCAGCAGCACGGCCAGATCACCCGTCTTGTAGGTGCGGTCGGCCTCGATGGCGTCGTACAGCCGGAGCACCGCCGGCGTGGCCCCCCGACGCAGGATGCGCCGGCACACCTCGAGGCCGTCCTCGAACGACTCGAAGCCGTAGGCCAGTCGGCGTTCGTGGGTGGGCGCCGGGTGCAGTCGCAGCCGGGCGCCGGTGATGATGCCGAGGGTGCCCTCGCTGCCCACGAAGAGCTGGTTCAGATCGGGGCCGGTGGCCTGTCGGGCGTTTCCCTCGGTGTGGACCATCGTGCCGTCGGCCAGCACCACATCGAGGCCGATGACCATGTCCTCGATCTTGCCGTACCGGGTCGAGAGCTGGCCGGCGCCTCGGCAGGCCAGCCAGCCGCCGATCGTCGAGAGCGTGATCGACTGGGGCCAGTGGCCGCACGTGAGCCCGTAGGTCGAACGCAGCTCATGTTCGAACCGATCGCCGAACGTGCCGGCGAGCACGTCGACGGTGAGCGCCTCGTCGTCGACGCTGCGGATGCCGCGCAGATCGCACAGGTCGAGCACGATCCCGCCGTAGAGCGGGACGGAGGAGCCGCACACCCCGCTGCGCCCGGCGGCTGCGGTGACAGGGATGCCGGCCTCGTTGGCGACGCGGAGCACCGCGGCGACCTCCTCGGGCGTGGCCGGCCGGGCCACGGCGGCGGCGAGGGCGGGCACCTCGCCCTCGAGCGCCCAGGTCATCGCCAGTGGCCACCAGTCCCGGCTCGACTCGGCCCGGGTCGCGGCGTCGACGGTGACGTTGGCGCACACCGCACGCAACTGCTCGAGTACGGCACCGGGCACGTCGACATGGTTCGTCGGCAGATGGGCCCGGGCGGCGGCCGGGTCGCCGGCGAGGGCGATCGGCGCGGTGGGGACGCCGGGTCCGAGGTCGGGCAGCGCAGGCTGGGCAGTGGTCATGGGCCGAGGCTACGCCGAAGTCCGATCGGTGTCCGTCGGCTGCCTACGGGGCCGCCGGCCACACCACCGGTCGGGCCGGATGTGACTCAGGGGCCCGTCGCGGCATCGATGGCCGTCTCGGGAAGATCGGCGGCGAGGCGCTCCTCGTCGATCAGGGCCCGGTACACCTGTACCTGGCGATCCTGCTCGGCGTCGTCCCAGCCCAGATCGGTGGCCACGAGCGCGGCCACCGCGGGGGCTGCATGCGCCGACGCATCACGGCCCAGCAACCTCGCCCGGGTGCGACGGCTGAGGATGTCGTCGAGGGTGCGGGCCATCTCGTAGCGAACCGCGTAGACGGCCTCGGCCCGCAGGTAGGGCAGGCCCGGCACGAGCGACTCGCCGAGCGAGGAGTCGCGCTCGATCATGGCCAGCAGGGCGCGGGCCTCGCCGCCGTAGCGGTTGGCGAGATGGGACACCGGGTCGCTCGCCCCCGGGGCTTCGGTCCCGGCGGCAGTGGTCGTCGTCGAAGCGGATGCGAGCAGTTCGTCGTAGCCCGCGGCGCCGCGCAACGGCAGTCGTCGGGTTCGGCTGTGCCTGGCCACCCGCTCGACGACCTTGGCCCCGAGCACCCGCTCGAGCACGACGTCGACGGTGTCGGCCGCCATCTCCCGATAGGTCGTGAGCTTGCCGCCGGTGACCGTCACGACGCCCGAAGCCGACGGAGTGACCCGATGGCGGCGCGACAGGTCGGCGGTGCGCTCGCTACCGGCGTCGCGCACGAGCGGCCGCAGCCCGGCCCACGTGCCCGTGATGTCGTCGACGGTGAGATCGACGGTCATGGCGTCGTTCATGGCGGTGAGCAGGTAGTCGATGTCGTCGGGGGTGCACTGTGGGTCGTCGAGCGGACCGTCGTAGTCGGTGTCGGTGGTGCCGATGTAGGTGAAGTCGCCCCACGGCACCACGAAGACCGACCGCTTGTCGTTGCGTACCGGCACGACGACGGCGATGTCGTTGCGCACCTTGGCCCACGGCACGGTGATGTGGATGCCCTTGGCCGGACGGATCGAGTCGGGGTCGGTGCCCTCGTCGAGGGTGCGTATCTCGTCGGCCCATACGCCGGTGGCGTTGACCACGGCATCGGCGTGGACCTCGAACTGACGCGTGCTGCCGTCCTCGTCGATCGCCTCGATCCGGGCACCGCAGGCCTTGCCGTCGGCACCCTTGAGGATCTCGATCACCCGGGTGTGGTTTGCGACGACGGCTCCGTGGTCGATGGCAGCCGTGCGGGCCAGCGTCAACGTGAGTCGGGCGTCGTCGGCGCGGGCGTCGTAGTAGAGGTACGAGGAGGCGAGCTTCTCGCGTTGGAGCGTCGGCATGTGGGCCACGGCTTCGTCGGCGCTGATGCGCTTGTGCAACTTGCCGATGCGTGCCCCGCCGGTGAGGTCGTACATCCACATGGCGGTGCCGAGGGCGCGCGACAGCTTCTTCGGGATCACGCCGCCCTTGCCGAACACCGGCAGCAGAAAGGGCAGCACCTTGACGAGGTGGGGGGCGTTCTTGCGCAGGCGTTGCCGCTCGGCCAGCGCTTCGTAGACGAGGCGGATGTCGCCCTGCTGCAGGTAGCGCAGACCGCCGTGCACCATCTTCGACGACTTCGACGAGGTGCCCGAGGCGAAATCGTCCCGTTCGACGAGGGCCGTGCGCAAGCCTCGCGACGCGGCATCGAGGGCGGTGCCGGCGCCCGTCACCCCGGCACCGACGACGAGCACATCGAAGTGGGTATCGGCCAGGTGGCGCAGGGCATCGGCTCGATCGAAGGCACCGGACATGAGCAAGGTCTCGCTTTCGCGGCCGCCACGAGGATCGCGGCAGGCTCGACAACGTCGAGGAGTGTACGGGGGCGTCGCGCACCTGACCCCACCGACCGGCGACGGTCTCGGCAACTCGCTGCCTTGGCTAGATGACAATCATTGCAAACTGCTGATAGGGTGCCGCCCGTGAAGTCACCCGTCGAGCTCACCGAGTTGTTTCGGGCCCAGGGCCTGAAGGTGACGCCCCAGCGCCAGTGCATCTTCCGGGTGCTCCACGACAACCCCGACCACCCCACCGCCGAAGCGGTCTATGCCGAGGTCAGCGCCGAGATGCCCACCATCTCGTTGCGCACCGTGTACCAGACCCTCAACGACCTGGCCTCGATGGGCGAGCTCGTACAACTCGACCTCGGCACCGGGTCGGCCCGGTTCGACCCCAACCTCGACGGCCACCATCATCTGGTCTGCGACCGCTGTGGCAAGGTGCTCGATGTGCAGGTCGATGCGTCGGGTGTGAAGGCGTCGTCGGCCCGCCGCACGGGCTTCACCGTCACCTCCACCCAGATCGTCTTCCGAGGCACATGTGCCGAATGCGCCGCCGCCGATCAACCGGCTTCGCGTCCGTCAAGATCCCATCCACCAACAACCAAGCAACCAACACCCCACCATGAGGAGCACGTCAATGCCTGAACTCAATGGCAGCCAGACCCAGCAGAACCTGAAGGACGCATTCGCCGGCGAGAGCCAGGCCAACCGTCGCTACCTGTACTTCGCTCAGAAGGCCGACATCGAGGGCTACCCCGACACCGCCGCGCTCTTCCGTTCGGTCGCCGAGGGCGAGACCGGTCACGCCTTCGGCCACTTCGACTTCCTCGCCGAGGTCGGCGACCCGGCGACCGACCTTCCCGTCGGCCCGACCGACGACAACCTCCGCTCGGCGATCAAGGGCGAGACGTACGAGTACACCGAGATGTACCCGGGCTTCGCCAAGACCGCCCGCGACGAGGGCTTCGAAGAGATCAGCGAGTGGCTCGAGACCCTCGCCCGCGCCGAGAAGAGCCACGCCGGCCGCTTCACCGAGGGCCTCGCCAACATCTCCTAGTCGCCGCGCAGTGCGCACCGAGGGGGGACGGACCACCCGTCTCCCCTCGGGCACCTCGCGCCGCCACTCTGCGCCAGCCCCGCACCACCCCGCAGCGCCTCGCCCCGCGTGGCGCGTCCCAGCCCCCGGGAGACGTCACGCCATGACGACGACGTACGATCCGTTCCACCCTCGGTACCTCGACGACGCTGATCTGCGCACCGAACTCACCCGGGTGTACGACCTCTGCCACGGCTGTCGGCTGTGCTTCAAGTTCTGCACGTCGTTCCCCACGCTGTTCGACTACATCGACCGTCATGACGACCAGGACGCCGCCCGCCTCACCCGGGCCGAGCAGGACCAGGTCGTCGACGAGTGCTTCGGCTGCAAGCTCTGCTACATCAACTGCCCCTACATCCCCGGGCAGAGCGACTGGAACCTCGACTTCCCCCGACTCATGCTGCGCGCCAAGCAGATGCGGGTGCACGATCACGAGATCCCCGTCGCCGCCCGCATCCAGAACCAGGTGCTCGGCCGCACCGATCTGATCGGCAAGCTCAACACCGCGGCGGCACCCCTGGCCAACAAGGCGATGGGCACGCCCGGATCGTTCACCCGCAAGGCGATGGCGAAGACGGTCGGTATTGCCGCCCAACGGGTGCTGCCGCCCTATGCCCGCACGCGGTTCTCCACGTGGTTCAAGAAGACGGCCCGGTCGGTGCGGGGGGAGCGGCAGGGTCAGGTCGCCCTCTTCCCGACCTGTCTCGTCGAGTACCAGAACCCGGCCATCGGTCGTGACCTCGTGAAGGTCTACGAGCGCAACGGCATCGAGTGCTCGCTGCCCGAGGGCGAAGTCTGCTGCGGTGCGCCGTGGCTGCACTCGGGCGACATCGACCACTTCGTCGTCGAGGCCCGCAAGAACATCAAGGTGCTCGCCGACGCCGTCCGGGCCGGCAACGACGTCGTCGTGCCCCAGCCGACCTGCGGCTACGTGCTCAAGAAGGACTACGTCGACTACGTCGGTGGGCCCGACGCCGAACTGGTGGCCAGCCACACCTACGACGCCGCCGAGTACCTGATGAAGGTGCACAAGGCCGACGACACCTCACTCGACATCGAGTTCACCGGCGAGATCCCCGAGGCGCTGACCTACCACGCGCCCTGCCATCTGCGAGCCCAGAACATCGGCCTCAAGAGCCGCGACCTCATGAAGCTCACGGGCACCAAGATCACCCTGGTCGCCGAGTGCTCGGCGATCGACGGCACCTGGGGCTACCGCGAGCAGAACTACGAGATCTCGCGCCAGGTCGCCAAGAAGATGGCGGTCGCCATCGAACGGGCCGGCAACGACGTCATCGCCGGCGACTGCCACCTGGCCAACGGCGGCATCTTGCAGGAGACGGGCACGCAGCCGGTGCATCCGATCCAGGTCGTGGCCCGGGCCTACGGCATCGCCGAGGAGGACTAGCCATGGCCAAGCTCACCATCGACGACATCAGCGACCTGCGGGCCTACGAACGTGAACGGGCCGGGTTTCGCGCCCACATCATCGACCTCAAGAAGCGCCGACGGGTGCACGTCGGCCCGGTCATCACCCTCGTCTTCGAGAACCGCGACACGATCCGTTTCCAGATCCAGGAGATGGCTCGCGTCGAGAAGCTCATCAGCGACGAGGCCATCGCCGGCGAGTTGCGGGCCTACAACCCGCTCATCCCCGAGCCGGGATCGTTGTCGGCCACGCTGTTCATCGAGCTCACCAGCGACGCCGAACTGCGCGAGTGGCTTCCCCGTCTGATCGGCATCGAGTTCACCGCCGAGCTGCGCGTTCTGGGCGCCGACGCCACGACGGTCGTTCGCTGCACCCCCGACGAGGAGCACGAGAAGCTGCTCACCAGCGACGAGATCACCTCGTCGGTGCACTACGTACGGTGGGACCTCACCCCCGAACAGGTTGCCGCCTTCGCCACCGCCGACACCGTGAGGCTGGCCTTCGACCACCCCGAGTACCGACACGGGATCGACCTGACGGCCGATACCCGGGCCGAACTGCTCGCCGACCTGCGGGGCTGATCGTGGCGACGGCATTCATTTGGACATCGGGGGACGGGCGCGACGATACTCGCCGCGTCCCGTACGGCATCTCCCTCCCAGGAGCTGAGCAGTCCTGATGAAACAGCAGTGGCGGTCCAAGGCAGCCTGCCAGGGACTCGACCCCGAAATCTTCTTTCCAGCCGACGACGAGGACGGCGCCGAGGCCAAGGCGGTATGTGATACCTGCCCGGTCCACGAGGCCTGTCTCGAGCACGCGCTCGGCTATCGCGAGAAAGACGGCGTCTGGGGCGGGGCCACCGAGCGGGAGCGACGCCGCATCATCCGGCAACGGCGCCGCACGGCCTGACCCCCGCCTGGTAGACCGCATCCGTGCCCGCTCGGGTCGCGGTGCACCGTGTTGCCGGACCGATCGACCCAAGATGGGGGAACCACCATGGCCGTGACGCTCGACGATCTCGGTGGATGGCGGGCGGTGCTGCTCGCCCTCACGGCGGGTCGTGACCTGACAGCCGCCGAAGGTCATGCGGCGATGACCGAGATCCTCGCCGGCACGGCGACCGACGCGCAGATCGCCGCGTACATCGTGGCGTTGCGCATGAAGGGCGAAGCGGTCGACGAGGTCGCAGGCATGGTCGACGCCATGCTCGAGGCGTCTGATCCCATCACCCTGCCCGACGATCTGCGCGACGTCGTCGACATCGTCGGCACCGGTGGGGGACCGACCCGACGGGCGCACGCCCTGAACGTGTCGACCATGGCGTGCTTCGTCGTGGCCGGCGCCGGTGCCCACGTGTGCAAGCACGGCAACCGCAAGGCCACGTCGACGAGCGGATCGTTCGACCTGCTCGAGGCCCTCGGCGTGACTATCGACCTCGACGGCTCGGCCGTCGTGCGGTGCGTCGTCGAGGCGGGTGTCGGCTTCTGCTTCGCCCGGGCCTTCCATCCGGCCATGCGCCACGCCGGGCCGGTGCGCGCCGAGCTCGGCATCCCCACGCTGTTCAACTTCATCGGCCCGCTGTCGAATCCGGCTCGGGTCCAGCGGCAGGTCATCGGGGTGAACGACCCGGCCATGGCGCCGACCGTGGTGGGCGTGCTGCAGGAGCGGGGCGCAGCGCGGGCCATGGTGGTGCACGGCCATGACGGCATGGACGAGCTCACCATCACCGGGCGCTCGACCGTATGGGAGGTCCGCGACGGCAACGTCTCGCAGTACGAACTCGATCCCCGCGATCTCGGGCTCGCCATCGTCGACGCCGATCAGATCGAGGGCGGCGATGCCGCCGCCAACGCGGCGATCGCCCGGCAGGTCTTCGGCGGTCAGCCCGGCGCGTGCCGTGACATCGTCGCCCTCAACGCCGCCGCCGGCCTGGTGGTCTCTGGCACGGCCGGCGACCTGGCCGAGGGCCTGGCCCTGGCCGGCTCGGCCATCGACGAGGGGCGGGCGGCGGCGGTGCTCGATCGCCTCGTCGAGGTCTCGGCCGGCTGAGCCCACTCGGTGCGAGCCCCGGGCGAACTGGACAAACCGGCCCCGGGCGAACCGGTAGTCATAGCGGTCGGTTTCTCGACCGTTCAGACAACAGGAACGGCGTGCTCGACGGTGAATCCGTTCAGCGGTGGACGTTGCCTGTGCGGCGGGTGTGGAGCGGAACCGGCGTGGCCGGTGGCGGAGGCATGACGGCCACCGGCTCATGGGTCTCGGCCATGAGGGCATCGAGGTCGACGAGACCGCTGGCCCGCTCGATCTGCGACAGCTCGTCCTGGGCGGCGTCGAGCAGGTCGAGCTGGGTGCCGATGCGCTCGAGCACCTCGGGTGTCGCCTCGGGACGCGCCCAACCGGACGCTGGTGAACCGTCGGGGCGGATCATGCCCGAGAGGCGAACGGCGAGTGCCTCGATCTCGGTGACCTGCAGATCGAGTGACCGCAGGAGCCCCCTTCGGTGGGAGCGGGGGTGGTGGGCGGCCACGACGAGGTGCTGGTCGAGCTCGACGGCCTGGTGCTCGAGCTCGCGTCGCAACTCGTCGACCGACAGCGACGGCGACTCGCGAACCCGACGTGACGGTGCGAGATGGATCATGGCGACGGCAGCCTGGAGCCGTCGATGCAGGCGGGCCGCCCGGCTCAGCGACCACAACCACCGCAGCGGGGCCGGGCTCTTGACGGCGGGGCTCACCCGGTTGGAGCGAGCGAGCCGCCAGCGCACCAGCGTCATGCCGAGGCCGAAGAGGGCGATCCAGGTGAAGAGCAACGCCATCAGGAAGAACAGGATCTGACGCACGTCGAGAGGCTAGCGCTGCGGTGGTGGCGAAGCGCATCGCCTGATCGGGCCGACCCGGCGCCCTGTGGTGCGGCCCGACGACACGCTCATGGCTGCTCGCGGCGGCGACCATGGTCCGGCCGCCGGGGATCGAACGAGGCGACGCGGGGGAGCACCGACGAGAGGCCGTGCTCGGTACTGACCAACCGGAAGGCATCGGCGTGGGCATCGAGCCAGGCGGCGACGCACATGAGCTCGTCGGCCAGGTCGCGTGGCGGGGGAGGAGGGAACGGGGTCGACACGCCGGTCGAGAAGGGCAGTCTCGGATCGGGCACGGTCGAGCCGGGGGACGGGCCGGCACCGGCCGGGGCCGAGCCGGCAGTGGTCGGCCACGACCGCGTGAGTCGGCCGGCGTGCAGCTCGGCCCCGCCCGCCCCGCGGACCTCGATCACGACGCGCCCGGCGCTGACGAGACCCTCGAATCGCCGCTGACGCCGGATCGCCTGGGCCAGCGCGGCGGCCCGGTCGCGAACGTCGGTGGCCTCCTCGAACCGCTGCTCGCCGGCCAGGGCGGACATGCGGGCGGCGAGCGGTTCGAGCAGCAGACCAGGCTCGGACCGCAACCCGCGGACCGCCCGTTCGACGATGACCGCGTAGTCGGCGGCGCTGACGTTGCCCGCGCACGGGCAGCTCGACACGCCGAGCTGGGCCGGCGCGCACGGCGCGGCGCGCCCCGATCGGCCCGGCGTCGCCGAGCAACGTCGCAACGGCACAGCCGTCTCGATCGCCTCGGCCACCCGCTTGGCGGCTCGGGTCGAGGGGAGCGGTCCCAGGTAGAGGGCGCCGTCGTCCCGGGTCGTCCGCACCACCGAGAGCCGGGGAAACGGCTCGTTGAGCGTGAGCTTGAGGTAGGGGTAGCGCTGCCAGTCCTTGGCCTGGCGGTTGAAACGGGGCACGTGCTCATGGATGAGTCGCACCTCGATCACCGCCGCCTCGAGCGTGGTCGCGCAGACCCGATGGTCGATCGAGCGGGTCTCGGTGAGGAGCTGACCGACCTTGCGTCGGGTGTCGCTCGAGAAATAGGA
>Ga0315283_10001271_pt1 | contig 20115 bp, 10 predicted proteins | sample YL17G09_0_MG_FD_204541 | JGI IMG/M metagenome (GOLD analysis project Ga0315283, IMG submission 204541) | Sediment microbial communities from Yellowstone Lake, YNP, Wyoming, USA - YL17G09_0 | ecosystem: Environmental > Aquatic > Freshwater > Lake > Sediment | place: USA: Wyoming | collected... | reverse complement strand
AACCGCGACCTTCCAAGGCATCGTGAAGAACTACAATCGTTCTACCAAGCACCTTCGCCTCTACAACTACTCGGGCAACTCATTCACTAACTTCAATTCGACTCTTGGCTTTACGTCAGAAGGCAGCGTGTCCTTCAACGTCAATACGAGTGCGAACGTGACTGCGCCAGTCGATTATCCAAACTCAGTCACCGCAAACGGATTGCCTAACCCATGGTTCTATGGTAACGGCAAGGCTCGCGGCTACGCAGAGTTCTTCAACGGTCTTATCAAGTTCACCGGATTCTACATCAACACGGACGGATTCCTCTCTTCGGACAAGAAGCTACAGGACGACCGCATCTATCACAACTATTCCTACGTGATCGAGTCTGAGAAGAGCCTTGCGGACTACGAGAATTCCATGAAGGATATCGTCCATCCAATCGGCATGGTCATGTTGGGTCGAACGATTTCCAAGTCGGAACTCCAAGAAACCATTGTCTCAACCGGTATTGCGTACACCATTCCAACCGTCAACGCGAACGCAGGAATCACTGTCTCTAATTCCTCAAACGTGATCGTTGCCGCAAACGTTGCAGGAACCACTTTGTTCGTTCAGACCGCAAACGTGGGCGACATGATTACGTACACCGATACCGTCCATCCGTTGCGCTCCTTTGCCAAGATCATCAAGGTGGTCGCAGCCAACGGAAACTCGTTGAATGTTGAGTCCAACTTCATCTACGTCGGGCAGGGAAGAATCACGACCAACGCGGGAAACAACATGGTCGTCATTTCGGGCAACACAAACGCAGTCTCGGACTTCATCCAGACCTCGGATGTGCTACAGATGAACGTCAACAACACGGTCATCCATCGCTCTGTTTCCGGATTGTCTGGCAATAATTTGACCCTAAATACTACGATATCCACCTCTAATACGGGCGTAGTGTATCTGGTGAAGCCTGTCTATACGAGCATCGCCTACAAGATCATCAAGGTAACGGAATAAAATGAAAGCAGCAATCACTCCAATGTTGAAGTTTGAAATCGTGGAAATCGTCAAGGCGAACCTGTTTCCGACCTACGCAAACACCTACGTCGGGCTAGGTCGTCCTGTCCGTTGGGGCAGCGACGACACCGAAACCTCAAACGAAATCGAAGATGTGGTCTATACCACAGAAGCACTCAATCAGGTTTTCCGCGACCTCATGGCAATCAAGAAGGTTGCAGCCGCAGACACCGCACTTGTCATTCCGCGCCGCGATTGGGTGACTGGTGTTGTCTATGACGAATATCACGACGACGTAGAGCTATTCTCGCATACCTCCAAGAACACGATCAGCGGCACCGCAAACGCTTCCGCAAACATCGTCTATGCAAACACCGCAGTCCTCACTGGCAACCTTGCGCTAGGCGAAATTTTCACGATGAACAACGAGACTCGGCAGGTTGTCGCAGTCCCTAATACAACCTCGCGCGTGGTCAATGCCGCATTCACCTACGCAGTCACGAACGGCACTCTCGTTCGCCTCACCGACACCTATCCTCAGTTCGCGAACAACTTCTACGTTCGCAACACAAAGGATCAGGTCTTCAAGGTCATGTACAACGAGAACGGCATCGCATCGACCGTCGAACCAACCATCGACATTGATGGGCAGCTTCCAGAGAACCCTTACATCCTGACCTCAGACGGCTACAAGTGGAAGTATCTTTACACGATTTCTTACGGCTTGAAGCAGAAGTTCTTCACGACCTCATGGATGCCCGTCGCATCAGATCGTGCAGTTACCGCAGGATCAGTGGATGGTCGCCTCGACATTATCATGATTGACGACGGTGGCACGGGCTACTTCCTAGACAACGGCGAAAGCGGCAACTCGGCTTCGCTGTCGATTGTGACCGTGACCGGTGACGGAACGGGTGCATCCGTGACCGCGCGAGTCGCCTCTGGTGTGATTACAGACCTGAACATTCTGGACGGTGGCAGCGGCTACACCTACGCAAACGTGGTAGTGTCCGACCCTAATCAGCTTGCGAACGGCAACTCAGCCGTGCTTGTTGCCATGATTTCACCTCCCGGTGGACATGGAAGCAACCCTCTCAAGGAACTCGGCTGCTTCACGGTCATGACCACAGTGACGTTCGAAGGCACCGAAACAGACACGATTCCAGTAGGAACCGACGCCTATCCGTTCGACTTCCGCCAGATTTCTCTAATTCGTGATCCGCTACTAACCACTGGCGACTACGCCAACGGATCGGTCTATCGGACGACCACCAAGTTGTCCATGACCTCGACCGGTGGATCGAACTACCTACCCGACGAAGTGGTGTATTCTGGACCGAGCCTTGCAGATGCGACCTTGACCGCGATTGTGGTCAGTTGGGACTCCATCAACAACGAGTTGTTCGTAAACAACGTTCGTGGAACAGCGACAGTGGGTACAACCGTGGTCGGAAGTGCCGCAACTTCGTCCGTTTTGGGCATCGAAGAGCCAGACGTAAGGCTGTTTGCGGGAGACCTCCTATATATAGAGAACCGACAGAAAATCGTTCGTGATGCCGACCAGACCGAGCAAATTCGACTCGTTCTATCATTCTAAGAGAGTAAGCAATGGAATTCAACATCAGTCCATATAACGACGACTTCGAACAGAACGCGAAGGACAACAACTATCTGCGCATCCTCTTCAAGCCGGGATTCTCCGTTCAGGCTCGCGAACTGACTCAGATTCAGTCCATCCTACAGAACCAGATCAAAGCATTTGGCGACCACATCTTTCAGGATGGATCGCCTGTCATCGGCGGCAACATTGCTCTCGACACTGGTGTTACGTACATCAAGCTAGACGAAACCTACAACAACGAAGACGTTGAACTCGACCTCTTTGTTGGTCAGATCATTCTACGCGATTCCGACTCACTCGTACAAGCCAAGGTTCTCGCTTCCTACTTCCCTTCCGGTGGTAAGCCAACCCTGATGATCAAGTACATCTCCGGTGTTGACTTCTCCGAAGGTGACGTATTCAAGGTCGCAGGAACGACCACTCGCGCCAAGATTTCTGCAACCGACGTAAACGGCGCAGCTATCGGTCGCGGCACACTCGCATCCATCAACGATGGTATCTTTTACGTTGACGGCTATTTCGTCACAGTCACTCCACAGACAGCCGTAATCGGTGCATACACTCAGAACGCGAACGTCAAGATCGGTCTGGAAATCTCAGACGAAGTGATCGACTACGCAATCGACGCAACGTTGCTCGACCCTGCTCAAGACTCGTTCAACTATCAGGCTCCCGGCGCAGATCGTTACCAGTTCTCATTAACCCTTTCGACTCGCCCACTCGACACCGCAGTTGACGAATCCGCATTCTTCGAATTGATGCGCGTAGAAAACGGACAGGTCACGAAGCAAGTCAAGTATCCTGTCTACTCGGAAATCGAAAAGACGTTGGCTCGCCGCACCTTTGATGAATCTGGCGATTACACCGTCATTCCTTTCCGCGCATCCGTGCAGGAATCGCAGGAAGCAAACAACTACATCATCAACATCGAGCCGGGAAAGGCATACGTAAAAGGCTTTGAGTTCGAAACCATCGGTGAAGTCCGCATGGAAGTCGAAAAGCCACGTACAGTGGGTATCGACACTCGCTCAATCGTTGACATTGACTTCGATACGTCCTACGGCAACTACCTCAAGTTCAAGAACGTGTGGGGTGCGAACGCTGCATTCCTCGACACGACCGGATTAGAGACTGTCGATCTTCACTGTACTGACGTTGCAAGCGTCAATATCGGTGTATCTACAGCCGCAAACGCATACTTCTATCAGAACACCGTGATCGGTACTGCAAAGATTCGCGCAATTCGTCGCGATATCGCAGCACAAGATGGTGTTGCAAACGTAGACTCCAATGGTGTCTTCGACTTCTACTTCACCGACACAAACCTCAAGCCAAAAGTGTTTGTGATTCCAACCGGTTCTGCCGCAGGAACAATCAAACTCCCACCTCTGGCATCCAACAAGGATAACGCTTACCAGAACGTGACTGTCACAGTTCTACCCGTTTCGTTGACTCCGGTTGCTACGTCTAACCTTGCAAACGTCATGATCAATAGTGTGAAGGTAACAGACTCGGGAGCTACGTTCCCCGGTGTTGTTTCTGTTGGACAGGTCATTCGCGTCGGTGATGAAGTTCGTGAAGTCGTCAACGTGGCGAGCGGATATTTGCTCGTCAACTCCGCATTCACCAAGACCCTTATCGGCGGTGGTGCTAATATGAACGTTCGTGTTCTTCAACAGAACACCTACTCTTCGAACGTAACCAACCAGACTCGCAGAATCGTGAGCTACGTGGGTTCGACTCAGGTTGCGACACTAGATCGCGCATGGGACGACAGCGCAGTTCCGATTGCCAACACGGTAATCCAGTTGAACTACGGCATCAACAACCTCAAGTCGTGGATCAAAGCCAACGCAACGTCTACTCGCGCGAACGCACACGCGAACATCGCAATCCAGTCGTTGTTGATTGACGGTTCGACTGAACTCTTCGAAGCATCAGACAAGAAGACCATCTTCCGTCTACCTCAGAACACCGTCAAGCGTGGATCGTTGACCAACGTAGAATACAACAGCATCAAGTATTTCCCTGATAAGACAGGTGTTGCGGGTGTATTCACACTCAACATGACGGCTGACGAAAGCTGCGCATTCAGTGCTACGAATTCGAATTTGGAAGACAACCTTCTAGTCATCGTTCGCGAATCGTCTGGTTACGCAAACGGTACGGTAATGAAGTTGAACAGCAGCGAAGTTGTTGTTGTTGCAGGTTCAGGCGGAACTGTCACGGTTACTCTGCCTGCTACTGTCACGAAGATCGAAGCCTACGTATTGGTTACGAATCTTCTCGCACACACGCGCATTCGTACTAAGACTTTCCGAAGCAACACCAGTATCTCGACGGCTCCGTTCAACTTCCCAACGACTGCGGGTGTCACGGCTGACTACACAGTTACGCTTCCAAACATCCTGACTGCCGGTGTGTCGAGTCCGGTTGCCAAGATCAACGTTGCCAACGGTCTGATCTTCATCACCGAGCCAAAGGTCACTAACATCTTCCCCGGCGATTCAATCAGTCTCTACACTCCGGACGTTGTGAACATTCGCGCAATCATCAAGGGCAACACCGCTTCTGATGCTGACTCTGCTAACTACGAAGATATCACCGAGCATTTCGTGGTCAGCCTAGGACAGACCGAAGAATCGTATGAACACGCACGACTCGTTCTCAAGCAAGGATACCCATCACCCAACTCCAAGTTGACGGTGCATGTAGACTTCTTCGAACACATCTATCCTTCGGGCGCGACCTACTTCTCGGTTGACTCGTATGAGAACACTGTGTATGAGGACGGACAGATTCCAATCTTCTTCTCTGAAACGGGTGGCACGTACTTCCTACGCGACTGCTTGGACTTCCGAGCAACACGCGCCATTGGATTGACCAACGGCAGCGCGAACACTGGTGTTCTTCCTGATCCAAATTCGTCCACGGAAATGAGCTTCGACTACTATCTCCCACGTATCGACAAGCTCGTATTGTCGAAGAACAAGGAATTCCGCATCCTCAAGGGTGTCGCTTCGCCTGCGCCAATCCCACCAGATGACAACGAAGATGCAATGACCTTGTACACGATCTATCTTGCGCCATTCGTTGCGACAACCGAAGACATTCGCTTGAAGTACAACGAGAATCGTCGCTACACGATGAAGGACATTTCCCGAATCGACAAGCGTGTTGAATCCCTAGAATACTACACTTCGCTGAACAACATCGAAGGTAGGGCTATGGGCGACTCGACTAAATATGAAGACGGAACAGACAAGACGAAGTATGGTATCATCGGTGAAGGATTCAAGAATTTCAACATTGCAAACTACAAAGACCCTGACTTCAATTGCTCCATGGATGAAGGCGAAATGGGTCCATACGTCGGCAACGTGCCGTTCGGTATGAAGCTGACGAACAACACTGGTCTGAGAATCAATGATCGTACCGTCACTCTGGACTTCACCGAAGAGGATATGGTTATTCAGCCGGTTACAAGCAACAAGCTCATTTCCGTGCAGCCATTCCTGTTCGCAGAATTCGTTGGCGACTTAAAGCTCTCACCGGAAATGGACTTTTGGGTATCCGAAGTGCTTAAGCCTGATGTGCTACGCGCACCAGAAATTGACGACCGTATTCGTGAAATCTACAACTCCGAGCGTGCAGCCGAGCGTGTGAAGGAAGCAGCAGCCCAAGTGCAGGTTCCTACTCCTTCGACGGATGCAGCAGGAAGTATTTCCACAACTCCCGGCGTTTCTCCTCCTGCGGCTAATACTGCATTGAACATTCCGATGGCAAGACCACCACTCGCTTCGTTGGTTCCTTCTATTATCTTCTCGGCATTAGGATTCAGGATCAGAAATAGAAGTGGGTTTGACAACATCAGACTACTCTTCCCTGTGCGCAACGTAGCAACACCGGCTCCAATTCCTCCTGCTCCAAGTTCGCCATTACCAGTCTATACTGCACCACTGAGCGCAGCGAGAACGTCGGGCGGTGGCGGTGCTGGTATCGGTGGACGCACTATAGTAAACATGGTCTAAAGGTAAGTATCAAATGGCTGACGTAACACAAGCAACAGTTCTAGGTGAATCCACCCTGATTCCGTTCATGCGGAAACAGGATATTGCCTTTGACGCAGACAACCTCCGTCCTCGCAAGCTAGCGCGTATCTTCTTTGACGATATCGCGATGAACGGTTTTGCTCAGAGAGGCAACAAGATTGTCCTGAACTCCGAAAAGATTCTGACTGTCGTTCCTAATACGACTTACACTTGGGCATCGACCGACGTTCTGTATCAGGGAAGCTCCAACGTTTCGCCTACGTTCTCGGCTAGCGTCAAGCCTTACGTTTCTGGCAACAGCATCACGATTTACGCAATGACCGGCAACTTCGACTCTTCGGCTAACGTCATGATCGAAGCTGTTTCTGGTATCACCACTGTTACGGCATCCGTTACGCGCGAAGTCAGTTCGAACACTTCCGACATTTTCGTGATGAATGAGAGTGTCTACTCTCCTAACACCAACACCTACATGACTGTCATCGGTTCGTCTGGTGAGAACATCCTGTACGTGTCTGAGAACTTCATCAACGCAAACCTCGCAACGATCAACGTCGCCGCTACTGCCGTTCACTTCGTTCCCGGTGAATTGGTTTATCAGACAGTTCTCGGTCGCAAGGAATTCACCGAGGCAGTATTCACTGGTAAGGTTGAATGGTATAGCTCGTCTAACGGCGCATTGGCTATCACCCCACTAACGGGTACCTTCAACACCAACACATCAGCCAACCTCCGCGCAACGCTGTGGAACGCTTCCAACACAACCACACCAGACTTCCGCATGTCGGGTGTGAAGCTAGTAGATATCGCTGCCGGTCATCGTATCGTTTCGGTCACTTCACCAACGAAGAACGTTGCTGCCGTAATCTACGAACATGCTTCTGGCGCGTTCTCCAATGTCTCCGCAAACACCATCGAAGGTGGCGGTCAGTACGTGTATCTCAACGCAACCGCTGCGGCTAACGCAGTCGGTAACGTGTTCTACGTCACCGCAGGAACGGGTCTTGGGCAGTTCCGTCGCGTCACGGCATCGTCTGGTAAGCGTCTAACCCTCGTTTCTCCGTTGCTAGTCGATCCCGGTTCAAACTCCAAGTATTCTGTCGGCAACCACTACGTTGACGAAAATGGATCGCTGAACGGCATTCTAAACGTTCCAGAAGAGCCAAACTTCAAGTTCAAGACGGGCGAGCGTGTTCTCACGATCACCGACGTTGACAAGCTCGACTCCGACGACTACACCATGAAGGCATCTGCACGCTTCTCGTCTGGTGGTCTGCGCAATTCGATGCAAGCCATCAACCTGTCACCAATCATGCGTCCGCTACCACCTACACCACCTAACAACCCTGTCATGCCGCCTGCACCTCCGCTACGGCAGATTTCGCCTGCGCCGGTTGCACAGCCAATCGCACGTACTGTGGTTCGCGCTACGCCAGTTCGCCGCGCAAGAGACCCTATCGCACAGACCTTCTGGACACCTACGCCAGACACAAACAAGGTCAGCTACGGTGTGTTCGTGACTTCCGTACAGTTGTTCTTCGGAGCAAAGCCAAACGTCGCAAAGGCATCGTTGCAGCTTCCAGTTCAGGTCAAGATCGCAGAAGTACAGAACGGCTATCCAACACAGAACTACCTCGCAGAAGCATCTGTCAAGTGTAAGGACGTAAAGGTTTCCACAGAACCGTCGATTGATGATGCCAACACCATCACCACGTTCCGTTTCCGTGACCCTGTATTCCTCGCACCAGACACAGAGTATGCGTTGATCGTTATCTCCGATTCGCCTGAGTACGAAGTATTCATCGCAGAACTCGGCGGCAACGTGCTTGGAGCAGACCCTCCTGCGCGTATCTCGGAACAGCCATATGCCGGTTCCTTCTTCCGCTCGCAGAACTCGTCTACGTGGACTGCGTACCAGAACGAAGACCTGATGTTCGTTATTAAGAAGGCTCGCTTCTCAACCTCTGGTTCGGCATCGTTCCAGATGAAGGACGCACCTGACTTCGACATGAACGTTGACCGCATGTTCGTCAACGCAGACAAGCTATCCTTCCCTGTGTCGGATATCGACTTTGCAGTTAAGGGCGTGTTCAGTTCCAACTCAGCATTTGACAGCTACACTGATATCAAACCACAGACCATCTTCAAGTATGGCGACCTGATGGATGCGTCGAACAAGCTTGGCGCAACCAACTTCAACAATGCTCGTAAGCTCGTCACTGGTAACGCAAACAGCGTGCAGTTGCTCGCAGAGTTTGCTACTTCCGACGTTGACGTTTCGCCTATCTTCAACATGGAAACCCTCGCGGTTGTTCCGGCTGATCACGATATCAACAACGGTGGTATCGGCAACACGGTGATTTCGATCACCAACCGTGGTGTGGGATACAACGCGATTTCGACCTCGGGCAACACGATCAAGGGTGGTGCAAACACTACTCAGAACAATGCGGCTCAGTTGTTCCGCCAGACCTATCTTGCTAACAACTTCAACATTGGCTTCTACTACGTCACCATCGGCACCAACGCTTACGGAACAGGTGCAGAAGGCTTCGCGGTTGCAAACACCGATGCAGGCAACACCGTGAACTACATTGTCATGACCTCCCAAGGTTCTGGATACATCAAGACACCTACGATCAGTCTTGCAACAGGAAACGCTGCTTCGGGCATGATTCCTGCATTCGCACTCGTTCAGGGTGAAGATGGTAAGCGTGGTGGTAACATGGCTTGCCGCTACATCACTCGCCAGATCGCTCTAGAAGACGGCTTCGAAGCAGGCGACCTTCGCGTGTTCTTGGATGCCGTGACCCCAACAGGCACCGATATCCAAGTCTACTACAAGGTTCTCGGCAGCGAAGACCCTCAACGCTTCGATGACAAGTCTTGGCAGCTAATGTTCAAACTTGTGGATAAGAAGTCTAAGGATGCTCGTCAGATCATCGAACTTCAATTCCGTCCAGACCTGTTGGAGAACAAGCTCAAGTACACCGAAAACGGGCAGCAGTATCCAATCGGCGGCAAGTTCAAGCACTTCGCAGTCAAGGTTGTACTCATGGCAGTCGATACGACGGTCGCTCCGTGGGTTCAGAACCTACGAATCATTGCTACGCCGGAAGGATGATGCAAATGAGATTCAAGGTCAAGGAAAACGAACGGCTCATTCGGGACGGCAGCAACCTCGCCATTCTGAACACAGATCGTTCGGCTATCTCCTCTCACGAACAGAAGATGATTCAGCTTGGCAAACTAAAGACTCAAGAGGAAGAGATAAATACCCTCAAGAGCGACGTATCCGAAATCAAAGATATGTTGAAACAACTCATGACACAGAGAAACTAACCCATGGCTAACATTGCAAATGCCGAAATTATCCAGACTGCCAATACGTTCGACCATTGGAGAATCCGTGATAACCTGTCTGCCAACGACGTAAACGAAATTGCGCGTGGTAACTTCAATAAGGTAAGCGGCAACGTTGAAATCAGTGCGGGATATCTGCTACTCAGCAAGACTTCGGGTGTTACCCTTACGGTAGACACTGACGCGCGTATCAGCGGCAATCTCTCGGTCAAGAACTTCACTCAGGACGCAGCAGCAAACTTCGCCTCGGATGCGGTCAATGTCGCATTCCGTTCTGTCACAGGCAACGTCTATGCAAACGGCAACACCTACACTCGTTTCCTCTACAACAACACCTTCATTTCAGCAGCCAACATCAACGCAAGCGGTTTCATTGAGACTACCGGCGTAGGCTCCAACAATGCCAACCTGATCATGAACGTCGGCGGTGTATTGACCGTCCGCACGCTTGCTAACAGCAGCAACGTAGCTATCCTCGGCAACCTATCCGTGTCGAACATCGCGACTATCGGCAACGGTCGATTCACACTCGCCAACACTACAACGGCAAACGTCCTGACGCTCCACGCGAACACGACGGGTGCTACTGCGAACTTCGCCAACGTATATGCAGCTAACACCAACACCGTCAACGCCAACGTCACGTTCCTTAACGTGGCAACCCGCGCGAACGTAGTCCTCGCAAACATCTTGACCGCAAACGTCCTGACGCTGAACACAAGCACTCTTGAAGTCACGACACAAGCCAACTCACTTTCGTCTAACATCATCACAGCCAACGTTGCGACTCTGAACGTCAATGCTGTTGGCGCATCCGCCAACATCCGCACAGCCAACATTGCAAACCTCGCGACAGCAAACATCGTCGCTACTGCAATCGGTACAGGAACGCTTAACGTAACGACCGGCAACGTCACCAGTCTGTTTGTCACCACACTTACGGTTACTGACCCTATCTCGGCTCCATCCGAATCGGCAAGTGAACTCTATCGCTTGCGCGTCGGACTGTCTCCTCGCGGTGTCGGTACCTTCGGTGTCTTCCAAGGAACGTCAAATGGCAACGCAGCCATTCGGTTCAACACCACTGGCAACGTCTGGCAGACGACTGCAAACGACCTGACAACGTATGCGACAGTCATCACGACTGCAAACGTCCAGACCTCTTATTCGACGGATTCCGCAAACGCAGCATCGCTCACGGCAGTAAAAGGTGCGAACGACAACGCACTTGCGGCATTCGCATCTTCGAACAACGCAGCCAACACAGTTCGCGTATCGCAGAACACTGGTTCTACTATCGTCGCAGCAAACGGTGTCAACTTCAACAACACCGCTACGGTGCTGTGTACTGTTGGAGCAGGCATCAACGGTAACGCAAACGTTTCCTTCACAACCACAGCAGCAGTTCAGGGTGCGGCAGGTTCAACCGGTTCTCAGGGTACAACGGGTACAAGTGGCACACAAGGTACAACGGGAACGGCGGGTACGCAAGGAGCGACGGGTACGCAAGGCGCATCAGGTTCCAACGGAACGCAAGGCGCATCAGGTTCCAACGGAACGCAAGGCGCATCAGGTTCCAACGGAACGCAGGGTGCATCTGGTTCTAATGGTGCGCAAGGTACCTCCGGTTCAAACGGCACGCAAGGCGCATCAGGTTCCAACGGAACGCAAGGTGCCACAGGTGGAACAGGTGGAACGGGTACTCAGGGTACGACCGGTGGAACGGGTGGAACCGGAACGCAAGGTGCCACAGGTGGAACAGGTGGAACGGGTACTCAGGGTGCAACCGGTCCTTCGACGGCAATCAACGCAACCAACTACTCGACTGGATCGTACTACCCTGTCATGGTTGCATTCTACGGCTCCAACTACACACCATACATCGCATACTCGACGTACTACTACAACGGTGGTACGGTCTACGCAACAGACTTCGCAGCAACGTCCGACGCTCGACTCAAGAACGTCCTCGGCTTTGTCGATAACGCAACGGATATCGTTCAGCAATTGAACGCAATTCGCTACACTTGGAATCCGTTGGCAGCAAGCCTCGGTTACACAAGCAAGCACGCATTAGAACTTGGTGTTCTCGCGCAAGAAGTTCAAGCCGTTGTGCCAGAAGCAGTTACAGAAGACGACGCAGGATACCTTCGCGTTTCCTACGACAGACTCGTACCGGTCCTGATCGAAGCCGTCAAGGAATTGAGCGCACGTATTAAGATTCTTGAAGAGAAGTAATCACCATGGCACGCGGTCTACCGACTACCGGAACAATCACGCTCAATGACGTAAGAAAGGCGTTTTCCTATAACTCTTCAAATGTCATCAGCACATCCACATATACATCAGGATCAGGAACATCTGCGACCGCTCCTACGGGCGCGTGTTGGGCACTGATTCAGATATGGGGTGGCGGCGGCGGCGGCTGTGGATACAACTTACTCTACACCGAATATGGCGGTGGTGGTGGCGCGTATACCACTATCAAGATTCCAGTGGTTGCCGGTGTAACCAACTTCGCCTATGCGGTTGGAGCGGGTGGTACCGGTGGTAGTGCTGCCAACGGAATTAACGGTGGGGGTAGCACAGTAACTCTAAACAACGACGTTATCACCGCTGATGGTGGAAACGCGGGTAAGTGGGGTGTTGCCGGTTCCGGTGGTATCACAGACGCAGTTTTGAATGAAACCCTTGAGGGTTTTTCTGGTGCAGGCGCAGCCGGAACCACATCTGGTGGTGGTAATGATGGTTCTGGTGCGGCATCTGGTGGTGTTGGATCGACAGGCGCAGCGGGTTCCTCTCCCGGTGGTGGCGGTGCGCCTCGCAATTCATCAGGCGCGGCAGGTGGAAATGGTGGCGCGGGTCAGATCACGATCACATGGTATGGTATGCTTGCGGCTGTAACCAACATTCGCTCATACCTCGCAGGCGGAACATACGTAAAGGCAGGCGCAGCCGGATACAACAGCAGAAACATTCCTGCGTCTGGCACGATCAATTTGAGGGACTTCTTAGGCGCAGAAGAAGTGGGTATGTATGCCAACACAACACAGACTTTTACGGGTGACAGTCAGGGTTTCGGTGGAACAATCACTTCTAACTGCTATCTGATAATACAGACAACAGGTGATCAGTCCGCTTCTGGTGGATATACACTCCAAAGATGGTTGAGGAACATTCTGAGCGACAGCGACACCAACGTAACGCAGCACTTCGACGTTCTGTTCAACAGAACTGCGGCAGCGGGTGATGACACGGTTCTTTATGGAGATGCGGCAAACACATGGTATCAGTGTAGCACAGCACGCACATGGGCATGTAAAGCATCAAGAGCTACTGTCGGAACAGACACATCCACCATGAGTGGGTATCTTGCTTTCCGTAGACGAAGCGACAACGTGGTTGTTGCCAACGTCTTGTGTAACTTTTCCTCAAGCGCAACGAGACAAACTACTCCGGACGGTAAGTAATGTTCTTCACACATCAGACTTCTATCAAGATGGAATCTTGTATAGTTGAGGATGGTATCTATAAGCAGATCATGTATGATATCATGACCTTCGATATGAGTCTAGACAGAGCAGATCAAATCACAATCTCCACTCCGTTTGTATTAGACTTACCTCCACCTACTACTGACCCGATTCCATTTGAGCAAGTGGATGCGCGAGTCATTCTAAAGTGGATTGACGAACTCGTACCCATTCAAGAAATACTCACTTGTCAGGAAATCAACACCAAAAAACTAAACATGGCTCTCATAAAGTATGATCATCAGCACCGATAAGAAAATTGCTGTGTTCATGGTTCCGAAAACCGGATCGAATACACTACGCCTCGCATTTAAGTCCTCCGGACTGCCGCTGAAACTGTGCGACGATTCGCACTATGACTACGGAACGCTCAAGCATCTGGTTGATGACAATCCCCTAGACTACAGGTGCTTCGGTTTCGTTCGCGACCCTCTTTCTCGCTGTATCTCTACGCTGAACTTTCTTCGGCGTGGTCGGCAGGGCTGTAAGTTCATCCATGCCATGTACGGAAACGAGTATCCGGTTTCCTGTGCCTCTCGCGCACCCTATTCGGAGTGGGATGACGAAAGGAAGGCGTTGGTGGATCGGGTTCCCATGATAGAAGTCTTCCGCCGAATGAAGTGGTTCTTTGAGCGAAACATCTACGGAACATCCCACAAGATATTTCTGGATGGACCGGTCGAGCTTCTGAATTTTCATGACTACAACAACGAGCTTGCCAAGCTTTTTACCATCTTTGGCGTAGAAGACCCGAAGACGATACCCGTTCCACACGTAAACGGCTCACTTACCATACCAGAATTCGACTACCTTTCTCCACAGGAAGAGGCTGAGATTAGAGATTATTTCTCGGAGGACTACGACTTTTTAGCTTCCAAGGGTATTCGATTCTCCTAAATAACTGGCATCCACAGAGGAAAGTCCATGTACGCAGAACTCACCATTGATCAGGGAACGACGTTTTCCACAACGATTGACCTGACAAACGACGACAACACCCCGATCAATCTGTCCTTTGCGACGGCTAACACCTTTTCGTCCCAAATCCGCAAGTCCTACTATTCGACCAATCCGACCGCAAACATCACCGTTACAATCGACAGTGCTGCAAACGGGCGTGTTCGTCTTGCCATGACTGCGGCAAATACTGCCAACATCAAAGCCGGTCGCTATCTCTATGACCTCAAAATGGTCAACGAGGCAAACACCACAATTCGCATAGTCGAGGGGATCATCACGATCACGCCACAGGTTAGCAGATGAAGATCAATATCACCGAAGAAAACCAGATCGGTAAGGTTGGCATCAAGACCGGCGTTCGCGGCGATACTGGTGTACAAGGCATTACAGGCATCCAAGGAACGGCTGGATTCATTGGTGCCAATGGTTTGCAGGGCGTTCAAGGTGTGCAGGGTGTACAGGGTCTAGACGGACTTTTTGCCGGTCAGGGTATTACTGGTTCTCAAGGATCGACCGGTACGCAAGGCGGAACTGGAACTCAAGGAACCACTGGTGCCGGAACGCAAGGCGCACAGGGAACAACTGGAACTGGAACACAAGGATCGACTGGTATTCAGGGTGGCACTGGCACTGGTACACAAGGATCGACTGGTAATCAAGGAACTACCGGCTCTCAGGGTGGCACCGGTTCGCAAGGAACGACTGGTACACAAGGCGTAACTGGTTCTCAGGGTGGAACTGGATCACAAGGAGCTACCGGTACGCAAGGCGGAACTGGAACGCAAGGCGGAACTGGAACGCAAGGAACCACTGGCGCGGGTACACAAGGCGCAACAGGTTCTCAAGGAGCTACCGGTACGCAAGGTGCTACTGGTACTCAAGGTACGACTGGCGCAGGCACGCAAGGTGCAACAGGTACGCAGGGAACTACTGGCACAGGAACTCAAGGAGCTACTGGTACTCAAGGTACGACTGGCGCAGGCACGCAAGGTGCAACAGGTTCTCAAGGTGCGACTGGTACACAGGGCGCAACCGGAACTCAAGGAACCACAGGCGCAGGAACACAAGGCGCAACGGGTACACAGGGAACAACTGGAACCGGAACGCAAGGTGCGACTGGCACGCAGGGAACTACGGGTTCTCAAGGTACTACCGGAACTCTTGGTAACAAGGGCGGTATCACTTGGTCATTCAGCACAACCATTACGGATGCTGATCCCGGTGTCAACACTTATCGCTACAACAACGGAACGATTGGTTCTGTTACGAGCATATTCCTATCGAATACTGGCGGCGGCGCGGCTGTCAACGCATTCATCACGCAATGGGCAGACTCGACAACAGATGGTAGCGATGGTCATCTAGTCATCAGCGATAATGCAAGCGGTGGAACTACTGTTGATGTGTTCAAGATCAGTGGTGCAATTGTTGCTGCAACAGGTTACTGTAAGGTTCCTGTCACGTATGTAAGTGGTGTGTTGCCAACCGCAGCAATGTCTACCGCTGTTGACTTCTCGCGTACTGGTGACAGAGGTGTTCAAGGAACCACTGGTACACAAGGCACAAACGGCACTCAAGGAACCACAGGTGCCGGAACCCAAGGTGCGACCGGAACGCAGGGCGCAACGGGCGCAGGAACCCAAGGTGCAACCGGAACGCAGGGCGCAACGGGCGCAGGAACTCAGGGTGCAACTGGTACACAGGGCGCAACTGGAACTCAAGGTGCCACTGGAACACAGGGCGCAACGGGCGCAGGAACTCAGGGTGCAACTGGTACACAGGGCGCAACGGGCGCAGGAACCCAAGGTGCAACCGGAACGCAGGGCGCAACGGGCGCGGGAACTCAGGGCGCAACTGGCGCACAGGGAGCGACAGGAACTCAAGGTGCGACAGGAACGCAAGGAACGACAGGAACGCAAGGAACGACAGGCACTCAAGGTGCGACAGGCGCACAGGGAGCGACAGGAACACAGGGAGCGACAGGAACTCAAGGTGCAACAGGCACACAGGGCACCCTCGGAAAAGGATATAATGGTGGAGTATCAACCACCTCTCAGAGTTTTGCTACCGGTAGTAAAGACTTTGCCTATAGAAACGGAACCTTCGGAAAATGGACCGACAACACTGCGTACATAGTTGGCGATAGAGTTCGTTTCAGTTCAACTGCGACCCCGGCATATTATCAGGAAGGTGTCATCACAGCCATTGACATTGGTGCAAGCAGTGCTTCGATGACTGTCAACATTGACGTTGCTGATGGTGTTGGAACATTGTCTTCTTGGGATATCGGAATTGCGGGATTAGTTGGTGTTCAGGGAACCACCGGAACGCAAGGCACATCTGGTACACAAGGAACCACTGGTGCCGGAACGCAAGGTGCGACTGGCACACAAGGCACAACTGGCACTCAAGGTGCCACTGGAACACAAGGAACCACTGGTGCCGGAACGCAAGGTGCGACTGGTACACAGGGAACCACTGGAACCGGAACGCAAGGTGCCACAGGTACTCAGGGAACGACTGGAACCGGAACGCAAGGTGCCACAGGTACTCAGGGAACGACTGGTACTGGAACCCAAGGTGCAACCGGAACGCAGGGCGCAACGGGCGCGGGAACTCAGGGCGCAACTGGCGCACAGGGAGCGACAGGAACTCAAGGTGCGACAGGAACACAGGGAGCGACCGGAACTCAAGGCGCAACAGGCACACAGGGAGCGACAGGAACTCAAGGTGCGACAGGAACACAGGGAGCGACCGGAACTCAAGGTGCCACAGGTGCCGGAACTCAAGGCGCAACAGGAACTCAAGGCGCAACAGGAACTCAAGGCGCGACCGGAACTCAAGGTGCCACAGGTGCCGGAACTCAAGGCGCAACTGGAACTGGAACGCAGGGTGCTACAGGAACGCAGGGTGCGACCGGAACTCAGGGAACCACTGGTGCGGGTACTCAGGGAACCACTGGATCACAAGGCGCGACAGGTGGCGCAACGGCTGCGGGTTCGACTACGCAAGTTCAATTCAATGATGCCGGTGTGTTGGGTGCGAATACTGACTTCACCTACGACAAGAATACTCGTCGCCTAACAATTGGTGCGGGAACTCCTGCGTCGAATGCGATGATCATCATTCAGACTTCGACTGCGGGACAAGCTGATGTATCCGCAAATCAGATCGGCATCTACGGACAGAATATCGCTAACTTGTCTGTCGTAACCCTTGAAGTTCTGCGTGTCAATAACTTCAACCATCAAGCTGATACAATTGTAGCAACACATCAAGGCTTCAAGATGATCGGTGAAGTTCGTCCCGGTGAAGGTCCACCGGGAGGTGGCTCGGGTAACAGAGTCTCATGTATCGTCCCTATGGGGTTGAGCGTAAATGCGCACGCATGTACCTATCACGTACTCAACACCACAAACACTGCGCCTGCGATTCTCAACTCGTCGCGTCGAGTTATTCTCCAAGCCAACGCATCCGCAACACTCGGTAACGCAAGCATGATGTGTAACGTATCCTCTGGTGCGTGGGGTGGATTAGGCGCAGGCAACGGTGGTGGCTACATCTTCGTCACACGATTCGCAGTAGAAGCGTCACCGGCAGCAAACGCAAGAACGTTCGTGGGTATGTGTAATATCGTCCAATCGGCTGCGACGACTACGCCGGTTGCGGGTGCGCAGGACTTCGATATGATCGCGAACACTGCGTACTCATGTGTCGGTATTGCTGCTGCCAACGTCGGTGCAGCAAACAATATGAGAATAATTTGGGGACCGAATGGAACAGGTCGAACTGTCACTGACCTCGGCTCATCATTCAATTTGGCAGGAACAGACCTAATTGAACTTACTCTTCATGCTGTACCGGGAGGAACGTCCATTGGCTATCGTGTTCGCAACCTCTCCAATGGTGCTGTTGCGCAAGGTGTAGCAACGACAAACTTACCTGTGGCAAACACGTTCATGAATCCGACCATATTGGTGAAGAGCAACACCACCGCAATTACGAACGTATCTGTTGCGGGTATGTATCTTGAAACGTGGTAAGTGATCATCTAAATAGATGGGCATCACAGCCCATCTTAGAGTAAACCATGGCTGACTTTCCTATCAATCCAACTCCCGGTACAACGTTCACGGCTCCTGATGGAACCGTCTGGACTTGGGATTCCTATTCTTGGAAAGCTTCCGGTGGTGGAGGCGGCGGTGGACTTTCGAATCTTCAAGTCTCCGCAAACTCTGCTTCGACCGTCAACGCAAACGGTCTGAACTTTGTCAACACTTCGACCGTACTTGTCAACGTAGTTTCTGGTGCGACAGGAAATGCGAACGTTTCCTTTACGTCTTCACCGGGACCACAAGGTTCGACAGGTATTCAGGGTAACACCGGTATACAGGGAACGCAAGGGGTGCAAGGAACTCAAGGCGTTCAGGGTACAACAGGTATCCAAGGAACTCAAGGTGTTCAAGGAACTCAAGGTGTTCAAGGAACTCAAGGGGTGCAAGGCACCCAAGGCGTTCAGGGTACAACAGGTATCCAAGGAACTCAAGGTGTTCAAGGAACCACTGGATTACAGGGTTCGACAGGCACACAGGGAACGCAAGGTGTTCAAGGTGTTGCCGGTGGTACTGGTATTAGTGATGTGTTCAAAAGAATCTATAAGGCTAATACAGAAAATCGTAACACTACTACGACTCTAGCAGATGATACAGATTTGAAAGTGTCTCTTGAAGCCGGTAAAAAATATCGAATTGAGGTTTATGTTCGTCATGCAATGTCCGCAACACCAGATTTCAAGGCGGATTTGAACTACACTGGCACGGCTAATCTGTTCAAAGCACACTACATGAGATTCAACACGACAGGTGAAGTTGCCGCTAGCTTTCGTCAAGATATTTCTCTGAATACAGTCCTACCATGGACGACGGCAGCTACCGTTGAAGGTGTGACACATTTCTGGATTACCGTAGACACATCCACCTCTGGTGTATTCTCGTTCCGTTGGGCGCAGAACACTTCAAACCTTACCGATGTTTCAGTTCTAGCTGGATCATGGTTGACCTGTGAAGACCTCGTTGGTCTGAATAATTTTTCGTTTGCGCAAGGTGCGACTGGTACACAAGGCGCAACTGGTACACAAGGCGCAACTGGTACACAGGGAACCACCGGAACTCAGGGTGCCACCGGAACGCAAGGAACGACTGGCGCACAGGGTATTCAAGGTCTTACTGGCGCACAAGGCGTACAAGGTATTCAGGGTGCGCTCAACGCTATCGGCGGTTCCAACACGCAGATTCAATTCAACAACAATGGTGTGTTGGGTGGATCGGCTAACCTGACATTTAACCTCAACGGCAATACAGTCACTATCGGCGGCAACACCGAAATCACAACCCCTTCTGGTATTGAGCCGACCTTCAAGCTTTATCGCGCCGGTCAATCGCAAGGTTTTGGAGTTGGTCTTATCTTTTGGGAAGGAGACAATGCTTCGTCGGTTCGCGTTCCTTATGCTCGACTACAGACGGAGATTTCCTCCAACACCGCAGGCGCACAGACTGGTTGCTTCCAGATTGAAACGGCACAAGCCGGAACGAT
>Ga0315283_10001270_pt1 | contig 20115 bp, 15 predicted proteins | sample YL17G09_0_MG_FD_204541 | JGI IMG/M metagenome (GOLD analysis project Ga0315283, IMG submission 204541) | Sediment microbial communities from Yellowstone Lake, YNP, Wyoming, USA - YL17G09_0 | ecosystem: Environmental > Aquatic > Freshwater > Lake > Sediment | place: USA: Wyoming | collected... | reverse complement strand
TCCCTGATTGCTGAGATAATTGGCCGTGGCAAAACCCTGGAGGTGGGGCTGAACGTCATAGACAAGAACCCGGTCGCCGGTTTCCTCCTCTCCGCTCAGCACCTGCCAGGCAGAGACCACATGGGCACCGGGATCGATCTCAACGGCCATGTCAGGGCCAACGAGATCCGGCGTGGGCCTTGTGATCGGAAGCGCACCCGTGGCAATTATTACATGATCGGGATTCTCCTTGAGGACCATCCCTTCGGTGATCTCTACCCCAAACTTGATCGGAACCTCAAGGCGGTTCAACTCCTTCTCCAGGTTCCTCACCGATTCCATCAGATCCTCCCGTAAGGGGGCACGCGAGGCGATGCGAATCTGGCCTCCCAATTCATTACTCTTCTCGTATAATGCCACCTCATGACCTTTGATTGCCGCTACCCGGGCGGCGCTCATCCCGGCCAGGCCGCCGCCGATGATCATGATCCGCTTTCGGGTCTTCCCAGGCCGTATCTTCAGCTCCCCTTCCCTTCCCGCCTCCGGATTCTGGACGCACGTGATGGGCTGGAGTTGCTCGGTCCTGCCCCAGCAGCCTTCGTTGCAATTCATGCACAGCCGGATCTCATCTTCCCGACCTTCCCGAGCCTTGTTGGGAAGCTCAGGATCACAGATTGTGGCCCGGGTCATAGCCACCATGTCCGCCTCGTTGTTCGCAATGATCTCTTCCGCAGTCTGGGGATCCGTAATCTTGATGACGGCAAAGACGGGAATGTCCACCACCTGCTTCACCTCCGCCGCCATCCACACAAACGGCCTGGGAGGAGTTCCCATGGGCGGAATGCCTACCGCCGCTGTCTTGTACGTGCTTACCGTGACGTGGAGGAAATCCACCTTGCCTGTTGCCTCCCAGCGCTGATAGACCTCGAGCATGTCGGAGAGCTTCAGGCCGCACTCCAGGAGCTCATCCCCGCTCGTCCGGACGCCTACAACAAAGTCCTCTCCCACCGTCTGCCGGACCGCATCGATTAGCTCCAGGCTGAAGCGCATCCGGTTCTCCAGGCTACCTCCGTACTCATCGGTGCGGATGTTCGAATACGGTGAGAGAAACTGCTGGGGCAGATACCCGTGACCGCAATGGATCTCAACACCATCGAACCCTCCCTTCTTAAGGCGAAGCGCGGCCCGGGCATACTGCTCGACCACCTCCTTGATCTCCTCCACCTCAAGCTCCTTGGGCACTTCTCCCATGAAAGGACATGGTATCGGCGAGCAGGACTGTACCGGGAGCAAGGAGATCTTGGATTGGGTATGGTGGCCGCCGTGCCATATCTGGGCGAAGAGCTTGGTATCGTATTTGTGAACGGCCTCAGAGATCATCTTGTATCGTTCAATAATCCTATCGTTATCTGCAATACACTGGGACTTAGCCCACTGGGAGGCGCGGGAGACACTCTGTATCTCCATGACGATCAGGCCCACGCCACCCCTTGCCCGAGCCTCATGATAGTGCTTGTGCCTTTCGGAGGGCAGATTGCCTTCAGCGAAGTGGGTGAAGTGACCGGAAATGAAGATCCGATTTGGGATCGTCAGGTGCCGGATGGTAATGGGCTTGAAGAGATTCGGAAAGGTAACCATGCCTTCTCTCCTCTTGAAATTTTGAACATTGCTTTATCTGGTACCAATCGGCTTTGCGACCTTGAGGGCCCTGTCCGCACCTTGTTCCGTGACTCTAGTAATCAGGTTTGCGACCTTGAGGGCACTATCCGCAGCCTCCTCAGTACCCACACCGCGGCCTCCGGCATCATTGCCCACCAGATACAGCCCCTCCACGGGGGTGTGCGGATCGGGCTTGTTCTTCCCTACCTGGTCATAGGACTGCGCAAGACCGATGATCTCCCCGCCCCCTCGACCACACATCGCGCTAACGGAAGCAAGGTTCGTACGATGCTTCCAAATGATGTGTTTTTCTATTCCCGGCAATAGCTTGAAGGTCTTCTGTTCAATCCGGTCCAGAACTTCCTCGGCCAGGTCCGACGCTGACAAGTCTGCGGGAACCCCGGTGCCGATCAACAGAATATGCTTTCCCGGAGGAGCGAGTGAGGGGTCAAAAAGTGTGGGGCACAGAAGAAAAATGGGAAGCTCATCCTGCACCTCCCCCCTCGACCACATTTCTACGTTCCGGGAAAAATCAAAACCTTCCGGCAAGTAAAGGATGATCGGGATATCCAGAGGTCTTTGGTCCAAAGCGTATCTGATGGAGACGCCCCCGAGGGAATCTCTCAGTTTCTCAGCTCGCGCCAAATAGGGTGCGGGAAAAAGTTCCTTCCCGGCCAGTTCGATAGTCTTCTTTATCCCAGCGTTGCTCACGACAATATCAGCGTCAAAAATCCCCTTCTCTGTCACCACACCCGTTGCCTTTCCTCTTTCCACCCGGATGGAACGGACGCCCTCCTTCAGGCAAACCTTGCCGCCCTTTTGCTCGCATGCCCGAAGGTATGACTTGGGTATCTGTCCGTAACCGCCCATCGGGTAGCCAATGGAGCCGCTCCTGACCATCGAGGCGAAAGACCATAGGAACTCCCCGGCCGAGGCCTCCTCTTTGGGGAGGAGGAAGAACCATCCCGAGAAAAGGTTCACCAACCGGTGAACGCCCTCGTCAGCCGTATAGCGCAACATAAAGTCCTGCAAGGACACAGAGTCGTACGGAACCGCGTCCCGTTCCTCCTTGACGCGTAGAATCTGCATGAACAGGCGAATCACCCCAGGGATATTCCAGGGTTTTACGCCTGCCACCAGCGCCAGGTTCATTAGACCCTTAGGTCCCAATATCCTTTTTGGGATACGATACGTCCTCGATGGTGTCTGGATTCGCATGAGCGGGTCCGGCTCCACGTACTTCAGGTCAACACCCACTCGGCGGGCCACCTCTCCCAAGGGACCATTGGATCCTCGTACCGAGACATGGATTCCCGCCTCGCAGACAAACCCGTCCTTCTCGAGGTTTGCGGCCTTTCCGCCCACAAAGTCGTTTCTTTCGAAGACCGTCACCGCAAAACCCTTATCTGCGAGAAGAGCAGCCACTGCTGCACCTCCAATTCCAGAACCGATAACTGCAACCTTTTTTGGCACAGTCGTTTCTCCTATTTATTCGTTCGTACGGAAGTTGGAAATGGGGCTGAGATTGTATGCTCTTCAGAAAGGGCGCCATGGTGAGAGATTGGATCTCGTTGCAAGAAGCCGCATTTCGGGACGCTTTGATAGATTTTGGGGAGAGTTCTGGACGCCCTTGCCGTCGCTGCTAGTGTAGTGCATCACAGATCCCTTTGCTTTGACTGAGAAGCGTAAGTCATCGATGCATCGACCGGTTTTACTCCTTGGGCGCTTTAAATTCCCGCTGATATGTAAAGAAGCATTAGACGCATTACACTAGATGTAGTCCTCCATGATGGGCATGGTATCCGGACTCATGATTCCCTTGGGGTCCATGTGTTTCTTCAGGCGCTTGCAGATGTCAAAATACTCTCCAAGTCGTGGCATCTGCAGTTCCAGGGAACGCGAAACCACCTTGCAGTTGATGGCACCGCTTTCAATCATCATGCGGTGCAGTTTCTCATAGACCACAGTACCTCGCTTCACCTCCTCGGGGTTGCCCGGGTCCCAGTAGAAATCAAACTCGAGCATCACGCATCGACCATATTGGAAGGGACCCTGCAGGGCGGTCTCCGTGGTGGTGGCAACAGGAGAACCGTAATAGTCAGGCGACACCCAGTAACGGTTCGTAATGGCCTTGAACTTCCGGTTCAGCTCAGCCATTTTCTCCATTTTTACCGTGTAGGCCATCCACTGGAAGCTGCCCCGCCACCAGCCAACACGTGCCGCGGTGTACATCCTCTTGAGCAAAAGCCTGTTGGCCTCCTTCTCATCCATGCCCATTGCTTCAAAAAAGAGTTCCTTGGCTATTTCCGGCATCTCCGTGAACTTCCCGCTCGTCTCCAGGAGTCTGTCGAGGTGTTTCTTCTTGATTTCGATTTCTTCCTCGTCCAGTCCGGTCAGAACGCAGTAAATTATGGTGGCGGGCAGACTCTCTATGATGGCACCCACATCCTCACCCGACATTGCGGCAGCCTGGGCCGAATGCCTGTTGGAACTCTTGTACAGCATTTGGAGAAAGTTATCCCTGGTAGCGTCGTAGAACAGATCAGCCACGTCCTCCAAGCCCTCCTCTCGCTCGTCAACATGGTTCAGAAGAAAGAGCTTGTCCCTGGGCCAGGGATTTTCCGTGAAGAGTTTGAGGGTCATTTCTGTACAGATTCCAAAATTACCTTCAGCTGCCAGAAACATCCCGCCGACATCCGGACCCGGGCCAAGCACGGGCACGTCCCCCACGTTCGGAATCCCGGAGGGGCCTGTCTTCAGGATTTCTCCCTCAGGTGTAACAAAAGTCATGCTCACGACGGACTCGGGGTGACTCCCGCTCCGAAGGGCAATGAAAGCGATCCCGCCCGACAAGACGTTGGACATCATGCAGGCACTTCCATAGGTGCCCGGATTGGCAGGCCGCAGCGTGATGTCCTCGCAGGCAAAGCGCTTGCTGCATTCCTCGTACAGCACTGCGATTCGAACGTAAGGTTCAAAGGTCGCGGTCATGGAATCCTCGTCTATCCTCAGGATCCTGTCCATCCGCTTGAGGTCGACCATGATCCCGCCTCTTCGGGCAATAAAGGAACCAGAATGGTTGAATCCGCTGGTCAACACATAAACAGGCACACGAAACTCGTTTGCAATGCGGATGATTCTCTGGACATCCTCGGTTGACCCCGGCAAGGCAACCAGATTGGGCCTTCTCAGGGGGGTGATGGTAAAATCCCGCGAATAGGATGAGAGGATCGCAGGATCTGCACTTGCATACTCTTCGCCGATCGCCTGCTGAATCTTCTCCAAGACATTCCTGAGGAGGGATTCTCTTTGCTGAAAATCCGTGACTTCAGTAGATAGGGGGTCGAAAGGTGCTTGCATCGGTTTCTCCCTGTAACGATGTCTGCATAAAGGTCGGATGCCTGAAAACCATCGAAACCCTCCGGTCCAGTTCTCTCATGTCACCGCATCAGACAGGATTTTCATGATGTCGACTACCTCCAAATCCAATGTCTTGGCCTTTGCCGTCTCTCCGAGATTCTGCTCACAGAAGGGGCAGGCCGAAACCAGGGTATCGGCGCCCGTGTCGATCGCCTCTTCAAGCCGAAGGCCCGCCGCCCATCCAGCCATCTTCTCTGGAAACGCCGTGCGCACCCCTCCTCCGGCAGCGCAGCACCAGGCCCACTCCCGAATGCGCTCCATCTCGCGAAACTCGATCCCCGGAATGCTCTTCAGAATTCGCCTCGGAGCGTCGTACACTCCGCAATAACGCCCGATGTGACATGGATCATGGTAGGTCACCTTCCGGTTCACAGGCCGGTCCGGTTTCAGCCTGCCATCCTGGATCAACTCATCGATGAACTCCACGATGTGCATCACCTCCGGCTCCAGACCCTCCCCGTACTCGTTTTTCAGGGTTGAATAGCAGCCCGCACATGCCGAGACGATCCGCTTGGCCCGCGTCTTGTTCAGGCGAGCCATGTTCTTTGCCCGGACCCCCTCGAAATTCTCCCGGTCGCCTACCCTAAGAATGGTCGAGCCACAACAGATCTCTTCTTTTCCGAGGATTCCAAAGTCCACTCGTGATGCATCCAAGAGCCGGACCACGTCCCGGGCCACATTCTGGATTCCCGGGTCGTAAGATGCTGTGCATCCCGGATAGTACAGAACTTCAACCTGCTCCTTGGAGGCGTCTTTCACTTTGACTTTCCGGTCTCCCCGCGTCGCCCACTTTGCGCGCGCCGCCCTGGGCTGGAGCCAAGGGTTGTCATAGTTCAGAATGCTCTTGATCAGAGGTTCATGCTCCGGGAGTGGTCCCCACCCTTCCCGGACGGCGTGCTCTCTCAAGGCTACCGATGCATTGCAGGGCTCAAGGTCTTTGGTGCAGTTGCAAGTCTGCTGACAGGCTCCGCACAGGACGCACGTGTAGATGATGTGCTGCAGGCGACTGTCCATCACGAGTTCAGGTGGGTTGGCCGTCAGGGCACGGACCATCTCCTGTTTTCCGGAACCAAAGTACGCCTCAAACAGAAACCGGGTTCCGGATGGGCACTGATTCGACCACTTCGGGCTCTTCACATGCTCAGGATTGACCATGCGGCACAGCCCGCACCGGAGACACTTCCAGGCCTCATCCCGGTATCTGTGCAAGGGCTGGATCTTCTTGTAGATTTGAGCATTTCTGGCCATCTGTCAGATCTCCTTCACAGGTTTGCCTGGGTTGAGAATCCGCCTGTCGTCCATCAAGTCCTTGATCTTCCGCACGTGGCGGACATACGCTGGGATCGTTCCGTAAATCTGCTCGGCCAGCTGGCCCTGAGGCCTGTCAAAAAAGGCTCCTGCAGATGCAAGCTTGGATTCCAGCCCTTCTGCAAAGCTCGAACCATTGGAAGTGGGAGGGAGGTCATACCTGCACCAGACCGAGCGGCCCAAACCGTGCGCGATATAGGTCTTGCCGACCGACTCCTCGGATAGACCTGCTTGCCCGCAACTGCTGCCGAGGACTGCGTCAAATTCCGCAACCCTTCCAAACAAGCAGTGGAAAGCCGTTGTGCTCCGGTCCATTGGAAGGTACCCAGGACGCCGCAGATGCTTTTCCATTCCGGCGACGACAGCTGCGCCAAGCGGTATCCCACCCTCTCGAGCCACTGCTTCCTCGATCTTCCTGTGCTGGTAGTCCGCCAGTTCCGGGAATCCCTCAACCCCTGTGACGAGCGCCCAGAGGGGGAGTCCTTCCCCAGAGACGGCCAGTGCACGCGCCATGGCCGGACGGTTCATCACCAGGCACTCTTGCGGTAGTTCCTTTCGAGGCAGTTCCTTGAGCAGCTTCAGAGCTCTTTGCTGCTCACCGAAGCCAACTGCACCAAACCGGCGGCCCTGAAATCGCGGATACACCCAGATGCTGCCTCGTACGACGATTCCGAAGATGTCGTCCCCTCCCAGGTACCATTTGGAGAGGTTGGGCCCTCCGTCCTCTTTCCAGTCCGCCATCTCTTCCGAGTTCGCATGGCTGCCCGTGCGGTGGATCGCGCCATCCTGGAGGACCACCTGCATATTGGTGACCTGTACCTCCGGGTATTTAGCCGCCGCCAGAAACATGCCCCTGGAGACTGCATGGCAGACCACGGAACGGGTGGCGCTTGCAGCAGGGTAGAGAACAGTGAGTCCTTCAGGCTCCAGTGCCTTATCGAGTTGTTCGAACGTGACGCCACGCTGGATGTGAACACAGAGGTTCTTGGAGTCGATCCTCTCGATCCGGTCCATCCGACGAAAATCCACCAGGACTCCGGTGCGCGAGGCGATTTCAGCAGAAAAGTGCGTATCATAGGTGCTGAAGAGTGCAACTCGGGACGGATAGCACAGTTTCACCACTCTCTGGACTTCTTCTGTGTCAGACGGGCTCACAGCCACCAGATCCGACAGCCTGAGCCCCTTGGTCAAGAAATATCCGGAAAGCCGATCCGGATCCTGAATGACGTTGCCCTCACCCACGATCTTGGTCAGTTCAGCCAGAGGAATACCCATTTTCGATTTCCCCCTTCCATGCTAACTTTTGAAGCCTTTCCCCCTACCTTCAGCCCCAGCTTGTCTTCGTAAGCCCTATATCTTTCATGAGATTTCGTGTGTTCTTTTCCTGTCTATTCTCTTCTCTGGTAAGCTTTCTCAATCAACTTCTTCTTTTTCAGGAAGCGTTCGAGCGTCTGGGGCGGAACCCAGAGGATCTTGGGCCTGATCTTGATGGCCCGGTGCATCTCGTCGGACATCTCCTCAGCCAGAGCATCGAGCGCCTCCTCGCGGATACCCTCCCCGTATTCGACCTTGAGCTTGAGCGGCGGTGCGACCCGCGGAGGCGGCTCGTCGAGTACGATGCGGAATTCCCCGGTCACACGCGGCACGAAGCGATTGATGACGCCTTCGACGGCAGGCGGGTAGATCATGACGCCCTTCACCTTGAGCATGTCGTCCGTCCGGCCGATGACCTTGTACCGGAACCCGGTCTTTCCGCAGGGACAGGGCGAAACGCTGACTTCCATGATGTCCCCCAGGGTCTGCCGGATCCCGAGTGCAGCTGTACCAGCCAAGGTGGTGAAGACAGCCAACCCGGTCGCACCGTCTTCGAAAGGGATCGACTCGAGGGTATCCTGGTTCACCAGCTCCATCAAGGCCAGATCGTCGCCGAGCCAGTGCATCCCCTGGTATTCCGGCCAGTCGCAGGAGCACCCAAGTCCGGCGCCCATGTCAAACAGCTTGGCCCTGAAGGCTCCCTCGATCTTGCGCCGGACCTCGGGGATGCCCGCCCCGGGCTCGCCGCCGCAGATGATGGTCTTGATGTTCAGGCTGTCCACACCCTTGCCGAGGACGCCGGGGGCCTTCTCGATCATGTACTCCGCAAAAGAGGGCGTGCACATCATGGCCTCGGGACGGAACAGGCGGGCATAGCTCAACACCCTGTCAGTGCCCGCCTCGGCACCGACAGGGATCGAGCAGGCGCCGTAGTCGGCGATGCTCATGCAGACCGGCACCCCTGCCAGGAACATGCTCAGCCCGAAGGCCTGCAGGATCCGGTCTCCTGGATAAATGCCGCAACGCCACAGGAGCCTGGCGATGTACTCAGTCCAGAGGGCGAGGTCGTGCTTGTCTAAGGGGTAGGGGGTCGGCTCGCCCGTGGTGCCGGAGGTGGACGCGATGCAGACGAGCCGGTCCGCAGCATCCCCCATCCAGCCTTTCAGGATCTGCTCCATGTCGAACCCGACACCCGCAGCATACTCGCGGAACCCCTCCTTGGTGAGGATCGGCACGCGCTTCGAGAAGTCATCCCACGACCGGATGTCCCCGGGCTTGACACCTGCCTTGTCGAGCCTCGATCTCCAGAAGGGCGCCATCTCATAGAGTTCACCGACTTTCTTCTTGAGCTTCAGCCACTGGATCTCCCTCATCTCCGGGGTGTTCAGTTTCGTTTCCATTTCCATGTTCCAGTAGAGTCGCTTCGCTTCCATGTTCGGTGCTCCTGTAAGGGGTCCTCGGGCAAAGCCGGGGTTCTGTTCTCTTTCGGCCCCGTGGCCTAAGTTCCAGAACACCATGGACGTGGGCATGGAAATCCATTTCATCCATTTCCGTGCTTATCTGCCCGCAGATTGTGAGCCAAAACCACCCATCTTCAAACGTCCTTGGTTCACCCGCTGAGAATGGTTATGCTCATTGCCGGGAGTTCGAGCCCTGGCCCAATTCCCCCGCCGTTGTGGGCGAGGGCCACTTTGGCTCCTGCCACCTGGCGCTTGCCGCACTCGCCCCGGAGCTGCCACACGAGCTCGACGACCTGGGCCACCCCGGTGGCGCCCAGCGGATGGCCCTTGGAAAGCAGACCGCCGCTCGGATTCACCGGGATCTTTCCCCCCAGCGCCGTTGTCCCTTCGACCGCCATCCTCCCGCCCTCGCCTTTGGGCGCCAGGCCCAGGTCCTCCACCGCCAGGATCTCATGGGCGGTGAAGCAGTCGTGCAATTCAACCACGTCCATATCCTCCGGGCCGATCCCGGCGATCTCGTAAGTCTGCCGTGCAGCCCGGCAGCAGACCTCGATCGTGCCCACACTGGGTTCCTTCCGGCTGAAGCCGGCCGCAAAGACCGATGCCTCAACCTTCACGGGACGGCTGGTCCAGCGTCTGGCTTCGCGGGAGGTGGTCATGACCAGAGCGGCCGCACCGTCGCCGATGGGCGTGCACTGCAGCAGGGTGATCGGCTCAGCGATGACTGCGGAGTTCAGGACCTCGGACAGGGTCACCTCTTTCTGATACTGGGCATAGGGATTCAAGGCGCCGTGCCTATGGTTCTTGACGGACACCTGCGCCAGTTGCTCGCGCGTCGTGCCATACTCCTGCATGTGCCGCCTAGCCATGAGTGCAAAAAAGGCCGGCATGACCATGCCCATGTCGACCATGAGGTTCGCACCATCCTCGATCGGGATCAGGCCTTTGATCTTCTTTGTCATCTGTTCCGCGCCAACGACCAGCACCCGGTCGTATTCCCCGGAGGCGACCGCCACGTAGGCATCACGCAAGGCAGCGGAACTCGAGCTGCAGGCATTCTCGTGATTAAGCACGGGCACGCCCGACATTCCAGCCTGGTCCAGGATCCGCTGGCCGGCATTGGGCGGCTGACCCACGTTGCCCACAAAGGCTGCCTGGATCTCCCTGTGCCCCATCCCGGCATGACGGAGTGCCTGAATGACGGCTTCGGCTCCCATGTCCTCGATCATGCGGCTCGGAAACTTCCCGAACCGGATCATCCCCGCACCGACAATGGAAACACCCCTCATCTGCCACGTCTCCTTTCCCCGACCGCCCTAAATTCTTCGGCTGCCGGTGAGTATGAGCAGTCAAGCCTTGACAGGCCGGTACTTGTACCCGATCACCTTTTTGCCGGTGGCCGGATCCATCTTGATCTTCCCAATGGTAAGGTCCAAGGGCATGCCGATCTGGATCTCCGCTTCGCTGCAGCCCTCCAGTTGCGCCAGAATCCTGAGGTTTTTGCCCTCCGGAAGTTCGACCAAGCCGAGCGTGTAGGGAAGGTCATAGTTGGGATAACCAACCCTGACGATTGTGTAAGTGTGCAGGGTTCCCCGTCTGCCGATGAGAATCTCTTCGGTCGCCTCCTCGCAATCACAGCAGGAGCACAGATGCCGTTTCGGGAATTCCACGTCTCCACATTTCTTGCACCTGCTCCCGACCAGACCCGTCACACCCCCCTTCCCCTCAGGAAACACGAACAGCCCTTCGCGCACTAGAATCTCATCCTCTTTCAGGTTGGTGTTATCTCCCACGTCCCCCTCCTTTCTGAGACCAGATCTCTTTCCGTACTGGGAACCAGCGCACTCAGCAGTCAGCAACCTGTCGCTTACCCACGCGACGAAGGACCATTCCTCTCAGGCTCACACAACGCTGAACCCGCCGTCCACAACGAGCGCCTGGCCCGTAATGAAACGAGAGTCGTCGCTCGCCAGAAAAACGGCCGTAGGTGCGACTTCCTCCGGAATGCCGATTCTGCCCATCGGCGTGGAGTTGACGACAAACTCCGCCACCCCCTCCAGAAACTCCGCGGTCATACCCGTACGAATATAGCCAGGACAGATCACGTTCACGCGGATATTCTGTAGCGCGTATTCGATAGCCAGCGATTTGCTGAACCCCACAATCCCGCCCTTGGCGGCCGAATAGGCGGAAAGACCGGTGGTGCCGCACACGGCAGCCAGGGAGGAGATGTTGATGATGCATCCCCCGCCATGGTCCAGCATGTGTACAATGGCTGCCTTACTGCCGAAATACATACCCTTCAAGTTCACGGCAATCACCCGGTCAAAATCATCCTCTTCGACCGTGGTGATCGGCTCGACCAAGTCCATTCCGGCGTTGTTTACCATAATGTCGAGTCCGCCCAGCCTGCTCACTGTCTCCGCCACCAGCATTTCGATCTGCTGCACCTTAGAGACGTCGGCTTTGACAACCAGCGAAGTGCCTCCCATGGCGCCTATCGCTTTGTGAACTTTCTCCGCACCTTCGCGGCTGCGGTTGTAGTTGACCGTGACTTTCGCGCCTTCCTGGGCGAATGCGAGCGCAATAGCACTCCCGATCCCGGAGGAAGCACCTGTCACAATTGCGACCTTGTCTTTGAGCCTCATTGTCTTTGCCTCCCTCACTGCCTTGGAAGACCGTTGAAAAACTCCCATCTCAAGGTGTTCTGAAGGGGTTCCCATGCAACGGCAAGCCACAAGATCGCGATGGCCTCAGCCGGCTTCCGCTGCAACGCCCTTCTTCTCCTTGATCGCCTGTACTTTCTGGCGCAGCTCTATGGCCGTCTCCATGAGCAGCCCCCTGGCTTCGAGCATCTGGCCTTCCAGTTCCTGATCGTGCCCGATCTTCACCGTGTCGCGTTCCGTGTGCTCCTTCTTCCACCACTCGCCGTCGTCTTTTACAGGCGCGTGTATGCTGGAGCTGAACATCTGGAACATGAGGGTGTAGTTCCGGCGCAACATCTGCACCATTTCGGGATAGGTGTACACCTTGCTCTGGATGGTGGCGGGCCGGTTGTAGTACCAAAGCTCCACAACGGGACCCAGAGGAAGGGTGAGGACCATGCTGGCGTTGTCCAGGTAGCCCAGGAGAAAGGCAACGGCCCCGAAGGTTGCCTGGATACGGTTCTCGATGTTCATCTGATGAGCCGCCGCACAGGCATAGTCCACGGCAATGCAGAAATCGATGCACTTCCAGGCACAGGAGGGGCCGCCTCCGAACAGACCCATCCCGCCCGACTCCTTCGCGAACTTGTTGAACTCGGCACAGCTCCGGAACCCGCAGGCGCCACAGTTCCAGCCCAGCTCGGACCTCGTCAAGTCGGCGCCCAAGACCAGAACCGTGGGCGCATTGCCGCTCTGGATCGCCTCCTTGTAAAACGTGTAGTCATTGTAGATGGGGAAGAAGACCGAGGTGGCCCCTTCCTTCCCGAGGTTCTTTTCCAGGGCCCCCACGAGGTCCACCATGGGCTGCAGATCCTCGCCGGTCACTACCATACTTTGCAGCTTGATCCGGCTCGTGATCTGCGGCGCCTTGTAATAAGACTGGAGCACCTGCGCAGCGGCAGTCTGCAAGCCATCTATGGCGTGCTTTCGACCGTCAATCATACTCATGGCCTATTCCTCCTCTTGAGAATCTTCTGCGGCTTCTGACTGTCCCATCTTCTTAAACCGCTCCAGGGACACCAGCCGGTAGTCCGGGCCTGCCTGCCGCGTGATGACGTAGTGTTTGCGCGCCGCATCCACAAGCTTCCGCATGTTCACCACGTGGTAGTTGTAGAAGATATCGACAAAGGGGTTCTTGGAAAGGGTGGCGACCGGCAGTCCTACCACGATGTCCGAATTCCGGCAGTATCCGAGCTTTTGCGCAGCCAGCCCCATGGTGAAGAAAGGCCGGCAGTCCACCATCAAGGTCTTGGCCATCCACAGGGCCGAGCCGATGGAAAATCCAAAATCCCCCACCCGGATCATGCAGAACGGCCCGTCCAGAGGAGTGGCCTGCAGCTCGCGATCCGTGATGTCGATCTGTCCCATGGCCGTCTTGTGACGCTCATAGACAAACCCGCATCCCGCCGTGCCGTTGCAATAGCCGCAGTCGACGTCAAAGGGTGTTTCCTTGGAACGGTAGTCGCCCAGGAAGAGAATGCAGTCCGCGTCCCGAACCATGACCGCCTCGTATTTAAAGCTTTCTACGAGACGCTTGTTCTTCAGGGTGTGGGCCAGTTCCTCCATCTTGCGGGCGATGGCTTCCTGCTCGTCATGGCCCCAGCAGATTTCGCCCTCTAGATGGTCCACGCCTCCGGTCACGGGCGCGGTCAGGGCCGCGTTCAGCATAAGCTTGGCTGCCATCACCCCGTTTTCTCGCCGGCTCTGGTCCGGCGGGGCGAACCACGGGAATTCGTTGAAGTAGACTCTGGGCATGGCGTTTCCTCCTAACGCAAGTCATTGACAACCTTGATCTTCTTGATATGCCCGACCACGGCGGGAATGCTCCCGTAAACCTGCTTCGCGAGCGGCCCCAGGGGCCGGTCGCGGCTAAAGCCAGCTTGGCTGCGAGGCTGTCGAGAACGCCGTTGCCAGCGCCTGAACCGTTGCTATCCGACAAATTCGGTCTTTATGAACTGCATGGTCTTCATGGTGATCTGAGAGGCTTTGACGTTCTTCATCAGAGACGCCATCTTGCCCTGCTTGAGCCGCAACTTGCCTTTCATGAGGCTAGAAACCGCGTCCTGTTTGCCCATCACCACGTCTTTCCACGCACTGTAAGGACCGGAGAGTACATAGGCCGCTGGCTTCTCGTCCGGCTTGCTCATCATGCAGGCTTCTTTGATAGTGCCGTGATGGGGTTCCAGATAGGCGTAATACTCCTGCTTGCACACGGCGTCCGGCTCTATAATGAGGGCGAGCCCTCCCTCCCAGTCCTTTGCCGCCTGCTGATACTCCTTGCTTTCCTTGAGAAGCCTGCCCAATTCACTCATCCATTCCTGGCTCGGGAAAAGCGCCATGATCCGTCCTCCTTGCACGTTGGGTTTTTCATGCTGCTCCTCCAGCAATTCAGCTTTGCAACTCAGCCGCCACCTTTCATTGCTCAGCCTTTGTCTCTTCCTTGATCCCCATGGGCCGCGGGACATTGGGAAACCACTCCTTCCCGACGGAAAGCATCAGGGGATGGCTGTATATGTTTAGGTAGCCGTTATCCCCTCCGGAACGGAAGGCGACTTCCCATCCCCCACCACCTCCACTGCGACGCGCCACTCACCCTGCGGCACCTTCTCGGAGATATCATCTCGGCTGTTGGACAGGTTGAACATGGCTTCATTGAAGCGTGAGCAAGGCTCATTGTTCGCCGAGATCGAAATCCACCTCGGTCCTCCTCCATCCTCTCACCTTACCGGGTGTTTGGCCTTGTGGGGCATCTCTTCACACGACAGATGGGGAGATCGAGACCGACCGCTTCCGCGTTCCTGTGTCTAACCGCACGTCGAAAGCCTCACGAATTCGGGAGCATCGACAATCACAATCCTTGGGTCGCTTTTCCGGAGGAACTCGACTCCTTGTCGGCAGATATCCAGAAGTCCATCCAGGTGCAGGAAGACTCTTTTGTTGGTCTTGAGGTGTTGGCTGCAGACATCGCTAAGAATCAAAATGGATTTCTGATCCAGAACGCCCTCGACCAGGATGTGGACTTCATCCTCGCCGACCAAGTTCTCGCGGATGTGGATCATTCTCTTCCACCCCCAGGGAATGGGGTCCACTCCCTCTCGATCTTCTTTCGGTGAAAGGCTCGTACCCGGTTCACGCGATTAAGCAAGACGTGGGCCAGCGTTCCGCCCCATGAAAATATGCGTGAATATAGGCAGTTAGAAGCGACGTGCCGAGGCCCATCGGGAATAGTCACCGAAATATGGGCTAAGAAGCTCAAATATTGGCGTATGAATTTGACAAGGGACTGGCCGCTTAGTATTGTTCTTGTCCTCGCATCCTCAGCGCAACCTTCGCGATCGGAGGGACCCGTGACCCGAATCTCCATCTCTTCCCTACAGACACTGGACAAAATACACCCCGTTCTGGCGCACGCTTCGCTTTTCGTAGGGGATTTCTCCATTGACTGGCTTCAATCGCTCACCGGCGACAAACCCTCCGTGATCTTGTCAACCCTTGAAGAAAGCGCTCAACGGGGGTGGGTCAAGCAAAAGGAGCCCGGAGTTTATGCTTTCGTGGATCCAGGAGTCCGGGAGAGGCTGCTGAACCTCTTGTCGTCCGAGGAGCAACTGAGGCTCCACAGAGAGATCTCCACCCTGATCTTACGGGAGAGCACAGACGCTGACACGAAGGCCATGCAGTCTGCTGCTCACCTGCTCCAAATCTCCAATGACGTGATGGGATGTGCGTGGCTAAAGAAGGCTGGAGATTTGTATTTCATGGCATACCATATGGAACCTGCTCTCGAATGTTACACCAAACTCCTTGGGGACCTCGCAGGGATTGACGGAGAGGAAGCTGATCTCATTTTTATTGAAACAGCCATCAAGTTCTGCCAAACGACCTGGGGAAGACACGAAACGGCAAGGGTGCTGGCTATCCTTCAGGAAGCATCGGAAAGAGCGGTGCGGTCAAAAAAGAAGGCCTTCTTGCCCTTGCTGAAGATGAACCAAGCCACGTGCGAGTTTTTACGCTCACAATATCGCCTGGCCATGAGGCTTTTCGAAGAGTGCTGGGCTGAGGCCAGCACATCAGAGGATACAAGGCTGCTGCGGTATGCATACTTGTCCAGAACTTTCTATCATTATTGGCAAGGCCGTTTTCGGGATGTCCTAAGCAACTACGAAAGCCTTGTCGCCGAGGTAGACAGATTTCCCAGAACTCGATTTCCCTTATACGGTGTTGTGTTCGCAGGCTACTCGTATTGCCACACGGGAAACATGAGCCAGGGTTTGGGATTGCTCGATGCACTGCGAAGAAACTGCCAAGAGAGGGGGGATAGGCATACGGAATGCTGGACGGTAGGATTTCTCGCGGCCATCATGCTCGATATCCGACACACCGAGGATGCCTTTGAACACGCACACCGAGCGATGGAAATGGCGATCGACGAACATGCTGACATGATGCTCATGTTTACACAGATCCAGCTGGCCCTTCTGTTTTCCCTCAGGAACGAGACGGAAAAGGCCGTTGATCTCCTTCGCGAATTCCATCAGCTCAGCCGGAAGGTGCAGGTCACCGTCTGGCCGTATCCCTATTTGATGGAACTGTCCTGGGAGCTTGCACAGCAAGATCCAAAGAGGTTCGCTGATTTATCGATAAAGGGGCTCGTCCGTCGAAACATAGCGGGTTTGAACATCTTCATGAAAGGCATTGCCTACAGGTTTCAGGCCCGCATTCAGAAACAGGAGGGGCTTCCCGAAGACATAATCAGGAACTCCTTGAAGCTCTCACTGAAATGGCTCGAGGCGTCAGGAAGCGAACTGGAACTGGCAAGGTCACAATTGGAAATGGCTCGCCACTACTTGTCTCTTGGCGATGAGAAGCAAGCGGCTGAATTTGCACAAAGGGCCTCGGGAAAGCTCTCCGGATATGACAAAGCACTTGTCCCCGATGACCTTCGTCTCCTACTCCGCAAGAAGCCCTCTTTGGAGAAAGACATCGCCAACGAGCTTCTCAGGTTGGGACAGGATGTTGTGACGATTCGGGATAATCGCGAAGTGGTACAACACATCCTGACCTCGGTCAATCAACTGACAGGCGCGGAAAGAGGCGCGATCTTCACGATAGACAGCCAAGCGAATCCGCCCCGGGTGGAACTCAAGGCCTCCAAGAACATTACCCCTGAACAGACTACCTGTCCTGAATTTAAAGGTTCGATGAAGATTATAGAGCGGGTGGCACGAACACGCAAAGGAACCATTCTCCGTGCGGATTCTGACCCAGGTAGACGAACCTTCTCCGGTGACCGCATACGATCGTGCATCTGTATTCCGATGATCCTCAAGGATCAGGTGGTTGGGGTCCTGTATCACGACAACCGGCTCCTTGGCAACGTATTCCAGGAATCGCACCTGGATCAGCTCACGTACTTTGCAGCCCTGGGTGCGTACGCCCTCGAAAATGCTTCTACTTACGAAGAGATCAAACGACTGAACAGGAGACTCCGGCAGGAAAAGCTCTACTTGGAAGAACGGCAGTGCGACCTTCCGCGGCCTCAGAATGTAGTGGGGAAAAGCCCCGCCATAACGGCCGTCTTGAACCAGATATCTCAAGTGGCCAAGACAGATACGACTGTACTCATCCAGGGGGAAACAGGTGTCGGCAAGGGATTGGTCGCTGAAGCGCTTCACAAGCAGAGTTCACGCAAAGACGGCCCTTTCATCTGCGTTCAATGTAGTGCCCTGCCCGAAACCCTGATTACGAGCGAATTGTTCGGTCACGAAAAGGGGGCTTTCACAGGGGCTATTGAGCGAAGGTCGGGGAGATTCGAACTGGCCGATGGAGGCACGATCTTTCTTGATGAAATCGGTGAGATATCTTTGGATTTGCAGGTTCGTTTGCTGCGCGTCCTTGAAACAAAGGAATTCGAACATGTTGGAGGTGCCCAAACGTATCGGTCCGATTTCCGCCTTGTCGCTGCGACGAATCGTAATCTGGAAGACCAGGTCGTCGCCAAAAGGTTCCGGTCGGATCTATACTATCGTCTGAACGTATTCCCCCTCCATGTTCCCCCTCTCAGGGAGAGGAAAGAAGACATCCCTATGCTGGCGCATTATTTCCTGGGAGTCCATTCCCGCCGGCTGGGAAAAGAGTTTTTTGAGATTCTCAGCGAGGAAATGGACAAGCTCGTTGACTATGATTGGCCGGGCAACGTGAGGGAGCTGCAAAATGTCATTGAAAGAAGCACCATCCTGAGCCCTGAATCATCTTTTCGGGTTCTGGAGCCCGGTTCACGTCGCTCGCTGTCTCCCCCTGAGGGCGGCGTGGGACACAGCTTGAGGGAGATGGAGCGTCGTCACATCCTCTGGGCACTCGAACAAACAGGGTGGAAAGTGCAAGGTCCCGGGGGCGCGGCAGAGCTTCTGGACATGCATCGCTCCACGTTGCAGGCCCGAATGAAGAAACTCGGTATCAAGAAACCGCCCGTTGATAAACGGAATCGAATAATGACGATTCGTCCTTGAAGACAACTACCAACACGGCATCTACGGAGGCTCCTCCCCTCATATTCCTTCTATAAATCTTCGGGGTGGGCTGGTAAGCGAAGTGGGGAAAAGAGAGGGATGTCCCCCTGAACGAAACTGCGCTCTGGATCCTTCTTAAGCAGCCCAAAAGAGACACGGTGGGTTTCGTCTGGGGCCAGGTTAGAGGCGGTGTCCGCACAATTTGTTTTCCCGAAAGCTATCAAAACCGGAAAAGCAAGCAGGGGTCAGCAGAAGGTCATCTGGGCATGATGCGATGAGATCCGTCATCAATGGGAGGCGCTTCTCAAACGTGCTGGCCTGGGTCATGACGGGGTCTTGATGGATACGAAGAGGGCACCTTCGGCTCGTCGCATTCTGTCACAGCGGTGTCACGGATAGTGCTCACGCTGAAAGGATATGTTTGCGTTGGCTTGGCTCTCGCGAAGGCATCAAGTACTTTCGCTGGCGAGAAGGTCTTCCAACCTGGCGACCAACGGAGGAAGATCCTGCAATACCGTGTTCCACACCACATCCAGATTGACATCGAAATAGCCGTGGATGAGACGGTCTCTCATTCCGATCATCTTGCTCCAAGGGATCCCTGGATGTGCTTCTTGGCAACCGGACGAAATGCCCCGGGCGGCTTCGCCGATGATTTCCAAGAGCCGAACAAGCGACAAGCACAACTTCCTGTCGGAATCCAGATCCATGCGTGAGTTCCCTCGGCTGAAGACCACCGCTTCGCGCGCTGCGTCCAAGATGTGGCGAAGCCGCACGAGGTCATTCTTGAGCATACTGCACCTCTGCGCTCTCGAGCACTTCGTCCCGGAAGTAGCGACTCATGTCCTCGGCTGTCCTTAGATCCACCTTGCGGCCGCCAAACAGGAATGACAGTTCTTCCTCCATATCCAACAGCCCAAAGAATCCGGGCACATGACCGGGTCGGAATTCCACCAGGATATCCACATCACTATCCGGCGAAAAATCGTCTCTCAGCACCGAACCAAAGAGCGAGAACCGTCGAATATGGTTGCGCCTGCAGAACTCTGCAATGGGTCCCTTTGGAACAGGAATTCTCACCTTTCCCACGGTTCCTCCCGGACTTTCTACCGATGATAGACCAGAGATGGCAGTACGCTCAACCAAGTTTACAGGCCAGAATGTTAACACGGAATGCCGGTCCTGTCATTGAGTGATTGGCAAGGGACATGGCACTTATACGTTCAAGTTGCAGGACGAACTTCTGGCAGCATATGTTCACTCGCCATTTTGTTTGGTGAGCAAGCCGTACTTAGCTTGGCAGGGTCGCATGCGGCTTTCCACATAATGCTATGACATTGACAAGGTCCGGTGCGAAGAAGAGCGAAACGTCCCTGATGCAAATCCGGGTTTGAGAGCCCAATCTGCTGCAAGGTCGCGAGCAGCACCGGCCACTTCGTGTTGTTCCCTTCCAGTTGTCTCTGATGGCTCAGGAAGAAATTCCCTGGCGAGGATGCGACCGGAGGAGTCCTCCGAAAAGAAAAAACCAGCCACTTAACTAGCTGGTTGCATTGAAAACTCTTGGTCGGGAAGGGGGGATTTGAACCCCCGACCTCATGCTCCCGAAGCATGCGCGCTAACCAGGCTGCGCTACTTCCCGCTTTTTGGCAAGGTGCGGCAGTTCCAACGTACCGTGAAAACCTTTTTTCGTCAATGGGACCCGCTGCTTCGAGGCCCTTACCTTCGGTCGACCGCCTCGATCCGGCTGCGCATCCGGGAGAGGGT
>Ga0315283_10001269_pt1 | contig 20118 bp, 16 predicted proteins | sample YL17G09_0_MG_FD_204541 | JGI IMG/M metagenome (GOLD analysis project Ga0315283, IMG submission 204541) | Sediment microbial communities from Yellowstone Lake, YNP, Wyoming, USA - YL17G09_0 | ecosystem: Environmental > Aquatic > Freshwater > Lake > Sediment | place: USA: Wyoming | collected... | reverse complement strand
TAATGATAAATATCGGAAAACTCCCTGCCGCAGCGCTCACCCTCTGCGTGCTCCTGCTCGGGATGATCGTCCGGCCGGGGGACGCCGCGGCCCTCAAGGAAGGCGACGTCTTCCCGCACTTCGCCGGGACGGACCTCAACGGCGTCGCCGTCGACACCAAGGCCTACGCCAAGAAGCTTCTGCTGATCGACTTCTGGTCGGTGTACTGTTCCAGCTGCATCCAGGAGATGCCGCACATCGTCAACCTGTACACCAAGTACAAGGATCAGGGCCTGCAGTGCGTCGGGATCGATCTGGACCCGATGATGCCCGCCGCGAAGGTCCGCAAGTTCCTCGAGGGGCAGAGTTTCCCGATGCCCTACCCGAACGTGCAGGACAGCAAGCGCCAGATCATGGGGCTGCTCGGGGTGAGCATGCTGCCGACGACCATCCTCGTCGATCCCGCCGGCGTGGTGCGCCTTTTCCACGTCGGGTACAAGCCCGGGTTCGAGAAGGATCTCGAGGAGATCGTCAAAAAGCTTCTTCCGGTGAAATGATCGTAGGGGCGACCGGCGGTCGCCCGGCATTCAACGAAGAAAGGACCCACGCATGAGAACCACGCTTTGTAGCGTCGCCACTGCTCTCGCCGGCGCCGCCCTGCTGTTCGCGGCGACTCCGCTTCACGCCATCGATCCGGAAGTGCTGCCCATCGGCTCGCCAGCACCGGCCTTCGAGGCGATCGACACCGAGGGGAAGGCCTTCACGCTGGCGGAGGCGATCAAGGAGAAGCCGGTGCTGCTGGTCTTCTGGTCGATCTTCTGCGGCACCTGCCGCGACGAGCTGCCGATCCTCGAGCAGGAGAAGCCGAAGTACGCGGACAAGGTGCAGTTTGTCACCGTCAACCTCGACGAGGCGCCCCGCGCCAAGACCGTCAAGGACTTCGCCAAGAAGCAGGGCTTCACCATGCGGATGCTGCTCAACAAGATCGACGGGAAAGAATTCCTGGTCGACCAGACCTACAAGATCAAGGCGACGCCGGCGCTCTACCTCATAAAGAAAGACGGCACGATTGCCTACGGGCACTACGGGGCGATCAACCCCGAGGAATTGGCGGAGGTCGTCGCCAAGGCCGAGTAACTACAGGCGGCGCTTGATGGTCTTGAGCTTCTCCTGGATCCAGCCCGCTTCCTTCTCCCCGTGGCAGCGCACGCAGTTCTGCTCGAGCGTGAGCGGCTTGGGGAACCTCACCTTGTCGAACGACCAGGCGTGCTTCGGGGTCTGCTTGAGCCGCTCGTCGCCGGGTTCGTGGCACTCGCCGCAGGCGATCTCGGGCTGCGAAAAATCGAATTGGTGGTCGTGGATCGTATAGCGCGTGCCGTCCGCGATGGTCTGCGCCATGTGGCAGTCATCGCACTTCACCGTCCCCGGCTTGTGCTTCGCGTGCTTCTCGATCTCCTTGTCGTACTTGTAGTGGCAGGTCGCGCAGTACTCGTCCTTCGTGTAGTAGCCCCCCTCCGCATCCTGCGGAGCCGCGACTCCTCAGACACCGCACGCTCTTAATTTCGAGTAGAACTCCGCCTGGTAGAACATGAACATCCGGTGGCGGTCCTCGTAGGTCGAGTTGCCCTTGTACCACTTCTTCGAGCCGGGTTTCGGCAGGAAGAAGTCGGTGTAGTACTTCTCGATCGGCTGGCCGGGCTGGAAGCCGGCGGCGAAGGGGAACACCCCGTCGCCAACATCGTTCCCGTCGGTGTGGCAGGCCTCGCAGATGTTGTCCGAGAGGCGCTTGGGCAGCTTCGACGGGTTCACGATGTCCGCGGGGTCCTGGCTGCCGACGTGCTTCAGGCCCGGACCGTGGCAGGCCTCGCAGCCGATGGAGTCCTCGGCCATGGTCTTGCTCACCGGGTCGAAGCCGACGGTGTGGCAACCGTAGCAGTTGAGCGAGTAGGGCTTGTTGCGCCAGTTGAAGATCGAGTACGGCTCCCAGTCGGACTTCGAGAAGCTCCAGTACTTCGGCAGCACGTAGAACTCCCCGTCGATCGTGGTCAGGTACTTCTGCAGCCAGTGCGAGCCGATCGTGTACGTGATGTCCTTCTTGCGAAACGGGATCTCGGGGCTGAACTTCTCGGCCGCGATCGCATCCGGGTGCCCCTTGACGTCGCGCAGCATCCGGGCGTGCGGCGTCAGGCTCCACTGCTTCCAGAGGGCGGGGTGGCACTCCTGGCAGGCCTTGGAGCCGGCGTAGCCGGGCAGCCCGGCGGCGGCAGCGGCGGCGGCGGGAGCAACAAGGGCGAAGAGGATCGCCAGGATGCCGGCGATCTTCACTTTTTCTTCGCGGGCCCGGCTTCGAGCAACTGATCGAAGACGTCCACGATCTCCGGGGGGTAGTCCACGTAGTCACCGACGTGGTCGTAGACGATGATGCCGGAGAGATCGACGATCACCTTGTAGGGGATCGGCCCGGAGAGCTGGTAGACCTCGGTGGCGACCTTCTGGTCCTGGTCGATCAGGATGGGGTAGGTGACCCCTTTCTCCTCGAGGATCTTGCGGATCTGCTTGGTCTTCTCGACGTCGTCGAGCGCGATACCGAAGAACTCCACGCCCTTGGCCTTGTACTCCTTGTAGACCCGCTCCAGCACCGGCATCTCGCGCTTGCAGATGTTGCACCAGGTGGCCCAGAAGTCGATCATCACGACCTTCTTGCCCTTGAGATCCGAGAGCTTCCAGGTCTTGCCGTCGAGATCCTTGAGCGTGAAGTCGGGGGCCGGCTGGCCCTTCTTGAGCTTTGAGCCCTCGAGCGCGCCCGCGGCCGGAGCCGCCCGGAAGAGCAAGAGCCCGAACACGAGCGCCGCCGCGACGCTGCCCGCAACCGCGCGCGATCCCGTGAGGATCCTCATAACAGGGCCTTCTTCACGGCCTCCTCGTACTTCTTCTCGGTGCCCTTCTCGAACCCGGTGTGAATGTAGCGCACCACCCCGCCCCTGTCGATGACGATCGTCAGCGGGACCAGGAAATTGGTGTACACGTCGGTGATCTTGAACTCCTCGTCGGTCAGGAGCGGATAGCTGACGCTCACCTTGACCTCCGCGAGCGTGTCGACGACGGTCTTCGAATCGACGCCGTCGGTGTCGACGCCGAGCACCACCACCCCCTTGTCGGCGTACGCCTTGCTGATCACATCGAGGTAGGGCATCTCCTCGAGGCAGGCGCCGCAGCGCAGCCCCCAGAAGTTCAGCAGGACGACCTGCTTGCCGGCGTAGGAGGAGAGCTTGAATTCCTTGCCCGTGAGGTCCTTCGCGACGAAATCGGGAGCCTTGTCGCCGGGTTTGAACTTGTCTTCGCCCATGCCTTCGGCGCGAAGAATGCCGGGGAGTGCCGCACACAAGAACAGCACGGCGAGCAGCACGGCCGGAAACCGACGGTGCGAACAACTACCTACCCTTTCCCGATACCCTGAAACCATTGTCACCCTCCGCCGTTGGCCACCAGGTCCATCTTGAGTGCTCGAACTGCACGTTTATAGTATCAACCGCCCCTGTCGTCAAGGTTTTCCGTCAGATTTTCCGTCAGCGTTCTGCCGAAGGACGAGTCGCGAACAAGGCGCCGACCTCGTGGAGTAAAGGCGCGGCTTTCCCGTCGCGCGACTCAAGCTCGACCCGGACTTCGATCCACCTGCCGGCCGACGAGCGCACTGCGGACCCCGAACTCGCGAGCGGCTCAGACCAGTTCGCCCAGGCGAGGTCGCCCTGCTCCTCGGCCGTCCGGGTGCGCACACGCAGGGCGGTCCCCTCGGGCAGCGTGGCGTCCCAGGAGAGTGACCTCCAGACGGTTTGCGGGGAGCCGCTGTCGGCGCGCAGCCCCTCGATGCTGCCCCGCGCCCCGGGCAGCGCGGCGATCCGCCGGCTGTAAACTGCGGGGTTGCCGGGCGGCGGGCCGGCATCTTCCCAGGCCGCGAGAAACTCGCGGTTGCGCTTGTTGTGGACCACGACCGGGAGCAGTTGCACGCCGGTTTCGGCGTCGAGCGAAAATTCCTCGCCGGCGAGCGACCCGTCGGATTCGAGGGCAGCGGCGTAGACATCCCAGTTCTCGTAACCGTGGCGGCCGTCCTGCCAGACGGCGAGGATCTGGTTGCGCTCGGGCTCGGCGGCAGCCGAGATCAGGGTCTGGTTGTAACGGCCGCCGGCCAGCAGGAATGCCCCCGTCCCCACCGGGCCGTCACCGCTCATGGCCAGGCCGTAGAGGTCGATGGCACGCGACAGCACGCGCCGGTCGGGGTCGGGGTGACGCTGCACCCGACCCGAGACATATTGCTCCTGCCAGCGCAGATCGTCCCAGGCGAAAAGGATGGCGTCGTCTCCGGGCGGGCAGACCACCGCCGGCAAGCGACCGCCGCGCTCGCCGCCGCCGGCGACGACGAACTCCTCTCCCGCGGGTGACCCCTGAGCGTCGAGGCGGCGCGCGAGCACGAGGTTCCTGCCCTGAAGCTCCTCTTCGAAGACAACGACGAGATCATTTCGCGCGCGCCTGAAGGCGAGACGCGGCCGGGCCTGATTACCCGGGCGGCCGCTCACGAGATAGGCCTTCCCCTTCGGCTTGCAGTCGGCCCCGATGTGCCGGGCAAAGAGGTCGCTGTCCCGGCCGACCTGGTCGTGCCAGACGAGGAGAAACTCCCGGCTTTTTGGGACCCAGAGCAGGTCGTGGTCGATCGACCCCGAGAAGCAGTCCGCCATGGTGACCTCGCTCCCCACAGGGGTCCCGTCGGCCTTGAGGAGCCGGCCCACGAGACGCGGCGCCCCCTGGATCACCAGATAGACCGCCAGGAACTGGCCGGTCTCGGCGTTCAAGGCCAGACGCGGCGCGCCGCGATAGTGGCCACCGGCACTAATCCGCTGCGCCGTGCCGACCGGCGTCCCGGCTGCCGAGATGCGCTGCACGAGGATGGCCGTGCCGCTGACGGCGATTTCACCCCAGGCCGCGAGATACTCGCCGTTGGCTCCGTTCGCCGCGAGCGCCAGACCGGAGCCGAGCCGACCGATGTCGAACAGCTTTTCCCGCGGGGCCGCCGCTTCCCAGGAGGATGCCGTTCGTCTCAGCCGGATGTCCCCGGGGGCGGTCGTTGTATCGATGTTCCTCCGGAGCGTCGGGCCGGAACCCGGACTACCGCCGCTCTCGAAATCCTCTTGTGAAGTCCAGGTGACCGACACCTCCTTGAACATGTCAGAGCTGTCGTTGGCTGCCGCTCGGCCGGCCGCGGGCACGAATACGATCAAAGCCGCCGCAAGAGCAAGAACACTCTGCAACATCAGGCGCATTTCTTTTCCTCCCGACAACGCGCCCGTATCATAGCAGTAGCCGGACGGCAGCGTCGCCGTGAGAATGCAAAGCCTTGATGCAGAGCGCACAGGCGAGGTAAAGTGGAGAGCAGCCATGGCGAAGATTTCACGGGAGGCATGCCGCGAACCACCTTTTTCATTCTTGAAATCCTTCCGTCGACGGTGGCTCCTGCGCTGGTTTCTTTACCCGGGGTGCCTGGCGGCCGCGGTCCTCAACGAAGCCGTGCGCTGGTCGACGGTCGGGCTGAATCTTTGGCTCGGCCTTGACCTGCCGGTGCTCGAGGCCGGACCGTTTTTCCTGCTCGTCGCCCTTTTCGTGACGGTGCAACGCTGGCGGCCCGACTACACGGCCGCGCGGGCCGACCGGCACCTCGCCTTCCAGGACCGCTTCACCAGCCTGCTCGATTTCGCGGGGCGCAGCGACCTTTCCCGGGAGGTGCTCGCCGCCCAGAGCGCGGAGGTCCGGGAGGCCCTCGCCGGCCGCTCCCCGCGGGAGGCCCTGCCGCTGCGCCCGCTCTTCTTCGCCGGCCCGCTGCTGCTGCTCGTCAGCCTGGCCTACCCGCTCTTTGTGCCCTCTTCCCCATTCGGCATGGTCGCCCTGATGCGCCGCGTCAGCGGGCCGGCAACAAATCGGAACCTGCGCAGCAACCGGACGCCGGACACGGCCGGGGACGCTCGGCGTCCCGTGCAGAACCCGGCCGGGGAAAACACACCGGCTGGAGATCCCGGGAAGTCACCGTCTCGCCCGGATCCCTCTCAGCAGACGCCACCCGCGGATCAGGGCGCTGGGAAGACCGCTGTCGACGACCCGCTCGTACCCCCGAACGGCACGGGTCCACGGAAAGGAATGATCGCGGAGGGTCCCCTCGTCTCCGAACGGATCGGCAGGAAACTGACGAAGGTGGTCAACCCCCTGTTTCAGGAGGGCACCGCGCGGCCCGCGCCCCCGGAGGAGTCCGCCGGCGGCGCCATCGCGTTCCGCCTCCTGCCGAAATCGGCAAAGACCGGCAGCGGCGAGGGGAGCGGCAGCGGGGAGAACCCCGACGCGGTGACGCTCAACCTCGACGCGGTGCCCGAGGCCTACCGGCAACTCGTCAAGACCTACTTCACCCTCCTCGCAGGCAAGGATCGAAAGGACTGATCATGAGCGCTGACGAAAAAGATCTCCAGAAACAGGCCGCGACCTTCCGGGCGCGGACCCAACAACTGCGCGAGCGGATGCACCAGGTCATCGTCGGACAGGACGACACCCTCGAACTGCTGATCGTGGCCACCTTCGCGGACGGCCACGTCCTGATCGAAGGCCCCCCCGGTCTGGGCAAGACCCTCATGGTCAAGTCGCTCTCCCAGTGCCTGTCCCTGAAGTTCAACCGGATCCAGTTCACGCCCGACCTCATGCCCGCCGACATCACCGGCACCACCGTGATCACGACGGGCGCCGCGGGCGAGCGTTCCTTCACCTTCGAGCCCGGCCCGCTCTTCACCAACATCCTGCTCGCCGACGAGATCAACCGGGCGGGACCAAAAACGCAGTCGGCACTTCTCCAGGCAATGCAGGAGCGGGAAGTCTCCCTGTTCGGCCGGCACTATCCGCTCGCCGAACCCTTCCTCGTCTTCGCCACCCAGAACCCGATCGAGCTGGCCGGAACCTACCCGCTGCCCGAGGCGCAGCTCGACCGTTTCATTTTCAAAGTGCTCATCGCCGCGCCGACTCAGGAGGAGTTGATGGAGATCGCCCACCGCACCATCGGCGCATCCCAACCGCACCTTGATCCCGTTCTCCACGAGCAGGAGATCAGGGATTTCCGCGCTCTCGTGCGCAAGATTCCCGTGGCCCGCCCCATACTCCTGGAAGTGACGCGGGCCATCATGCGCACCCGTCCGCAAAACCCCGAGAGCCCGGCAATCGCACGCAGGTACGTCCGCTACGGGGTCTCGCCGCGGGGCCTCCAGGCCGTGCTGCTGGCCGCCAAGGTCCGGGCCGGCCTCGAGGGCAGGTTCAACGTGAGCCTCGAGGACGTGCAGGCCTTCTGGCTCCCCGCCCTGCGGCATCGCATCATTCTCGACGTGAGCGCCGGCCTCGACGGCATAACCGCCGACAAGGTTCTCCAGGACATCGTCATCGATCGCCCCGCGCCGTGACCTCGCCCCTGCTCCCCTTGCGGGGCCGATTCCTCGAACAACTCGGCGCCGCGAGCCAACTGGCGTGGTCACTGTTCCACGGGCGGCACACGCAACTGGCCCTCACGGGGGCGCCCGCGGAATTCGAGGGACACCGGGGATACCTCCCCGGCGACGACACCCGCTGGATCGACTGGAACCTCTACGCCCGTCTCGAAGAGCTCCACGTCAAGGTCTTCAGCGTCGAGGAGGAGGTCGAGCTTTTGATCCTCGTGGACGCCAGCCCCTCCATGACGACGGGCACCGGGCTCAAGTACCGGACAGCGGCCGCGGCCGCGGCGGCAACGGCCTACCTCGGGCTCCTCAACGCACACGCCGTCACCGTGGTCCGTTACGCCGGGGGGGTGCTCGACATCGACGGACCGCACCGTCCACTCGAGTCCTACACCGCCATCGTGCGCCGCCTGCTCTCGCCCGCCGCGGGCAAGGGCACCGACCTGCGCGCCAGCCTCGAGCCGCTGCTGCACCGGCTGCGCCGGCCCCTGACGGTCATCGTCGCGAGCGACGGATTCCAGGAGGCGCCGCTCGAGCAGGCGGCAATCGCCGCCAGAGATGGCGCGCGCCGCCGCGTCACCTGGTTGCGGATTCTCGACCCCGCGGACATCGCGCCGCGGCTGCGAGGTCAGCTGCTTCTCGCCGACGCCGAGACCGACCGGACGCGGCTCCTGCTCACCGACCGGGACCTCGAGACGCGTCTGCACGCCCGGATCGCCGCTCACTTCGAGGCGCTCTCACGCACCCTGCGCAACGCCGGCGTGGAAGTCTTCGAGGTTCCCCTCGGGCAGCCGTTCGAGGAGAGCTATCTGCGGCTGCTGCATGCCGCGCGCGCGGCTGACGGCGCGGCCGCACGGGTATGATCGGCGTCACCGAGCCCCGGGGCCTGCTGCTGCTGGCCCTGCTCCCGCTGTTTCTGCTGGCCATGGGCGGCCTGCTGCGCAAAAAGCATCTGACGCTCGCAGCCTTCCCGCTGCTGCGCGAGTTCATCGACGCGCTGCCCGCCGTGCCCCGCGGCTTTCTGCTGCGCAAACGCCTGCAGCGCGCGCTCCTGCTCGCCGCGGTGGCCGGCCTGGCCCTCGCCGCGGGCGAGCTCGTCGTCGGGGCGGTCAGCGACAAACCGGTCAAGGTCGCCCTGCTGCTTGACGACCAGGACGTCGGCGCCTCGGGGCGGGAGGCGGTGTGGAACACGGCGCGGCAACTCGTCAGCCGCTTCCGCGCCGACGACAGTATCCTGCTGCTGCGCTCGGACGGAACCTTCGTCACGGACGGTTTCCTGTCGCCCGACGCCGCCGCCAAAGCTGCCGGATCTCCCTCCTTGATGTTGACGCACGGCAATCCCGCGGCCGGCGCCTCGGCCCTCGCCATCATCGAGCGCTTCCACCACCCCGACCTGACCGCCGTCATCTCGCCCGCCCCCGGGCGCTGGCAGGCCGTCATCCCCCGTGAAAAGACCGGGACCTGGCGCATCATCCCCGTCGAACGGCAGGCGGCCGGCGCGAACTACGCCTTGATCGGCGTGGAGCTGCTCCCCGACCTGTTGCGACGCGGACGATTCAGCCTCTTCTGCCGCGTTGCCGCCTTCGCCCCCGCGACAACAGATGCCGTCCCCCTCGAGGTGCGCGTCGTCATCGGCGAGCTGACGCTTGCCACCCGGGCGGTGCGTCTCGCCCCGGGGGAGAGCGCCGGGATGCTCTTCACCGACCTCGCGGCCGGCGAAGGCCTCCTGGCGGTGCGCCTTTCGCCCGACGACACCTTCCCTGAGGACAACACCTTCCTCACGCCGTTTCGCGCAGCCCCCCGCCTGCTCGCGCGCCTCGTCACCGACGCCAATCCGGCGCTCGAAGCGGCGTTGCGCGCGCTCCCGGGCTTCGAACTCGAGACCGTGCGGCCGGGCACGGCAGGCAGCGGTGTCCGCCCGGCAGTCACGGTCTACGACCGGGCGGTCCCCGACGCCGACGCCGGGGCCGCGCTCGTCATCGCCCCGCCGCGAGGTTTGCCCGGGCTCGCCGTGCGCGGCGAGATTCCAGCCCCGCGTCTTATCGAGGCCGACGCCACCCACCCGCTGCTCGACGGGGTTTCGTTCGCCGGCCTGAAGATCCGTCGGATTCCGGCGCTGGTACCGACGCCTGCGCTCAGGGTCATCGCCCGCGCCGACGGGCGGCCCCTCGTCGTCGCCGGCACGACGACCACGGGAGGGCGACTCGCGGTGCTCGCCGTCGACCCGGTGGAATCGGAGTGGGTGTACGACCCGTCCTTCCCGATCCTCATCGCCAACCTCGTCGGCTGGGCCGGTTCGGAACCGGGAGGGGACCGCTCCTCCTTCCTGGTCGGCGAGACGTTGCCCGGCGCGATCGCGTCCCGGACCGTGGCGCTCACCGATCCGGCCGGTCGCGTGGTCGCGCGACCGACGGCCGGCTGGGAGCAGTATCGCTTCGGCGTCCCCGGCCGCCATCGGCTCCGGGGCAGGACACCCGGGGATTCCGGCGATGTCTTCGTCAACCTTCTCGACGAAGACGTCAGTCGCGCCGCCGGCGGCAGCCAGGCGGGCGACGCCCGGCCGACAACCCCCGCCGCAGGCACCAACCCCCTGCAGCCCCTGCTCCCCCGGCCCGTGCGCGTGCCGACAGCGACGGCCCTGCTGCTGCTGGCCATCGGACTGCTCATCGCCGAGCGCGTCATCGCGCCGCCGAGCGCGGCGGGCAGGCTCCCGTCGTGAACCGGATCCTGGCCCTCGTGCTGCGCCTGGCGGCGCTCGGCTGCCTGCTCGCGGTTCTGTTCGGGCTCCCGGGGCGCCTCGCCACCGGTCCCCCGCGGTACGCCATGGTGCTCGACGACTCCGCGAGCGTCCGGGAGAGCCTGCCCGAACTTCTCCTGCAGGCCTCCCGGTCGTGGAACCGTTTCGAGGGCGGAAGGCATCCCGTGGTGGCCGCCGGCGAGCACCCGCGCGACGCGGGGACCGAGCCGCGCACCGGCCGGCACACCGACCTGGCGGCGGCCCTCGAAATCGCTGAAACCCTCCTCGGCCCCGCCGCGGAGAAGCGATTGCTGCTCGTGAGCGACGGACTCGACGACCCCGAGCGGCTGCGCCGGACCGCGCGGCGGCTGCGGGAGCGGCGGGTCAAGGTCTTCGCCCTCAACCCGCCGCCGACGCTCCCGCGCGCTCAGGCCGTGAGTCTCGTGTTGCCGACGCGCGTTTTCCTCTGGGAACCGTTCCCGATCAGGGGGACGATCAGCGCCACCCGGCCCGGCCCTGTCGCGGTTGAACTGCTGCGCAACGGCGTCGCGATCGAGGCACAGAGCGTCAGCGTCGACGCCAGCGGCCTCGGGTCCGTCTCTTTCACGCAGGAAGCAGACCGGGTGGGGACGGCTTCGTATGCGCTGCGGGTCGTCGACGCGCGGACGGCCGCTGTCGCCGGCGAGGTCCGGGTCGCCCAGGCGCCGCGGGTGCGCTACCTGAGCGACGGCGTCTCCGGCTCGCAGGAACTGATCACGGTGCTCAGGGACGCGGGGATCGAAGTGCGCGCGACCCACCCCGACGACCTGGTCTCCCCCGCGGCGGAACTGCGCGACGACGATGTCGTCCTCCTCGACGACGTCCCCGCGGCCGCCCTGAACGCCGGGCTGCTCACTGCGCTGGGCGGCGGCGTCGGCCGCGAGGGCAAGGGACTGCTCGTCCTCGGCGGCCGCAAAGGTCTCGGCTCCGAATCCTACCGCGACTCGCCGCTCGAGGCCCTGCTCCCGGTCTCCATCGGTTATTCCGCGCCGCCGCCGCCCGCGGCGGTCTCCCTCGTCATCGTTCTCGACACCTCGTTCTCGATGTACTTCCCGGGCCGCTCCGGCGATCGAAACTCGGGGGGGCCGCGAAAATACGAATTCGCCAACGAGTCGGCCCGGGAGGTCGTGCGGGCGCTGCGGCCGGGAGACCGGCTCGGCATCCTGGGCAACAGCACCGACCTGTTCTGGATCACCCCGCTCGGCGAGGCGACCGACCGCCGGGCGGTCCTCGAGCGGATCGACCGCGTCCTGCCGGCAGGAGGCGGGCTCAACTTCTACTCCGCCGTACGCGAGGCCTCCGAGGCGCTGCGACGCGACGCCGCCCCCATCCGTCACATCATCGTCTTCGGCGACGCGGAGGACATCGACGAGTACGAGGTGGCCGGCCAGGGCCACGCCTTCGAGCTGATCCAGGGCCTGGCCCGCGAAGGCATCACCCTTTCCATTCTCGCCATCGGCCGGCCGCAGGACAAGGACGTGCCCTTTTTGCGCACCGCCACGACGCTCGGCAAGGGAGACTTTTATCTCGTGCCCAACATCCGCGCCCTGCCCCGCTACTTCGTCGCCGAGTACCGCAAACTCGCCTCCCGCTATTACCTCGAGGAGGAAAACCTGACGCTGACCGCCGAGTATCTGCCCCTGCTCGCCGGCATCGAGGGGGCGTTCCCCCCCGTGTCGGGTTTCGCGACCGTGACCCCCCGCAAGGGGAGCCGGACGCCGCTGGTCACCTCGGGCGGGCTGCCCCTGCTCACGCTCGGCCAGTACGGCAGAGGCAAGACGGCGGTCTTCGCCGGCGACAACGGCTCCCGCTGGACGCAGCGCTGGCTCTCCTGGCCCTGGGCGCGAAAGTTCTGGATCCAGCTGGTGCTCGCCGTCGCCCCCGAGGAGAGATCCAGTCGCGCCTCGCTGTCGGTCCTCGAGGCCGACGCCGCCCGCAACCGCTTCACCTTCACCGTGTTCCCGGAGCGGGAGCGCTTCCCGTCCTGGGATCGCCTCTGGCTCGAAGACGAGACCACCGGCGCGCGCAAGCCCCTGGTGCGCACCGGCCTGTGCTCCTACGAGACGCGCGAGCCGCTCCCGCCCCCCGGCTCCTACACGTTTCGGGTGAAGACGGGGGAGAACGAGCCGGAGGGGATCGCCCGTGCGGTGGTGAACGTGCCGCCGTCTCTTGAGGATCTCCCCACCCCGCCCGACTGGCAACAGATCGACGATCTCGTGCGGGAAACCGGGGGCGCCTGGGTTGCCGCGGCCGACGAGATGACCAGGGGCGCCGCCGCCCCAACCTTCGATGCGGGCGCCCTGCGCCTGCTGCTCATCGCCGGCGGGCTCGTGCTGCTGCTGGCGGAAACGGTGATCCGCTACCAACCATGGAGGTGAGTGCCTTGAAGAAACTCCTGTCGTTCCTGCTCCTCGCGGCCTGCGTCGGTTCAACAGCGCAGCCCGCCGCCGCTCAACAACAGACACTCTCCTTCTACGGGTTGCAGATGGGTATGACCCGGGCGGACGCCGCCCAGAAGTTCAAGGGCTTCGACGGCGGCACCGTTCGGGACCCTGGTCACGGCATCGCCGCGCTGGAGCTGAACTTCGATCGGGAGGACCTGCTCATGGAGATCCGCGCCGCTTACCTGCGACCCGCGGACCCCCTCGAATTCGCCGGCGTGCAGCGGGCGCTGCGAGAGAAGTTCGTCGCCCCCATCTCGGCCGCGCACCCCGACATCTCGGTCACGCTCGACGAGTACGGCAACCGGGCCGCCCTGACCCTGATCCTGCTCGCCACCGGGATCCGGGAGAAAAACATCGAGTTCCACAAACGCGAGTTCCTCAAGCAACTGCAGTAGCGCGGGTTCGTTTGACAGTGCCACGACCAGGGTGCACACTTATTTTCAGGTGAAAAACATACTACCGGAAACAGCGAAGCGCGCCGCGGGCCTTCCCCTGAAGGTCCTCACGGCCGCCCTGGTCCTTTTGCTTGTCGTTGCCGCCGCCAGGCCCCTGGTCTCCACCATCGAGGATGCCGACTTCTTCTGGCACCTCCAGACCGGGGGGTGGATCTGGGAGCACAAGGCATTGCCGCAGGAATTCCTCTTCTCTCTGACGGCCACCCGACCCATGAACGATACCCAGCACGTCATCATGACACAATACTGGGTCGTGCAGGTGCTCTATCACGCGCTCTACACGTTCGGCGGCCTGACGGCCATTGCCCTGCTGCGGGCTGCGCTCATGGCCCTGCTTGTCTGCACCCTGATCCTGAGGAGTCCGAGGCGCGACAGCCTCGTGTGCCTGGGGGCCACCCTTTTAGGGATCATCCTGATGCGGATGTATCCGTTCGAGCGGCCCCAGATTTTCTCCTTCATCTTTTTCTCCCTGCTCCTGCTGCTGCTCGATCGGCTCCTGCACGCCCCCCCTGAAGCGGCCGCGCCCCGCTCCATCCTCCTCACGCTGCCGCTGCTCATGATCGCCTGGGCGAACTGCCACGGGGCCTTCATCATCGGGCAGGCCGTCCTGGTCCTCTACCTCGCCGGGGAAGGACTCAAGTTCGCCCACCCTGCCCTCCGGCCAATCGAAGGGAGCCGCTACCGGCTCCTTTTCGGCGCGGGTGCGGCCGGCTTCCTCGCGGCATTCATCAACCCGAACACCTATCACGTATTCCTTATCGCCGGCTTGCCCGCCTGGGTGAAGTCCGGAAGCATCGGCAATTCCTGGGGAAATGTCGATTACCAATCGACCGTGTCGTTCTTCCGAACGTACAACTCCCCGGTCATCCTGGTCTTCTGGATCCTGCTCGCGCTGGCCCTCCTCGGCTTTGTCCTGACCAGGAAGAGGCCGGACATCACCCGCCTGGCCCTTGTGGCGGGAACCGGCATCATGGCCTTCAGCGAGATTCGCTATCTGCCATTCTTCATGCTCAGCGCCGTGCCGGTGCTCGAGGACTCGTTTTCCGGCGGGGCGCCGGCAAAGGCGGGCCGCGTCTTCTTGCTCGCGGTGGCCATCGCGGCCGGCCTGTACCTGCTGCCGGGCGATTTGGAGAGCCTCAAGCGGTACCGCGGGGCCAAAGTCATCAGCACCGTCTCCTACCCGAACGACGCGGTGGAATTCATCTTGTCCCATGATTTCAAGGGGAATCTCTATAATTTCTGGCCGTGGGGCGGGTATCTGTTGTGGCAACTCTCCCCGGCGAAGAGTTTTGCCGACGGCAGGAACTCCTCGCAGGAGGTCTTCCGGCTGAACGCGATCGTCGAGGCCGGAACCAGCATTTCCCCGGCAGGCGAACCGACGTGGAGGACCATCTTCAGAACGTACGGTATCCGCTATGCCGTGCTGCCCGTGTTCAATCCGCGGGTCGGTGATGTCATGGGGCTGCTCTTCGCCCTCGGGACCAGCCCGGACTGGGCCCCGGTCTTCATCGGCCTTAACTCCGTGGTCTTCGTCGAAATGACCGCCGACAACCGGTGGGCCGCGCCGCTCTCTTTCGCCCCCCGCGATCAGTTTTTCACCGAGCTCGTTCGCCGCTGCGAAGAACTGACCAGGCGCTTTCCCTCCTACCCGTTCGCCTACATCGCCCGGGGTGAGCTGCTGCTCTGGCTTCAACGGCATGATGAAGCCCGCGCGGCATACCAGGAGGCACTGCGGCTGGTGCCGCTCAATGAGCTTGTCCGGACCCGGCTTGCGGCCCTCTCGGCCACGGAGCGCCGCAACCCGCGGTGAGGCGCTCCGCGGGCAACGGACCAAGGGGTTCTTGTTGACAATTACGCAGACCTGAATACTATGATCATGATATAACAATCTTGAAACTCACGGAGGTGTGCGGCATGCACGTTCGAAAAGAAGTCGGCCGGCTCACGATACTCTTCGCCCTCGCTTGTGTCGCGGTTGCCCCAGCAGCGCACGCCCAGGGACTCAAGCTCGACACGGCCTCCGAGAAGGAGACCGACTCCTTCGACAGGCCCAACCCGCACTTCGAACTCGGCTGCACCGACTGCCACGACGGCACGCCGGTACTCGGCACCGACACCCGGGACACGGTGAAATTCGTCAACGGCGAGGACGGCAACGTCAAGCTCTGCTACACCTGCCACGACGCGAGCGAGAACCTGCACCCGATCAATGTCGACCCGGTTGCGGGCACGCCGCCGGTCAGGGTCCCCCAGGACTTCCCCCTCGAGCGCAGCGGCGCAAACAAGGGCCGGGTGGTGTGCTCGACCTGTCACTTCATCCACGCCAAGACCGCCGGCCTCAAGCTGCTGCGCGGCTTCCCGGAGTCCTCGGCCGCGGCGGACGTCGCCAAGGCCAAATTCAAGGACCGGCGGGATCTCTGCCGCGCCTGCCACGGCGAGGCGCTCAGGAGCAAGAGCCCGCACCAGGGGAAGATTGCCGGCGGGAAAACCTGCTCCTTCTGCCACGCCGTCGAGCCCAAGGAGGGCGAGAAGGTCCAGTTCACCAAGAACCTGGTCCAGGTCTGCGACTTCTGCCACGCCGCCTCCAAGGGCGCGCACTTCCTGCTCGTGAACCCCTTTGCCGACCCGAACCTCAAGGACGAGATCCCGAAGGCGAACCTGCCGATGATCGGCGGCGAGTTCACCTGCGTCTCCTGCCACAACCCCCACGGCGGCACCGGCGAGGAGAAGTTCCTGCGCAAGGAGTTCATCGCCCTCGCGCTCAAGTCGGCCCGGGTGCGGCCGCACTACATGACGTCGTTCTGCGAGGCCTGCCACACCGTGCGCCCCAAGGTCGCCAAGGGCAAGCCCGGCGCGCAGTCGCTCGCCGAGATCCCGCTGCGCGAAGGCGGGGACCCGATGAAGCTCTGCAACCGCTGCCACGAGTCCGGCCTCTCGAAGGCGAACGCACACCCGATCAAGAAGGTGAACGAGCCCTACCTCAGCCGGATCCCCAAGGGCTGGCCGCTCACGGCAGCCAACGAGCTGACCTGCCTGACCTGCCACACGGCCGGCGACTCGCCCGTCCTCGACCCGGCGAATCCGACCTTCCTGCGCGGCGCGCCCTATGAGACCCGCAACACCATGTGCTGGAGTTGCCACATGCGCGAGGAGTTCGCGACCCTCAACCCGCACGAGCGGGTGAACAATCTCGAGGGCTGCGAGTTCTGCCATGAGTCGAGGCCGGACATCGCAAAGTTCCGGGCCGGCAAGAAGCAGGATGTCAAGTTCAAGGGCGACATCGTCATCCTGTGCATCCGCTGCCACGACGACAGCGCGCACCCCGGCGGCAGCGATCACACCGGCACCCTGCGGAAGGACTTCATGGCCGAGAAGAACATCGCCATCCCCAAGGTCTTCCCGCTCGACCGGCTGGGGCGCATGACCTGCGCGACCTGCCACAACCCGCATGCGCAGGGCGCCTTGCGCGGGGACTTCGAGGGGATGATGGTCTGCGGGCAGTGCCACAAGGGGAAGTAAGCGCAGCCTGCTGAGCCCCGGGGAGCACCCGCGCATGGACGCCCGACCGCCGTCGCCGACGCCGCCGGGCTACCGGGCCTTTCTCGTCGTCACCGCGCTGGTGTGCGGCGCGATGGTGATGATGGTCGAGGTTCTCGGCTCGCGCGTCATCGGGCCCTTCTTCGGCGTCAGCCTCTTCGTCTGGACCGCCCTGATCGCAGTGGCGCTTCTCGCGCTGGCGGCCGGCTATGCCGCCGGCGGGGTGCTCGCGGACCGCAGAGGCGCCCCGGACCTGCTCTACGGCATTATCCTGGTCGCGGGACTGCTCGTCGCCGCCATCCCCGTTTTCAAGACGCCCGTCCTGCGGGCCTGCGGCGTTTTCGGGCTCCGCAGCGGCGCCCTGGCGAGCGCCACTCTCCTGTTTGGTCCCTCGCTCTTCTGCCTCGGGTGCGTTTCGCCCTTTCTGGCGCGCCTCGCGACGCGCGATCTGAAAACCCTCGGCCGCACCGTGGGCCTGCTCTATGCACTTTCCACGGCGGGGAGCTTCGCGGGGACGGTCCTCGCCGGGTTCGTGCTCATCGAGCGCTTCGGCGTGGACGCGACACTTGCGGCGCTCGGCGCCGTCCTGGTCGCCCTGGCTCTCGCGTGGTTCCTCCTCTTCCGCCGTCGCTGGGCGGTTCTTGTCTGCACCCTGCCCCTGCTCGTGCTGGTCGCGCTGTTTCCGCCCGCCCGGGGGACCGTCTCGAAGATCCTTCCCGGCGGCGTGCGCGCGACCCGGACGGTGAACCGCGACACCTTCTACGGCAACCTCAAGGTCATCGACTACGAGGCGGGGACCTCCCGCACCCGCGCGCTGCTCATCGACGGCCAGATCCAGGGCGGCGTCGACCTCGCGGACGGGCGCTCGCCCTATGCCTACGCCTACTTCCTGCAATACCTCCCGCCGGCGCTGGCGCCGGGGGGCACGACCTGCCTGGTCATCGGCCTCGGGGCCGGCGTCGTCCCGCGCTGGTACGAGGAACAGGGGGTGCGCACCGACGTGGTGGACATCAACCCGGCCGTGGTCGACCTGGCGCGGTCCCACTTCGGGTACGGCGCCGCCGGCCGCGTCTTCGTCAGCGATGCGCGCAGCTTCCTGCGCGAGTCGGCGGAGCGCTACGACTACATGATCCTCGACGTGTTCAACGGGGACACGACCCCCAGCCACCTGATGAGCCTGGAGGCTTTCCGCCTGATGCGCGAGCGGCTGAGCCCGGGCGGCGCGCTGGCGATCAACCTCATCGGCACCGTAGCCGGCCGGGGCGCCTTTGCAACGGCCAGCGTGATCCGCACGCTCGGGGAGGTCTTCCCGGACGTCCGGATGTACCCCGGTTTCGGCAGAGGCGCGACCGAGGGGAACATCACGGTGGTTGCGGGCGGCTCCCTCGGGCCGCTCGACCCGTCCCGCCTGCCGCTCACGCAGATCCACCCGCGCGCGATCGACGGCGTGTTGCCGTATCTGCGCGGCGGTTTCCGTTTCCCCGAGGGGACGCCCGCGATCGTGCTGAGCGACGACTTCAATCCTCTCGACGTCCTGGAACTGTCCCTCAAGGAGCAGGAGCGGCTGGCAGTTCTTCGCAATGCCGACTGGGACCTGATCCTCTGAGCGGCAACCTCGAGGGTACGGATTGACGAGGCGGGCCGAGCCCCGGAGCACCGGGCGGCGCGAGGGATTGACGCTCCTCGCGCTGTACGGGTTGCCGTTGTTTCTCGCTGTTCTTCTCGGCGGAGAGTTGCGCGGCTTCCCCTTCCAGCAGTATCAGCTCTCGGACGGGGCGTATTACCTGCGCTGGGCTGCTGATCTGGCGAACGGCACAGGGTTCGGGCCCCAGCCGTATTTCGTCAATCCGCTGTACCTGTATTTCCTCGCGCTCATGGCCAAGCTCTCCCTGAGCGGCACGGAAGCAATTCGCGTTCTTCAGATGCTGCTCGGCGCACTCGTCTACCCTCTGGTCTACCTGCTGGGAAAGCGCTGTTTCGACCGTACCACGGGGCTGATCGCCTGGGGACTGGCGCTGGGCTACGGCCCGCTGCTGCTCGCCCCCCAGGAGATCGCGAGCACCTGGCTCGAGGCGCTCTTCGCGGTGCTCGTCCCGCTGGTGCTCGCGGGATCCCTTTCGACGGGCCGGCTCGCCGCCGCCGGACTGCTGTGCGGCGCCGCCGTGCTCAACCGCCCGAACCTGCTGCCGTTTCTCCTGTGCGTCCCGTTCCTGATCCGGTCCTGGTCCACCGGTCCTCTCCCGGTAACCATCCCCCCCGTTCCGGTTTCCGTGCCACCCCTCGCCCTGGTCGTTCGCCGAGCCGCGGTTTTTCTCGTCGTCGCGGCGCTCGTGATCCTGCCCGTGACCGTGCGCAACTTCGTCGCCGGCAACGATCTGGTCCTTGTCACCTCGCACGGGGGGATCAATTTTTTCATCGGCAACAGCCCGGGCGCCCGCGGCACATTTTACGCCCCCCCGGGCTTTCACGAGGACCCGATCAGCATCAACTCGCGCGACGCCCGGCGGCTCGCTTCCGAGGAGGCAGGGACCCCCCTCACGCCCTCGCAAGCCTCCCGGCACTGGTTCCACCGCGGGATAAGCTGGATCGCCGGCAACCCGGGCGACGCCGCGTCGCTCTACCTGAAGAAGCTTCTGCTCTTTTCGCACGCCTACGAAGTGCCGCTCAACACCACCTATGCGCTCTTTCGCGAACAGGCCCCGCTGCTCGTTTTTTTGATCGTCCCCTTTCCCCTGCTGCTCATCGCGGCCGTCCCGACCCTCCTCGCCCCGGCAACGCGACGCGACCTGCTGCCGATCTCTTTGCTGCTGCTCGTCCAAGCCGCCGGGGTGCTCTTGTTTTTCGTGTCTTCGCGCTACCGCCTGCCGCTGGTCCCGCTGCTCGCCGTTCCAGCCGCCGCGACCCTGCGCCGGATTGCCGGCCGCCTCAGCCGCAAAACCACGGCCGGACTTGCAGGCGGCACCCTGTTGGCGCTCGCGGTTGGCGCGCTGTGCGTCCCTACGCCGCTGACCCGCGACATCGATCTGGACAGCCGCGCTTCCTCCTTCGAGTCGCTCGGGATCTACCTGTTCGATGCCGGCCGGTTAGGTGAGGCGGAAGTGGAGCTGCGCAGCGCCATTGCTCTGCGTCCGCGAATTCACGCGCCGCACTGGTATCTGGCGCGAATTCTCGACAGGCGCGGCGACTACGCCGGCGCCGCCGGCTACTGGCGGCGCGCGGCCGAGTTGTACGGGCCGGATACGACGTGGGGGGCGGAGGCTGCGCGCAAGGCGGGGAGGCCGAGTAATCAAACCCCCTCCCCCCCTTGACGTCACCCGGTGTTACTTGCTCGCGCCGGTCGCCGCATCCAGCATGAAGGTGTCCTTGACGATCCCGATTTCACCGTAGATGAACACCTGGACTTCGCCGGCGCTGGCCGC
>Ga0315283_10001267_pt1 | contig 20128 bp, 17 predicted proteins | sample YL17G09_0_MG_FD_204541 | JGI IMG/M metagenome (GOLD analysis project Ga0315283, IMG submission 204541) | Sediment microbial communities from Yellowstone Lake, YNP, Wyoming, USA - YL17G09_0 | ecosystem: Environmental > Aquatic > Freshwater > Lake > Sediment | place: USA: Wyoming | collected... | reverse complement strand
AAATACGAGTAAAGCGACCCCCATGCCTTTCTCTTGTCTCCTTCTGTATAAACGCTTACTACTAGAATATTTTTCGCGCGGGTTGCTGCCACATAATCAAGCCTATTTCGTTCTTCTGCATCATACAATATCTCCTCAGACGCATACCCCTCCCATCTCCTGGGCTGTCCGATAATTTCAACTCCATAATCGCCACTAGGCTTCGAAACTAAAAAATACCCAACTGAGCTTTCTAATGTACGCTTTACATGAATTTGCGGCTCATGATCCTTTGCTGCGCCCAAAGGATCCACCAGAATAACTACCGGTGCTTCAAGACCTTTAACCTTATGCAGATTCATAATTCTAACTGCTTTGGTCGTGCCTTGGAAGAGGCTCATTTCCTCAATGCCCCCAATGGTCAACAACTCATTCAAGTATTCAACCAATTCCGGGAAACTGCCAGTCATATCAGCCCTTACCCCTCTCAGAAGCTCTATCGCCTTCAAGATGTTACCGGCTTTACTAGCACCCATTTCTTCAGAAATGGAAAGAGGGACAATTCCTAAGTGCTCAGTAATCTTTTCAAAGGCCGACATTGGAGAAAATTTAGCAACAATATCGCAATACTCTTTTATCCTTTTGAAGGCTTCTACTATTTTCGCTGGTCCTTTGTCAAGTTTACTAAAGACAGTAAATTTACCGCCTTGTCTGACAAATTGATATAGTTCATCGTCGCTAACACCGAAGAATAATCCTCTTAACGCAGCTATTAATACTACCGGATCTCTGGGATCAGCCACAGCTTTAAATAGTTTATACAATTCATATAGCTCTGTCGAATTACCGAAGCTTTCACCGCCTGTAATTTCATAAGGAATATCTAACGCTTCCAAGGCGCGGGCATATACCGAAAGCATATCTTTTTTCTTAGCGATAATCATAAAATCGCCTGGTTTTGCATCTTCTGATTCTCCTGACTGAAGCTCCTTCTCAGTTCTTTCAAGTTTAAGTCTTCCATTAACTGAATCATATATCCACCGGGCAATAATACTGGCATCCTCTTGAACAATTTGCTTCCTATCGTTACGTGGAACCTTCGGAAGAATATTCCCAATAATACCATCAGTATTTTTTTGAGAAGGCCCTCTCACAGTCACAAGAGGAGCAAATCTTGCTTGGTATTGAGAATCATTCTCTGGGAAAATATTCTTAAATACAGAATTAGTCAAATCACCGATGTGATCAAGTGAACGGAAATTTGAAGTCAACTCCACAATCTTCCCCGCCCCCTTTTGAAAAATATCCTTTACTTGATTGTAGATATCTATATCAGCCCTACGAAACCTGAAAATGCTTTGTTTGGGATCCCCAACTAAGAAAAGAGCCCCGGGCCGTGGCTTAACTTTACGCCAGTCATTAATTGAATTATCCACTCCAGTTAAAAGCATGACAATTTCTGCCTGAATAGGATCCGTATCTTGGAATTCATCAACCAGAAGATAACTAATGTTCTTCTTAAAATACATCCTTACTTCTGCATTATTTCGTAAAAGAGCCGCGGTTTTCATTAACAAATCCTGGAAATTAAGGATTGACCTTTCCCTACGCCATTCCTCATAATACTTTACACCTCCAAGAGCAAAATCAATCAAAGGCTTGTGCAAGCATTCTTTCCATTGCTGCAATGCCAAACTAATTACTTGCTGTTGAAATTGCTTCAAATCAGCTTCTATTTGCTTGGCTTTTACCTTATCTATCCATTTTTTCTGCGTCACTTCACTAGTCTTGTTTAATATAGTCAAAAGATTGATAAAAAGCCTATCTTCATCAAGATAACCCAAATCGATTAACTTTAGACCTCTTCTAACAAGCGTCTGGATCTTATCCCAACCACCATCAGGCTCGGTCTTCGGTATTTCTTTGCCCATCGCACTAAGAAAATTTCTTATTCCTATTTTTGTTTCTTGGAAATCGGGGTAGGATATTAATTCTGTAGATATTTGGACGTCCGGATAACGCACCAACTTCATATAAATATCTTTGAGAGATTTGTAGTCGATACCATTATGCTGCATCCACCCTATTGCCGGGTCTCCCATAAGCCCTTGCTTTTCAATATACTCAAACCACACTTGTTCAGCAAAAATGATATCTTCAGATTCTTCTACTTCCTCAAAGCCAGGGTCAATGCCGGCTTCAACTGGTCGCTCTCTAAGAATTTTAGCGCAAAACGCATGCACGGTACTTATTGAAGTTCGTTCAAAACTCAACAGTGCGTCATTTATGTTTTTCTTTGCTGCTTCGCCTACCGCTTGACTATGCAGCAACTCTTCTAGCCTTATCTGAAACCGTTCCCGTAATTCCGCAGCTGCTTTACGTGTAAAGGTTACCGCAACGACATTTTCAATTTTTGCTTGGCCGAACAGTATTAACCCCACCATTCTATCCACTAAACTATGTGTCTTGCCTGAGCCAGCGCCCGCCTCCACAAAAAAACTTGTTGTGAGCTCATTAGCAATTAAATCTCTTTGTTTTTGATCAGGTATTGGTCTAGTCATATTCTTTAAGTTTCTGCCAAAGTTGGAGTTCTTTACTTGTATTTTGCTTCAACTTTAACTGTATTTGAATCTTACTATTATCTCCGCCGCAAACTTCAGCATAATCACAAAATTTACAGCCATCTTCACAATCACTACGCATAAATGCCCCCGCCTTGACAATATCAAATATAATATTCATTGCTTCTTGCCACTTTTCTCTTAAGGTGGTATTCTTTGGAAACTTACCACCCTTGCCATCTCTAGTGCCTTTTTCGGTAGGTAAAAGGTACCCAGATATAGTTACCTTTGCTTTCTTATCATCCACCTGTAAAATCTTTTCAGCAGCTACCGCATATAGACTATGTTGAAGTTGGGTTCCTTGATTTATGTAGTGACTTTCGTCAAACTCATAGGAACTTCCAGTTTTATAATCCCAAACGTGATATTCCGAAGTCTTTACTTGATCAATCCTATCTATCCTTCCACGTAAAGATATCTCACTATCACTCGATAAAGGAATACTTACTTTGATTTCTTCTTTATCCCCAAATGAAATCTCCCATTTGACTGGTTTAGTTTCCAAACTTTCATTTATTTTAAGAAAAACCTCTACATCGCGTTTCAGCTGAGTAAGTTCATTCTGAAATACTACTTCGCTTGGGGGTGGAATCTCTTCTTTGAACTCTTGAACAGTATTTTCTAAAATGCCTATAATAATTTGTTTTTGCTGATCGAAGCTTAATTCTTTCTTTTCCTGGCTCACCTTTTCGATGAAACGCCTAAACACCTCATGCAGCAATGTCCCCTTCTGAGCAGAATCAATCCAAATTGTCAGATCTTTCTGTGATTCATCTGGCTTACTAACCCCTAATAGATACTTTAAGAAATAGGCAAAAGGACACTTGGCGATAGTTTCAATTCTTGAGCAAGACATAACCAAAGATTTGTTTACTCTTGGATCAACTTCTTTACCTTCAACCTTAACCTTTCCGTCATATTCACTAAATTCATCACTGCTTCTTTTCCTAAAAGAAATAAGCCCTTCTTTTAAACAGGGGAAATATCCTTCAACTGCAACCAGACCATTTTTTAAAGACACGCCACTAACTAATTTATTAAGCCACCAATCAGTCTGGTCAAGTTCATGCTCAAGACCACTAAATACCACCGGTTGCCCCAACACCTGGTGTAATGTATTATAATCGGCCTGCGGATTACCTTCTTTTATACGAAACACCTGTAACAATATTGAAGAGGGAAAAGATTTACGGTCTTCTTTCACATTGTATGTGGAGTAGCTAAATGTTACCCTGCCTCTCAAGCCAGCAACAAGTGCAGTTACTTCGTAGATATTCTTTCGCAATCTATCACTGGAAAGCTCAAGATCAGGGTTAATTTTTACTCTTTCTTCATCCAACAAGATAGGATCCTGCACTATCTTCTCAGGAAACTTGCTTTCATCAAGCCCAACAATAAAACTATTCATTCTTCCTGTACAGGCACCACTTCGATAGTGAGACACATGCAAATGCCCCGGCTTAGGTCCGCTAGGCGTCAAACGAATATTAGAAACTATATTAATTAATTTTTCAATAGCTTCCTCAGAAGCTATTGTTCCTTGCATAACTCTTCCAAGACGAGATATCCGCTCCTTAGCGCTTGCCACAAAAAAGGCATCGTTATCATTGAATATCTTCACATATTTTTCTAAAAAATCTTCTAATCCATGGCACAGTCTTGCGAAGTCAATCTTTTTATCTTGATCGACCTCAGGCACAAGCGATAATAGATCAGTACAAATTTTCAATAGGAAACCGAGGTTTTTAATTTTCGCTTCTAAATAGTCTTGATTCTGCTCCTCTTCTTTATCATTATAGGAACCGATTTTCTTCAACTCCCCAATTCTTTTTAAGATTAAACGGTCATACCTCTGCCTTCCCCATCCAACACCCGAAGTCCTGAGAAGGTGGCCCAATATCGAACCACTCGCAGGATCCTCCTCTTGGTTTCCCATTTTTAATGCTCCGGACTCAAGAATACGTCTCATATATATTTCCTGGAAGTCTTCTTTAACCCAAAGGAGAAAACCCATTAAAGCTCTTCCAGCATTCGTTATATAAAAAGGTACGCCCTCAGAAAAAGTAGCAGGAATGCTAAGTTTTTCGCAAAGACAATAAATTAAATCAAGATACTTCTCTGAATCCGTATAGACCAACTCTACTTCGTCTATTTTTGACTTATTCTTTAAAATACGCCTGAGCACCTCTCTTATTTCGTTGCGTTCTCCTAATGCGCTGAATATTTCTATGCTTGAATCCTTAAGAACTGGTGGGGCATTCTCTAAATCAAAAACCCACTTTAACCGCTGGCTATTTGAATCTATCTTCAGATCCAGTGTTTGCTCCTTTACTGACCATGCATCTGACGGAGTGGGCAATCCGAAAATAGGATCTTCCGAAACAATAATTAAATTTTTTCCAGCGATTTTCTCAATAAACTTTCGCTCCACTCCACTCATATAGTATCGTTTTGGAATAATGAATTTTCTCTCCCCATCTTGCCTTTGACTACCCTGTTCTAAAGTAAGACTGAAAAGCCCAGCAGCATCAACAAACTTGTTCTCACTAAGTGCTTTTTCATATTCACCAAGCAATAACATAATATCTTTTGCTTTTGTTAAAGAGACAAAGCCATCCTTTGATAATTTCTGAGAAGAAATGCCGTGTAAACGTAAATCAGAAATTGTGCGCGTTAATGCTTCCACCATACCTTTATTAACAGGATGCTTCTCAAAATAGCTTAATTTATGAGAATCGAACAGAGAGTTAAATATGCTATCCACAATAATCTGATTCATACTCGTAGATAACAACTCAAGATTATTGGAAATAATTATATCCTCCACTAAGTCAATAGCCAAAGAGGCTGGAGTGGCAAGCGTGAAATTAATCCATGAAATACCTGAACGAACAAGGTGTTCTAGTATTTGGTGACCAACTTGATAATTTGGAACGATAAGAATTTTTTCAATACGGGGATATATTTGGGATAGTTTTTCAAGTTCTAATGTTAGAATATTAGGGAGCAAATTTACTCTACTCATTCACTCTCCGCATTTAGGACATAATTTTTTTGTGGCATAGTTGTTATATCTCCAAAAGCAACTTTTTCAACGTCGCTAATGCTCCAGGAACGTTTAGCTTAGCTGCTGCGTAATCAACACTCATAAGCTCTTCAGATAAAAACAAATCATATTTCTCACTAGCTTTATTAGGAAGAGTCTTTGCAAGTTCCGATGGGTCAATAGGCTCTTGATTCACTAATGATTCCAAATTATCCTTTAATTCTCTTTCACTTGCTTCCACGGTAAGCAAAATTCGATCGTTCCATGTTTTAATACCTTTGAGCCTCAGCAAAGCGGCAATAGTTTCCATTTTTTCATCACCGACCCAACAAAAAAGATAACAATTATTGCCTTTAGAGATTATCCTCTGTTTCATAAGTTTATATTTCAAAAAATTATCTCTGGCCTCAAACAAGAGTTGTTTTGCCTTAGCATCTAAAAAGACTGGCATATCTGTTTCTGTATAAACAGAAAACATTTCTTGCCTTATCTTATCATGTACCCAGCCTCCTTTACCTCCAAATAAAGGAGCTTTTCCGGCTTTTGCAGGCTTAAGTTCAATTATTTTTTTTGTGGCATCCACATTTATAACTTGCCATCTTCGCCCACCGAAAATTAAATAAGAATCAATAGGAACAGGTCGATCGATTGGTAAAGTTCCCAATGTTTTATCTCCAGCAATAAGTCTGTACTCTTCATTAGTCATAAATGCAGTATAAAAAGAATAGTGATTTACTATTCTTTCGCCAACTTCTCCGTGTAAAAGCAAACCGTCATTTGTCTGCATTATTAACCTCTTCTCGCCAATATTGCGTAACAAATCGACAAACATTTTCTCATCCACAAAATTAAACGGTCCATCGCAACAAAGAATCTTCCATGCTTGTGATGCAGTCACTCCCCCGTATTGCGCAATTATAGAAAGTATCTGTTGAATTAGTGTCGAAAGATGCAATCCTTTCGCTGGAGGTGGTTCATACCATTTAGCAGCGAGTAAACGAACCATGGCTATGGTCTGAACCAACCCTTCCCTCAGTTCATCTGATATATCAATATCTTTCCCAACTTCTCGTTCTACAAGATATACGCGCAAAATTGCCGGATTCCCTCTTCTTCCCGACCTGCCCAAACGCTGCCGCATACTCGCTACAGATGGCGGAACACCAATTTGCGCGATACTGTTAACAGAACCAATATCAATCCCCATCTCTAAAGTAGATGTACAAATAATATTAATAGGTCTTGACTTATCCTTAATAGCGTCTTCAGCTTCTTCTCTTAATTCTCGAGATAAACTACCGTGATGCGGCCAGAACTCATTTGGCACAATACTTTGTTCAGATAGCCTCCTAAGCAGATCAGCATAAGTTTCTACATTTGATCTGGAATTAGCAAAAATAAGATTACTCGTTCCTCGAAGTGTTTTAAAAAGAGATTCACTTATTTCTATCTTGCAATCCTTCTCTTCATAAAGTTCCTCATCTTCAAATTTTTTTGTATCAACCCCCAAAGACAAATTAGGAGCAGTTTCAATAAATCCACGCACAAGAAGTTTTAGTTCCTGACCGACAGAGGTAGAAATAATCAGATTGACATCCTTCCCAAAGCCACTCCTTAGAAATTCTGCAGCTAGTTGCATATCACCGAGAGTTGCACTTAACCCTATTCTAGGAATTCGTTTTTTAACTGAGAATTCAATCCTTCGCAATAATGATTGGAGCTGGCTACCTCGTTCTGTACCTATAAAAGAATGAAGTTCATCTACAACTATATAAGCAGTATTGTTAAATATTGCTGATATTTGATGGCCATGGTTTACAAAAATCGCTTCGAGGGATTCTGGAGTAATTAGAAGAATGCCGTTCGAATCTTTTAAAAAATCTTTCTTTTTGCTTGTAGCTATGTCACCATGCCAAGGATGAACTGCAATATTAAGATGCTCACACAATTCCTGCATTCTAGAAAATTGATCATTGATCAGTGCTTTGAGTGGACTAATATATATAATGGTAGATTTACTCCCATTTTGCTGCTCTAGCAATTTGGAACAAATTGGCAAGAACGCTGCTTCTGTTTTGCCGGTGGCAGTAGAAGCAGCAATAATTATATCGTTCTTCCCTTCCAATATCGGGGTTACCGCAGCTTCTTGTATATCTCGCAATTCTGACCAATTATGTTCCCAAATCCATCGCTGAATCTTTTCATTTAATTGGGAAAAGGCTATTGATTTATTTTCAGAAGTCATCTTTGATTAAAGTTTAAAAGTTTCCAAGTTATTTCCCCCGTCTTGCTGTTGTCTCTCATTGTTTGTGCTGGATTGTATAGTATCTACATCTACTGGGAGCGGCTCAAGATCTGGGTTTGTTTCTCGATCAATCTCAACATTCCCCAACATTTCTTGCCATTTCAAATCTTTATTCTGTTCTAAAACTGCTAATAGGTTAACAAAGGCTTTAATTGTATTGCGTGGGGTACGAAAATATATCTCACCAATTTTCTTAAAAGAATACTCCATAAAAGCCTTCAGGCCTTCGTCTGGCAAAAGATAGACTTCTGGATTACCGAGTGCATAAACATGCCTGATCTTTGTAATTAATACAAAAAAGTCTTCCTGCGATAGGCTACTAAGTCTTAATACAGGGCCAGTAAAGTCTAAACGACCACCCGTAGCAAAAGTGTTTTCGGCTAAACGAGATTGCAGAGCGGGATAGCTATAGAGACCCCTCCGGGTATCCATTAGAAACTCAGGAGTCCCTCCCATAATAATACCTAATCCAACAGCAATACCTTGCAAACTATCATTTACTATCCGCAGTATCTGCTCATAATTAGCGTTCCTTGATTGAGAATTGGCTAACTTATAAAGGTTTACAAGCTCATCAAGACATATCAACAAGCCATTGTATCCAGCAAGGCGCACAAAAATAGCCATTAACTTAAGATGATCGTAAACCGACATATCGTCAATTATTGTACGAACACCCAAAGCAAGCTTCGCTTCTGTTTTAGTAGAAAATTCACCTCGTAACCAGCGTATAGCATCTGACTTGAGTTGTTCGTTACAAGTATCATGCCCCTTCCAATAAGCAGAAATTACTTGGGCGAAATCGTACCCTCCAACCATTTCATAAATCTTTTCTAATCTTCGTAAAATTATGCTTTCCACTTTGATTCCTGAAGATTGAGACTCTCTCATTGCTTCTGTTATAAAACGTTCAACTATATTCTGGATTGCACCTCCATCCGGTTTTGAACGAGTAGAGACATTGCGCATTAGCTCAGCATAAAGTGACCTAGCCTGTCCTCCCGTTGACTGAAGTCTTTTGTCAGGAGACAAATCTGCATGTACAGTTATCAATCTTTTTTCTAAAGCGATTGCTCTGATTAAATTTAAGAAAAAGGTTTTACCTGAACCGTATTCCCCAATAACAAAACGGATGGTCGATCCTCCATCGATAACTCGATCAATATCTTTCAGCAAGGCTTCAACCTCTTTAACGCGCCCTACTTGAATAAGATGTTGACCTAAACGAGGCACAACTCCAGCTCGTAACGATTGGATAACCGCATCTCTTTCTTTTGATCGAATTTCAATCATTTTAAAATCTCCTTTACAATCTTATCATTCAACTCAATCTCATCCGTCCCTTCAAAAAAAGGCTCATCGAAAGCCCGAAAGGATGCATCATTAATAGTATCTAAGACTCCGTCCAACAATAAATTTTGCTTCGCAGCTAACTGTTCTAGTTCTTCGCGTGTCCATGCAGACTTTTCGATAAGCAAACGAGCAAACCTTGAATTTTCGGAATCTAGCCCCATTATCCCATCCTTGTTAACGGGTTCTTGAACAAATTGAGACCCTCCGCTATCTTCCATAGAGAAAATATTATTTAACATAACAGTGACTTCAGCAGTCTCGGCAATTTTACGTTCAATTTCAACCATATCAAGCTCAACCTTTCCTTCTCTTTTCTTTTTTGGCCGCGAAGGAATGGTAAATCCCTTTTGGGGTACATCGCTGGATTCAATCTTTACTGGCTCAGTGGCTGCAACATGAGCTTGACTATAAAGATCCTGCGCATCAAGATCAAGAATTGAGTATATTTTATTGAGGATTTTGATTTCGTTTGGATCAATAAAACCATCTGCTTGGGCAATGTCTACGAGAAATTTTCCGATATTTTCACGCTGCTTCAGATCAAGCGCTTGAAGCTGTTTTTTAATTCCAGCGAAATTACTTGGCGTTAAAAACAAGTATTGAGTATATGCTTTTAACCTAATTTTCTCAGCTTGAGACAAATTAAAAAGTATTTCTAATTTTTTCTCTAAGTATTTTTTTTCGTCTTGAGAGATATTACCATCGGAGGTAGACACAGCAGTTGCTAATCTAAGTACCGTTGTCGCAACTGAATATTCTAGCGAAGACGCCATAGGAGAATCTGGAGGCAAATTAAATAACACTATTGTTCCTGAAGTAACTAAGGGACTACCAAATCTTAAATCTGGCTCTATACCAACTCCCAATTTTGATAATAATTGAGATAAAGCAAGTACTTCCTGTTTGCCAATTTCCTTTTGATTTATTGAGGGTATTTGGTCCCACAAAGTTGAGAGGTCAGCTTGAATTATTTTGGATACACCCAAGTTATCCTTAATCCACTTCGAGAGCATTTCTATTTCTTTAATTTGGGAACTAATAATTATTTTGTCAGGAAGTAACGCCCAGGCAACTAGTGGATTCTGTTTATCGGAATTCCGTCCAAGATAGCGACTATAGGCATCTATCTGATCGATACACATATCGGCAATTTTACGTAGTTTATTAAGCGGCTCTTTTAGCATAGAAACATCATAAAGGTCATTATATGATAACTCCATAGCTCCACTAAATGTTTGACTAGCTGGACGATAATTCACTCTAAGTTTAGTTTTATTTGGAACAAGCAACAACCCCTCTCCAAATTTTTCTTTATAGTTAAGATGAAACAACCTCTGAAATTCTTCTTTACATCTCCGTGCTGGTGTTCGTAATCTATTTTCCGGATCACTTTTAACCCAAGCTAAAGCCCAATCTGAAGATAGAGGAACACCGTCAGCCGCAAGTTGCGCAAGACCAACCCTTAGCTTTAATGGGAGCTCATAACTAATAAGACCTTCAACATCTATTGAACTGTTATAGAGTTTATCTTTTGACTGAATTATTTCAAGATAATCAATTAAATTACTCGAATACTGATTGAAGGAATAATTCGTTTTATATATCTCGCGTAGCCTCTTTAGCTCTATAAGGATAATTTCCACTTCCGATGCCGCTTTGGCTGATTCACGCGTATCCGCTAAAATACGCCGTTCTAGCCCATAAAAATATAGAAAAACATAGCCAATATTAACAGACGGATCGTTTTTACCATTCGCGAGCCATTTCAAATAAGTATTTCTTGCAATTCCACTAATATTACTATAGGATGGCCAATAATTAATCTGCTTCCCTTCCCAATCATTTGTTGATTTATCCACGGGTAAAGTTGGATCGATTAAAGCAGGCTCTTTGTTCCAACCACGGACAGAAAGCAAGCCTGTGCCGAAATAAATTAACCCGCCCTTTATCGTATAATTAGAAATAATTCGTTCTTCTCCGCTAGAAACCCAAACTGAATCAGGAGGGACAGACGATTGTTGATATTTCGACGGATAATCAACCGGTCTTCTTTGTACGGAATCAGAAGAACTTTTTGTTCTAGGCTTAAAAATTTGCCAAATTACCCAGATTACTACTAGGAAAATTATTATATTCATTGTGTTAATTGGTACTCATTGAGTTTATCCAAGACATTTTCCTTTTGTCTCTTTCTTCTATCATTTCTCGAACAGGATCATTAGCCGGCATTATGTATCTCTTTATTTATTCGTCCTCGCTTTAATAAATTCCTCTAAATCTTCGGGTTTAATCCACCACTTGCCTATTTTAGTGGCCCGAATTTGCTTTTCCCTGATGAGTTGACGGATCCTGTATTCAGTTAAGCTGACTTCTTGGGCAACTTGTTCTACGGTCAAATAGCCTTTATGCTGCATCTTGGGCGCTCCATTTAACACAATGTAACATTATTTCACATTATACCATATTAGATAAAAATTATCTCATCATCTTTTAGCACTATTAGTTACGTTTTAAAAGTGAACAGGTTTAAGCCCGATATTACTTTTAAAGAATTGACCTAACTTCGGCGAGACAACCTTCAAGTTCTTCTACGGTTTCCCTGAAAACTTCCGTATTAAATCCGCTTTTATATATCCCTATTTCCAAAGTAATTGAAAGCGGCTCTTTATTCTGCTCTTGCACTGCCATGGTAATAAGCCTGCTGGAACAAATTTTGAATATCTCGTAAAATCGCTCTTTAAAATCCGGTACATGCTTATTCAGTTCAATGATATTAGCTATTCTGAAACCGGAATCCTCCCAACCTTTGTAGACATAACAAATATTACAATCATTCTTGTATACGTCAAAATAGAGTTCTAAATGAGAATTGGTGTTAAAACCTTTTAATCTAATCTTTAATTTTCTGGCACATTTTTTCAATAGCGTTATGTTTACTTTTTGACCTAACAGTGACTTTTTAAGAGAACCATTTCTTCTATTTTTAGGTTTATCGAACGGAAAATCAAATCGCCTAACCATTATAGCCCTCCTAAAACTTGAAACATTCTCCATCATTCAGAATCTTAACATTATTAAACAATTCTAAAAATTTATCCGGAGAAAAAGTATGTATGGGAATTATGGTTTCCGGATTAAGCGCATCCGCAAACTTCTTAAGGTCAGCTACATGGGCATGCCCACTTGTATGAGCATGAATAATCTGCACACCATTCCTATTCCAAAAATTACGTAATTCTTCATCATCTTCTAAATACCCCTTCCACATCGAATAGATTAAGGTGGTATTAGAAAGATTTTTGTCTGCATCAAATTTATTCCTAAGGGCAAATGTATCCTTAATTAAATACCGCCCCTTATCCTTTATGATATCCTCATACTTTACTTCTGACTTCTCGAACCTGCCAAGTATTGAATCTTTCTGAAGAAGTTTAGTATGGCGGCTATCTGTAAAGAGTACTTTCATATTATTTCCCCAATCATGTTGCGGGATGGCAAAAGAAACTGACTTTGTCGCTTCGAGAATAAGCGCAGTATAAGGGTCTATAACAAAAATACGATCTGTCTTCTTGCAAGCTCTATAGATGGATACAATACGATCTATATTTTGAGATGAGGTGGCAATAAAATATAGCTTTTCTTTATTATTGAGTAACTCAACTAGGCCTAACTCAACTGCCTCTTCAGTATCATAATCGCCATCCGTCTCTTCGATATGCGATCCCTCAAGCAAAAGATAATCTATGTTTTTAGGAGGATCCTTTATTATCTTATCAAAAACTATATGTTTTCGACCGTGGCCACGAAAATCACCTGAATAAAATAAGCGCTTCCCCTCCGCTTCTATCAAAAAAGCCAAAGCGTCGAAACCTGAATGATCCACTAAATAAGGGGTAATCGTAAAGTCTGCGATATTAAAAGGTTCCCAGGGAACCACCAGTTCGATTTTCGTAAAATCAAAAATAGCTTCGTTAAAGTAATAAGACAGCTCTATTAATTTATTACAACCTTTGCTCATATATATCGGTAGAATAGGATTTACAAAATGCAAAAGTCCGAAATGATCAAGGTGCGGATGGGAAATAAGCAATGCATTGAGAGACTTATTACTATTATCAAATCTATATAGACCAGAAACGTCCGGCAGAATATTCTTTTCAATTAGCTGATGCCCGCTCAACTTTCGGTATGGCCTAAAATCAAACTGCTCACCACGCTCATCTACAAGCGGGAGCCCAATATCTACTACAATGCAGCCCTTTTTTGATTCAAGCTCTAAACACGACCCGCCTATCTCATGCGTACCGCGATGAATTATGAGTTGCATGCTTTGTACCTATCTAAGAACGTACTTGCTTCGTTGTAATCAAGGAAAAATGTATTGTCCAGGACATTTGTCTTTAAAAATAGTTTGGTTGCATACTCGCTCCCAATCTTAGCCCAATCGCGAATGGCTCTTCCAAGCAATCCACTTGCCTTTAAATCGCTCTTTATATTGTAATTATCCAATATTGCAATACCCTCAATGTCTTTTCTTGAAATTTCATGTTTTTGAGCCCAATTACAGTCAATAGGCTTCAAAAGTCCCAAATCGACTTTTTGCCTTAGGACTTCGGAATATGTTTCAACAAAATCATCGTATTTTTCATAAACAAGGTCAATGTATCTTTTAAGCTGCCGCGTAAAAACATCTTCTATTTCTTTGTTATTTTTATTTTTTAATTCAATCACTGAGAAGGTAAACTTTCCACTCGGAAGCCTCTTAAGCCCCAAAAGATCTATTCTGCCTTTTCCACTTCTTGGGTAAACAACTTGCCTATCAATTATCAAAATCCCATTCTTGCCTATAGCTCTGTTATCGATAAAATGATTAACTTCACTAACCCCTTCTGAAATGTTACCTCCTTTATGACGCACTATTTGCGCTATCGCCGCGCTCATAATGTCTTCAAACCAATCGTAATTCTTTATATCATTAAAATAGATCTGCCATTTGCTTTTTCCGTATGACTTCACAATATTCTTAGGGGTCTTAACAAGTAACTTATCTGGGTTAAACTCGCTCGAAGCAATAAGATAATACCCATCCCCCCGTTTTCTAACTTCGATCGTGTGTCCCAAGAAGTAAAGATCAAGAAAATTCTTTCTAATCTCAACCATAAAAGACTTCCGGTGTTTTCGCTCAAAATCTAAAATATAATGTAGGGCCTTATTTTTATCCTTTATCTGATCAAAGAAATCCTCTTCTAGACTACGAAAGACCATTTCACACCCTCCCCTTACCCCGCGCTAATCTTCCCGGTAGAGCGGGATTCTTAATTTCTTTCATAATACATTTCCAGTTACTTCCATTAATAGCACGATCATCAACATAGACATGCGCAACAAACTTTTCCATTTCCAGGTGATGAAATGGAAAACCGTGTTTCTTAAGCCATTTCATTGTCATCGATTTGCTTGCAAAATTACGGCATGTATAAAATACAATGATATGACCTTCTTTGTATAATCGTTTTACTGCCTCTAAAGCCCCTTTTATCGGTCTTGCCTTAAGAATCTCATCCGGATTCCTGCTTACGCGCCTGAAATCAACACCTGAAGAATCAGCTATTGTTCCGTCAATATCAATAGCTATGGTTAGCTTCTTGCCTAGAGAAAATCCATTAAGCCCTTTTAGTTTTCGCATATAAGGCATACCTTTAAGTCTAAGAGAAAAAACTCTATAGACCTGCTTATACTTGAATACGGACAGCCTTTTTCGCCTCAATGAAGAGCTTATTCACCGAACGATAAATTTGCTTGGCTGCATCAAATAAAGCAAGATTCTTTAGTCTTTGTGATTCGTCTGCTAAATTTACATTAGGTAATACCTTTGAAGCAAAATGCATACATGCAAAAAAGTAAATCCCTTTTTCGGAAATTTCTTTCTCACCATTATTAAGAATCGCTTGAAGATACTCAAAATAGATATTCATCCACTCATTAGCTTTCTTGATAGCAAGTCCAGAGTTACGGCAAGCCGATGCTGTTGATTTTCCTATAATGTGCCCCATTTCTTCTTCGGAAACAGATATTTTATCTCTAAAAGAGTTATCGAATAGTAACAGAAATAAAATAACAATTCTAAAATTGCTAAGCTCGGATCTTATCCGTTCTAAGTCTTGAAACTCAAACTGATCTTTTAAAGCTAATACTCCTACAGGTTCTGCATTTATAACAAGCCCGCATAACGAATGAATAAAATCTTCCAATTTAACAGTTTTTCTGAACAATTTACCCTCTACTTATTGCTCCATAATTAGCGTATTGCATTTATACTTTAAACCAGTCTGCCCAAAAAGCAATATTGTTAGTATCATCCACAACTCCAAAAGAACTACTCATATCCCAATAATCACGAAGTTTCATAGGATCGATTTCATCAACTCCCTTAAGTGTCTCCTGCCGGGCAATTCGAGTTAAGCGATCTGCCTCATGTGAAGCCTGTTTTAAGCTAGGATATGTGCGAACGCGGAAATACTCCCCCTTATCGCTGTTTAAAGAAAAATGCACCCATTGAACAACCTCAAAGGGCCCGATAAACTTCTGAGCCTTTTGTTCCGGAGTTTGTTTTTCTCCTTTAATTTCTTTCAAGACATGATGCAACTCCCGAACTAAACCATGTCGAAACTTCTTCTTAATACTCTTATAAATCTCATCATAAAACCAAAGTTTCTTCTCTTTTGAAGCATTAAAACGTTTCCACAAATTCTCCCCTAAAGTAGCGTATGCATATTGAAGAGATTTGATGTTGTGGATTTTATCGGCCAGAGCAACCAGGCAAGCTTCTTTAGACCTATTTTTTATCTCCACAAGATAGTCAAACTTTCGCGTCTCCCAGGATGCGCGAGGATTCTTCTCGGTTACTTCTTGCACAATACCTAAAACGCGACTGCCAAAATCTCGCTCAATTTCCTTTGGTCCATATTTAGTATCTTCAAGGGCATCATGAAGAAGACCAGCTATAATTATATCCTCATCATCGGTATATTGCGCAAGCAACATCGCTACAGAAACAGGATGCACCGCATAAGGTGTAGCATTATCGCCTTTACGCTTCTGATGCTGGTGAATTCTTAACGTAATCGCAAGAGCTTTTTCTAGCCGAGCTGTTAAAATCATTGCACCTCCCTTAATCAAACAAAAAACCCTCGCCGGTCATAACTTGACCAACGAAGGTTTTACTTTTTTAAAGTCCGGGATTTATCCCTTCCAACTCGGGACTATGTATATTAAATACCTTATACACCCAAAAAACATAAGAATCAAGCCTTTTCTCTGACAGAAATTTCACTTAATGCACGCCTTTGTGCGGAGTATTCTTTTTCTGAAATTTCCTTTTCTCCACAAAACCACTTAACTCCATCGATTTTTTTATCCCAAGCACAATAAAACCACCTTTTACAAGACTTATCTACCTCGCACATTAATTCATCAATCTTCTTCTTAGCCTGTAATGCAGTCCAAAATTTCCCTTTTCCATAATGGCCTTCCTTAATAGGAAGACCCGTATCTTTCAACACATTGCACACAAACAGCTCAATGCCAAATTTAGAATAAACTCTATTGGTAACTTTCTTTATATTAATATTAGCATAAATTTGCGGTTCTGACTCGCCTGGCTTTCTGTAGAAATTCTTCCATACATTACCAGGTTTAAATTGCCAACCAATTCTTAAATTCTTAGATAATATACTTCGCTCTCTCTTGTTCAATTGGTTAATTTCCCTATCCACATTTTCCTTATTTCTTTCTCGCATTGTTTTTCCATATTTTGTCTTTATAACAACTATCTTTCCCTCTGGATTAAACACAGCAAAATCTTCTACAGAAAAACTAAATCTTTCATCCAACAGATAGAAATACCCATCTTTTGCACCATCTTCCAAGAAGGAAATCACATATTTTTTTAAGGGGGATTCTGTTCCATAACGACCAGACTTGTGCTCAGTTTTCCAGTGCCCGGGAAGATTGTCCTTGGATTTATAAAATAATTTATATTTTTTTCTCATTTTATCAACTACTCTGATTTAACATTATTTCAAATTATAACACATTAAAAATAGAATGATATGAAATTAAGCTGACTGATTCTTCTGAAGCTCTTCTTTTCTTTCCTCCTCTTCGCCCAGCTTAATCGCGAGATTAATGAACCTGATAATATCCCTTAACAATATCGGATCATGCTTTAGATGAATGTTCAATTTAACGTTAAATTCCTGCTCCCTGACTTTTCTCGCCATCTAATTCTCCATGTCTCTCCTGCATCAACTGCCTCATTTTTGCCCTTAGAAATAATTTTACATGCGTCCTGTAAGCCTCTTCTCTTGCCTCTTCAGAAGGAAAAGGCACATAATTAACTTCAATTTCAACCTCATAAGGTTGCTGCCTGCTTCTTCCCATATTTTTTCTCCACCAGCTCATGCAAATATTTCAAATCAGCCTCAAGCAGAATATCCAGAACTGCCTGAAGCCTTATTGATTCCTCGCTACCTTCTTTTATTATTATTGGCTCCATCTGCCTCAGCTTTCTTGCTCTCTGCCAGATTTTATGTCTATCAATGCCATAAATGTTATCTTCCGCTATCCATTCATTGTAAAGCTCAAGCAAATCCCTCTCAGGATGCTTTTCAGCATACTCCTTGAACAATGCAACCTTTTCCTTGTAGAAAGCCCTTTTGTCTATTTTCTCGTAACTCATTGATTACTCTAATCTTACAATAGCCTGCGCTATCTTCTCCATAGTCCGTCTATAGTACATCCATCGGCCGACCCCAACTTTTAAGGTAAACTTTTTTTGACATAACTTAACGCCTTTCGGGATTCTATTATACCAAATATTTTAACCGGTGTAAGCAGATTTATGGGTGGAGTACACTAACGATTAGTGATTATTTAATAACGAAGCGCTCAAGAAGAAAACCGATGATAAGTGACAATAGCAGAAAAACGACGAAGGTGAAAATTGCGGCTTGAAATGCTTCCTTAAAAAGCCGTTTCCCTACAAACTTGTGCTTTTCGTATTCATGCCACGTAACAACAAATGCCATCAGCGCGGCAAGGAATCCAAACACAATACCTATGACAATAGAAAATACCAGCACTACTTATTCCTCATCTATTCCTTCAGCCATCATCTTGCCAACCTTATTTTTCTGATCGAGCAGATGACGAGGCAAGAAAGCTAAATTTGCTATCAGGGTTGGAATAACAGCGCTCGCTATAACTGTCGCGACTAAGAATGAATACTGCTGCTGCGTCACTATGCCATGCGAATAGCCGTAGAGAGCTGAAATCGTACCAAAGGTAAGCCCTGTTGACATTAAAAGAGTATAGTACCATTTTTCTCTTTTCTCTTTACGGAAAACGCCAATCACTGGATAAAGGCCGAATATCTTTGATATTACTTTGCTGATAAAAAGCACCAAGAATATGAACGGAGCGCTTATCAAAGCAGCTATTGAAACAAGCGAACCTGCGCGGATAAAATAAAACGGCGTAAGAAATCCTACAGTTAAAGTCCGAAGCCTGCTCACCCAATGATGTTCTTTGGATGCGAATTCAGCAAGAAGCATACCAGCAATATATGCAGGCAATACCGCCTCGCTCCCTGACCAAAGCGCAAGCGCACCTAAACCAAAAAGCACTAATATTACCCACTTTGCCCGGATAGCAGCAGTCTTATATCCATATAGTCTCGTTAAAAGCGAAGTCACTGCGGGAAAAAGCCCAAGGATGATAATGCTTGCTACGATAAAAATAACTGTTTTGTGATTAAATGGAGCAAAAATAAGGCCAAGCGCGATTACTGTTCCAAGGTCATTAATAAAACAGGCTCCTAAGATACCTTTCCCAAACTCGGTTTTGTTAAACCCTGTTTCGAGCATTACCGCGTATACAACCGCCATTGAAGTGGTAGAAAGGGCAATTCCTGCCAACCAGCTTGCCCGAGGGTCCCAATGGAGAATAAAACGGGCAAAGGCAGCGCACCCAAGGAACGGAGCAATAAAACCAACTATCCCGACCACAACAACCTCTCTCCATTTAGTTCGAATTACCTTTGGGTCAAGCTCAGCCCCGGCTAAGAAAGTAAGCATGATGGCTCCTGTCGAAGCCAAAAACTTGAGCCATTCAAAATTGCTTCCAAAGGCATTAGGACCAAAGAAATGACTTGCGATATTTGCGACTACAACGCCAACACATATCTCAACGAGCGCAATTGAAATTCTTAAATGATGCGCAACAATAGCAGAAAATACAGCCAGCCCCAACCATATTGCAGCAATTGTGTAAATATGCTCCATATTTAAATACCTTCCTTTCACAAGCTACATAAATTATTTAAAAATCGTGTTAGCGACAATAAATGATGCGAATACAATCGACACCATAGACATTAATTTAATCAAGATATTAAGTGACGGCCCGGAAGTATCCTTAAATGGATCCCCGACAGTGTCGCCAACAATGCTTGCTTTATGGCTATGAGAACCTTTACCGCCATGCCTTCCTGCTTCGATATACTTCTTGGCATTATCCCAGGCACAGCCTGCGTTTGCCATCATTACCGCCAGCACAAATCCTGAAACCAGCGCTCCAGAAAGCAACCCCACTTCTGCCTCGAGACCCATGAAAATACCCGTCAATATCGGAGCGATCAAGGCAAGCAGAGCGGGTAAAATCATTTCCTTTTGTGCTGCGGCAGTAACAATACTTACGCATCTACCATAATCTGCTTTGGCTTTCCCTTCCATTAATCCGGTTATCTCTTTAAATTGCCTCCTC
>Ga0315283_10001266_pt1 | contig 20129 bp, 18 predicted proteins | sample YL17G09_0_MG_FD_204541 | JGI IMG/M metagenome (GOLD analysis project Ga0315283, IMG submission 204541) | Sediment microbial communities from Yellowstone Lake, YNP, Wyoming, USA - YL17G09_0 | ecosystem: Environmental > Aquatic > Freshwater > Lake > Sediment | place: USA: Wyoming | collected... | reverse complement strand
CAGGTTTTCGATTCACGAGCTGCAACGCGTCTGCGACGCACAGGCCGTGCACCGAAAACTTCCTGCACTCACGCGGTAGTTACGACTTGCGGGCGGGAGCCCTCGTAGGCACCGTCAGCCGTGGTGTCGATGACAGCATTCGACGGCGCAACCCACTGTAATGCCCTCGCATCGTGTTGAAGGCACTCGACCCATCCGATATGCAAACAGCCCCTCATATACAAGCCTCGTGTGCAAGCCGCGTGCTATGCAATCCACATGCCATCATCGGATAGGGTCGGCGTCAGGTTATCGGCAGCAGCTAGGTAAACTGTAGGGGATGACCGGCGGGATCAACGTCGCACGGGTACGACGGATAGGAAATCCAAGCGGCTCTTCTCTCCCCGGACAGAGATGGTCCTTCTCCCGGATAGGAAGATAATAGGGGACAGACCACGTTTTTCGCAGATCAAGCGCGCGGTCGTCAGCCGCCGGGTGCGGAACAGGTTTCCCCGGTTGGCCGCGTCGCTTCTATCTGTCGCGAGTGGAAAAACGTGGTCTGTCCCCTATTACCGCGCGCTATTACCGCTATTACCGCGGAACAGGCCGCCCCGGTTGGCCGCGTCGCTTCGACCTGTCGCGAGTGGAAAATCGTGGTCTGTCCCCTATTACCGGGCCCGGTTGGCCGCGTCGCTTCGACCTGCCGCGAGTGGAAAAACGTGGTCTGTCCCCTATTACCGGGCCACCTATTACCGGGCCATGCACGCTCCGATCTGCCCGGTCCCGACGATGCCGAGTATCTTGCCCTGGAGATAGACGTTGTTCCCGCCGGTCCAGCGTCCTGCCTTTATTTCGGCGGTCTGGAAGGCGGCGCGCTTGGCCAGCGCCAGCATGAGCCCGAAGGCGTGCTCGGCCACGATCGGCGCGGTCTTACCCGGGATGTTGCAGATCGTGATCCCGAGCTCCCGCGCCACAGTGAGGTCGAATGCGTCGGTGCCGATCCCGCAGGTGGTCGCCATGCGAAGATGAGGCAAGGCGCGCAGCGCTTGCGCCGGCCACTTCACCGCGCTGCGCGTGTTCATCAAGCACACCGCATCCTGCGCGTGCGCGATCCGTTCCTCGAGCGTCTGCGGGCGATCGGTATGCACGATCACCTGGCCGTACGGTTTTAGCCGCTCGAGCTGCGGCGAGCCCTGGATCTGGGGCCGGTCGTCTCCGGGCGCGATGATGACCACTGGCGGGCGAACGGGCATCCGAGCCTCCTGTCATGCGACGCGGTCGGCTAGCGTCGCGCTCATTCTACCTTCACGAGGCGCGGCGTCGGGCAGGAGGTCGCTCACATCGCCGAGCGCTCTCCCGCAGGGGGAGAGGGACCTTACTCTATCCGGAAGAGGGAGTATTCGGTGGACCGCCTGAGCTCACCGTTAGGGGCCACCAGAGCTGCGGTTTACATCATGTACTTGCTCGCGTAGCGCTCGACGATCCGTTCAAACCCACGCGCGTTCGCTGGCGAGTGCACGCGAGGCTTCTGCGCAGTCGCCCTGCCGGGAAGTCGTGCAAAGCTTCCGCACCTGTGCCGCACGCAGCGAGCCCGCGACGGCGCGGGCCCTGCCCTGCGTTGCTACCAATTCGCCCCTTTCCAGGTTCGGGTCCCGTCCGATGCGATGGTGATGTTTCCGTCTGCAGCCTGACGGGTGCCGGCCACAGGGGTGGCCGTGATGGTGTAGACGTTGGTCGGCCCGGCGGCGGGCACGATCGCGACGGCGTACTTGCCGTCGCTGGTTCTGCCGCTTGCCATACCCAGTCCGCCGTCGCTGCGCCCGTTGTAACCCGCAGTGATGCTGGTCGCGTACGAGCTGGAGTTCAGGTAGATCTTCTCCTGCAGGTTGGAGAGCTGCAGCAGCTCGGACTTGGCCGCCTCGCGGCTCCCGCGCACCACGTATTGGACAAATGATGGATACGCGATCGCCGCGAGAATCCCAATCACCAAGAACGTGATCAACAGCTCGATCAGCGAGAAGCCTCCGATGCGTGTGGCTTTCATGTCCCTATCCCAAACGTTTGCATTCCGTGGCTACTGCTTGAACAGTTCGCGCCAGCTTACTCTCCCGAGCTTACCGGTGTTGCGGGTCTGCTGGTAGCCGGTTAGCGTGTTGGGCGTGCTGAGCGCCTGGACGACGCCACCCGCACCCGCACCGCCACCCCCGCCACCGCCTCCGCCCACCGGCACCACGTTAATGATGACCGTCTTTGTGACCACGCCCTTTTTGTCCAGGTACTCCTTGATGATGACCGAGCCGCCAGTGGAGTACTCGATGGTCGTGGTCCTTATCTTGCAACCCGAGCAGGCGACATCTACCGATGTGACAGTCGAGCTGCTCGTGATCGCCCCGAACTCGTCGCGTGGAGGATCGCTAGACCCCGCCGCGGGTATCTTGGCTTTCGTCGGGTCCGCGGGCGCGGGGTCCAGGGCGGGGGACTTGGTCCAGCCGGCGTCGCCCAGGCAGAATTTGTTCGGGTGGTGCCAGAAGGTGGACCACTCGGCCAGGACATAGGTGGACCGATTGGCGTCCTTCAGCCGGTAGCCGTAGCGCGGGTCGCCGGCAGCATCCGCCAGTTGTATCGCGCTATCCGGGGTGGTGTCCTTGATCAACTGGAACACTAGCGCCCCGTTACGGTACAGAAAATTCGGAGCCGGGCCCAAATCGCCTGGGGCGGCGCCATGCACGCAGCCGGTCTGCGTCGGGACCAGACCGGAGCGCACTTCGCCGGTACCCCAGTCCTTCGGTGTGAACGCATCCTTGGGCATGTTGTACTTGAGCGTGCCTACGTTCGCCCGGGTGAACGTCGGCAGGCTGGCCACTTTCAGACCGGCCGTGGTCTCAAGCTGCGGCACACTGACGTAGGGCTGGCCGCCGAAGCTGAACTTCACCGCGGGCGACAAGCGTTGGTTCGCGATCAGGATCTTGAACTTAGTGCTGGTGCTGGTAATCGCGAGATCAATGTTTTCCTTGGGATCGCTCGGGTTCAGGAAGTTCACGCCGGTGACGCCGTAGATGTCGTCGTACTCGTGGAAGTGATTGGTGGTGGAGCCGAAGTAAAGGTCTATGTCGAAGTGCCCGCCCGTTACGCCGGGGTCCAGGTCCGGCACTGCAGGCGCTACCGGCGCCGCCGGTACATCGCCTGGACTCGTGTACGGGTTGTCGTTGAAGAGGGTCGTCGAAAGCTTCGCGTTGACCGTCGCCAGCACCGGCTGTGAGACCAGGCCGGCACCCATGTAAAGGCCTACCGCGACACTCGCGGCGCCGGTGCCGAGCGTGCCACTTACGCTTACTCGGTCCGCGTCGTTCACGAGGCCGTCGCGGCTGAGGTCGAAAATCGGCTTGTCACCGGCGCCGCCGGTCAAATAGTCGACCTCCATAAGCCAATTTTCGCCGTTCGGCAGCGAGGCTTGCGTAACCGTCGGGTTCACGCTGGTGAGTTGGTAGCGTCCGTCGCGCACGAAGCCAGTGCCGATGACACTCTCCCCCGGCGGCAATGCGGTGCGCCAACCCCTGTGGAGCGGCTTCGTGGCGGTGGCGCTCGCATCGCTCCAGTTGATCGGCAGGCCGCTCGAGACCCGGACGCGCTGTGCACCGTACGCCGCCTCGGTGAGCGTTTGCTGCAAGATCGTCGTGTTGGCGGCCGGCGCCCCATCCCAGATCGCATAGATATAGTTTTGCACCGTCGCGTTGGTTGCGTCGGCTGGGGTCAGAATCCGCCCCGTTGCAAAGTACACCAGGTACCCGCTGACGGGATGCGGCGCCACATCGGGTGCGCCAACGATGGCCCGGCCAGTCGCATACAGGGGTGTCGCGGGTGCGCTCCACGTGGCGGCCGATGCATTGCTGATGTCGAACTTCCACACATTGCCGTCGATGTCCCCGGCGTAGACGCGGTCCACTTTGCTGTCGCCGTCGGTGTCCACCGCGATTGGCGATGACAGGCCGTTGGGGCTGGCGACGCTCCCCGACCCCGTGTCGAGGGCCTTGATCAGCGCGCCGGTCCCGATGTCGATGATGTACAGTACAGCATGCCCGGAATTAGAATTGAGGTAGCCGTTGCCGGCGATCATTGCCCACCGGCCGGTGCTCAAGCGCACGATCAGGGGATCCCCGTAGGTATAGCCCAGATCCGAGAAGCCGGTTGTGGCAGGCGTGATCTCCCACAGTATTTTGGTTTTTGCCTCCGTCTCGGTGGCTGCCGTGGCGCTGGTGGCGTCGAGCGCGAACAGGCCTTTGCCGCCGGCTCCCAAGCCGCCGGCGATCACCGTGTGCCAGTCACCCGAACCGGAGAAGTCGGCGTCGGCGGCGGCTATGCCGCCGTCGACGAAGTATTTGTGTGTGTAGGGCGTGGTGGCCAAGTCCTTAAGATCCTGGCGCAGCATCGAAGGGACGTAAGCCCAGACCTCCGCGCCGGTGTCGACGTCGAACGCATGCATCATCCCATCGTTCGCTCCGACGTAAACCCGTGGGGCGCGCGAGGCTTTACTGGCCTTGTATGCCGGGTAGCTCGCGAACAGATAATCCCCGGGCGGAGGCCCGACGAAGACGGGGCGGCCATGGATGACGTCGCCGAGTATGTTGTTCCTGGCGCGCAAGGTGCCGCCGGCCACCCCGCAACTGGATTGCACGACGCCGTCGCCTCCCACCACCTCCTGGTACTTCTCGTTGCTGCGATCGCCACGCACGAAGTTCAGGATCTTCGGGCCGTTGACAGCGTCGCCGATGGCGGTCTGGTAGGCTGCCGGCAGTGCGCTCCAACGGAACGGGATATTCACGCCCGCTGCGCTATCTCGGGTGACGATCCGGCGGCCAGTGTCGTAGTACGTCGTGCTGCCCACTGGATCCGAGGGGAAGCAGGACTGACTATCGTCGAACTCCGTCGCGGCATGCCAGAGGACTTCGGAGAGCTGCATCTGGCCAGTGGTGCTGAGGGGGTAGGCGGTGAGGTCGCCCGACCAGGTGTTGGGATCGAACCATCCTTGGAATGCACGCTGCGTTCCGGTAGAGAGGTTGAAGCCGGTTATCCCGAGGGGCGGAACGCTGCCGAATGGTTGATCGGCCGGCGTGAAAACCGGTGCACCGAACGCCGCCGGGCTGGCAAGAATGAGTGCGCCAAGCATTGCGCGCACGCCAGGAAGAAAATAGTTGCTGTTCATCGTCGTGCTCCGGTTAAGGTGAGGTGTCGGGTCATGGTCAGTCGTCCGCTCACGGGCTGAGCGCGCGCACGGCGAACACCGATTGCGTAAATTGGGTGGTGCCGAGGATGCTGATGCCGCGGGTCGTGACGCGGAACACGTTGACCTTCGGGCACGGACCGTTACTGCCGTAGACGTTGCAGCCCGCGACGCTGTTGGCGGGAAGGAAGCGATTGTCGGCCAGCATCTCGATCATGTAACGCTGGGTTCCCAGAGCATCAACGCTAACCGACGTCGTGTCGTTCCAGGCCATGGTCAAGGGGTCGGGGGCGGTGCCCTTGGGATAGAGGCCGCCGGACACCCTGGCCGAGAAACCGTTGTTGAGGGAGTTCGTGGCGATCCAGGCCTCAGCCTGGGCGAGCGCGTTCTCGGCATTGCTCATCGCGACGTTCTGAAACTGCAGGTTGCCAGCCATGCGGAACTGGGTGGTCGAGGCGACGTACGTGGCCACACCCAGGATCATGAGCGCAACCAGAACTACCAGGGTGACGATCAGGGATGCGCCGCGTTGACGGCACGCCGAGGTTGGGGAACTTGCCGATGGTGCCACGTCGCCCTCCCTCTAGTTGCGCAGTTGCACGACGCTGGTCATCAGCAGCCGTGGGAAGTTGTCGTTCACGACGTAGTTGTCGCCCATGGCATAGGTGCTCGTGTTGCGGTAACCTACCTCGCCGCTCGAGGCCCGCATCAGCAGGAGCACTTGCACCGATCGGACCAGATCCCAGTCCGCGGTCGCGATCTCGTCCGCGGCCATGTAGCGGACCGTATCGTTGGCTTGGAACACGCCATAGCGGACTTTGAGGTGTTCCACGCCAGAGGCGACCAGCTCGCGCACCATGGCGGGGCCTGCGTCGAGCCGCGCCCGGTACAGCGCCGGTACTAAGGGACTCTCGGCGGCCGACACGGTGTACGGGCTGATGAAATAGACGGTTTCATCCAGCCGGAAGTCCAAGTAGGGAGGCTGTTTGGCGGTCCCGACGAAATTCGGCGGCGTCGTGCCCACGAAAGGCTGGCCGCCTTCGTAAGCCGAGTGGTAGTACACGACGGCGGGCAACAGCGCCGCGGGTGCCGCGGGATTCAGACCGCGGATCACAAGCACGTCGCCGCGCGCGTACATCGCTGCGGGGATGCAGGTCGCGGCAAAGGGGTTGTTATCCTCCGCGCCCCAGATGCGGCGCGAGAGCTGACCCACCAATGCGGCATCGCACACGTTAGCCACCGCGATGCCCGGGGCGATCGGCTGATCGGGGGAGAACACACTGCTGATTCCGAGGTAGCCCGAGTGCAGCAAGTCCTTTTTGATTTCCTCGATCGCGTAGCGGCCATTGGTCTGCAACTCCGAGTGCCGCTCGCGCGTCATGCTGGTCGACGAGCTGCTGAACAGCACTCCGACCAGAGCACTCAGAATGATCAGGCTGATGGTCACCGCAACCATCAGCTCGACAATCGAGAATCCCGCTTGCACGCAGCCGACCCCGGCTGGGATGTTGCTGCGCGCGGCTACGATTCGAATGCTCGGTCTCATGGCGGCGTCAAACGACAGTTGCTCGGTTGAAGAACTGCTTGCGGATCGTGTAGGAGAAAGCCTCGGTCTTGCCCGTTGCATCGACGTTGCTCGCTCCCCCGGCGCTCGCCGTGGTGGTCGCGCCCTTCGCGATACGCTCCACCCAGTTGATCTGGACCGTGTAGGCCACGATGGCACCGGGGGTGAACGTGACGGTTGCAGTCGCGCCGGGAAGCTGCGCCTCGACACGGGTCTTGAACTGCACCAGATCGTAGGTCGCGAGCTCGCTCGGTGAGCAGAACGCAGCGCGGCAGTCGTTCGGGCTGGCGGCCGGTAACACCGCCGCCTCGTAGTTACCCGCGATAGCCGCCGGGTTGTTGGCCTCCATCCGCTCCAGCAGATCCAGGCCGAGAACCACCGCCTGGCTTCGCAGTTGCGCGCCCTGACTTAGCTTCAACGCGAAGGCCTGCAGGCCGGCAGTGCCGAGCACGCCCAAGGCGAGAACGAACAGGGTCACGAGGATTTCGAGCAGCGTGAACCCGCGGTCGCGCTTGCGCATTCTTTTTCCAGTGCTCGGTAGCATTCTTGATCCGCGGTTTTGGTTAGTAGGTTTCACTCGAGCTCAAGGCTCCCGAGGAGGCGACGCTGATCGAGCGCGATCTGGAAGTCCCGGCGGTTGTTGCCGTGAATGTCGCAGCCGCGTTGGCGTTACCCACCGGGAAGAAGATCACGCTGGCCGCCGGCCCGGTGAGCGCTAGCGGCGCGGTCAAGCTGGCTCGCACCCGGATCGGGTTCGGATCGGCCGCGGTCGACGCATCGCATACAGTGTCGGCATCGGTGTCATAACAGACCAGCCATCCGTTCATCCATGTCGCGGGCGCGACCGCGGCAGCGCAAGCCATGCTGGTGGGGTTGGCGCGGGGGCACACCAATACTCGGCTGTTGCGTTTGATCGACTCGCTGCGAGCAAGTTGTGTATCCGAACGCAGATCGCTCATGCTCGATGCGAGGCGCATGTTGCGCAGGTACTGTTGCAGCGAGGGCGTGGCGAGGGCCATCAGGACCGCCATAACCGTCAGACCGACCAGCAACTCGATCACCGTAAAACCACTCGATCGGCCTCGGCTCGGGCCTCGCCATTGAATGTGGCCGCTGGCCTCCGAGCACGACAGCGACGGGACGAGCCGCCGGCCGTGGGTCCGGTGCGCTGATCCCGAGCCGTGGCGGGAGTCGCCGCCGGGCCTCGGACGCGCCGGGCTCCTCGGGGCACACGCAGCCAACCCCGGCCCGCGCTCGCCATCGGGGCGCGCGGCCAAGACCGTATCGTGTCGAAAGTAGCGAGCGTTCATAGCATCCAGGCGAACCATGTGGAACACCGCGCAATCAATAAGACGGCCCGTGGTGAACCGCCCAGCAGGTGTCAACTTGTTTCATGCCCGTGAGGTCGCAAGCTTCGTGCCTAAGGACAGGATTTTTGACCGTCTCACACGCCCCAGAAGGGCTCAAGGCCGGGTGTGGGGTTGGCCTGCGGGGGCCGGGGAAGCTGGGGAAGTGCCCGGGAGACGTGCCCCGGGGCGGCCAAGCTGTGGTGGAGCGCGATTGAGCGCTGACGGTCTTGGGCGAGCCGGGCAAAGCTTGACCGTCGAGCCTGTGGGGGACGGATACGGACAGCTCGGGAGAGGGAGCGTCCTGGCGGTTCAGCCGTTACACCAGTGGTCGAGTGCTGGTTTCGAGCTACCGGGCTCCCGCGATTCTGCTTTACGCACCAGGCTCGCTTGCGCGCAGCCGCTCGCGCAGCGCCGTCTTCAACACTTTGCCGTAGTTGTTTAGAGGCAGCTCCGCCACGAACACGTAGCGGCGCGGCCGCTTGTAGCGCGCAATGCGCTCGAGGCACAGCCGGTCCAGCGCCTCGGCCGAAACGGCGGTGCCCGCCGCCGACACCACGAACGCGACAACCTCCTCGCCCCACTCGGCATGCGGGGCTCCCACCACGCTCGCTTGCATCACCTCGGGGTGGAGCAGCAGCACTTCTTCGATCTCGCGCGGGTAGATGTTGGAGCCCCCGGAGATGATCATGTCCTTGGAGCGGCCTTTCAGCGTGAAGCGTCCGTGCCGGTCGCGGCAGCCGACATCGCCCGTGTGCAGCCAGCCCCCGCGCAGCGTTGTCGCGCTCGCCGCCGGATCGCGCCAGTAGCCATGCATCACGCAGTCGCTGCGCGTGACGATCTCGCCGATTTCCCCGTCTGGCAGCTCGCGGTCCTCCTCGTCGACGATGCGTACGGCGACACCGGTACGCGGGCTGCCGACGCTCGCCAGCACGTCGAGGTCGCCGGCGGCGAGCGCCTGCTCGTGGTCGCGCCGGGTGAGACCGGTGATGGTCATCGGGCTCTCGCCCTGGCCGTAAATCTGATACAGGCGCGGCCCGAACAACGCCAGCATACGGGTGAGGTCGGGCACGTGCATCGGGCCGCCGCCGTACAGGATCGTCTTGAGGTTGGCGAGCCGCGCCTGCGCCGCACCGCGCTCGTTTAGCATGCGTACCAGCATCGTGGGTGCGGCGAAGAAAGACACCCGCGGGTAGCGCTCGATGGCGTCGAACAGGTCGCCTGCCGAAAAGGACTCGGCAGCGGTGATCACGTTGTGCGATGCCTTAGCCACGTGCGGCAGCGAGTACAGGCCCGAGCCGTGCGAGAGCGGCGCGGCGTGCACCAGGGTGTCGCGCTCGTCGAGCGGATCGATGTCGGCGAAGTAGGCGTGCGTGGCGAACAGCAGGTTACGCTGCGTCAGCGTGGCACCCTTGGGCCGGCCGGTGGTGCCGCTGGTGTAGAACAGCCAGGCGGCATCCGTGGGCTGCCCTTCGTGCATGGGCATAAGCGCCTCGTTCGCGAGACGCTCGATCGAGGCCGCATCGGCTTCTACCAGCGCGATACTGCGGTCCGGCAGCTCGGCGCGGATGCCCGGGTACAGGCTGGGCGAGGCGAAGCAGGCGCGCGCGCCGGAATGGTCGAGCACATAGGCGAATTCGCGCGGATGCAGCTTGGCGTTGATCGGGACGGCGCACAGGCCCGCGTGCCAGCAGCCGTACAACAGCTGCAGATAGCCGGGGCTGTTGTGCATGGCGATGCCGATACGCTCGCCGGGTTGTGCACCCAGGGCGCCGCGCAGGAACGCGCCAGTGGCCGCCACGCGCCGGGAAAACTCAGCGTAGTGCCAGGACTGCGCGCCCTGACTCACCGCCGGCGCGCCGGGGTGGCAGGTCGCAGCGGCATGCAGCAGCAGGCACAGGTTCATGGGCTCAGTCGGTGCGCGCGCTCAACGCCCGCGCGACCGCCAGCGTATGACCCCCGGCGTATGACCCCCGGCGTGCGCGGACCGAGCACCGCGCGCTAGCGTTCCTTTGGCATGCAGTCTGTGCGAGCATGGCTGGCTGCCGTGCGCTTTGCGCCGTGAACTGAGGTGCGCTGGCAGTTTCACTGTGATGAGTTGGCATTCATAATAGGCTAAACTGCGCGCGGGCAGGAGCCCCCGGGGCCCGTTGTTTCCGGATCAGGGCCGGTTGTTTCAGAACTAGGGTCCGTTGTTTCCGAATCAGGGCCCGTTGTTTCAGAATTAGGGCCCGTTGTTTCAGAATTTGGGTTTGGCGTCTCCGGATCGGGCCCACCGTCCCCCGAAGTGCGGTAAGCATTCGCGTTGACGGGTGGCGCCGGTTGGCCTAACTTTGGCGACGCGAGGTCTTTTTTGCGCGCGAAATTTCCACAATTGTCCTCGGAGCGACGCGGTTCGCGTTGCGCTGTTCGACGTTTCCATCCTGGGAGGGATATGAACACCGCTCTACACCTTCGCCTGCTGTGCACGGCCGCCGCCGTGGCGTGCGGCATGGCTGCGTCGCCAGCCTCGGCACGCTCGGTCACCGACGAGATGCTGCTCAACGCGGGCAACGACGCGAACAACTGGATCATGGCACCGCGCGACTACTCCAGCACGCGCCACAGCCCGCTGGCTCAGGTCGACACCGGCAACGTCCGACGCCTGGTGCCGGTGTGGACCTTCTCCTTCGGCGTGCTCGACGCCCAGAACACCACGCCGCTGGTGCTGGACGGGGTCATGTACGTCACCTCGTCGCACGGCAGGATTTTTGCCGTGGACGCACGCTCGGGCGCGATGAAATGGCAGTATGCCCACGCCATGCCCGACGACATCGGCAAGATGCTCTGCTGCGACCTGGGCAACCGCGGCGCCGCGCTGTACAAGGACAAGGTCTACTACACCACGCCCGATGCGCACGTGATCGCGCTCGACCGCGAAACCGGCAAGGTGGCGTGGGACGTGGTGATCGGCGACTACAAGAAGGCCTACACCATGACCGTCGCCCCGCTGGTGGTCAAGGGCAAAGTGGTGGTGGGCATGTCCGGCGCCGAGTACCCGACCCGCTTGTACATCGAGGCACTGGACGCCGAATCCGGCGCGCAGATGTGGCGCCGCTACACCATCCCTGGCCCGGGCGAGCCGGGCCACGACACCTGGGGCAACACCGATCCCGACATCTGGAAGTACGGCGGCGGGTCGGCCTGGATCACCGGGTCCTATGACCCCACGCTCGACATCCTGTACTGGAGCACCGGCAACCCCAATCCCGACTGGGACGGCGCTGGCCGCGTCGGCGACAACCTGTACACCAACTCCACGCTGGCGCTCAATCCGGACACCGGAGCGATCAAGTTCCACTATCAGTACACGCCGTGGGACGTGTGGGATTTCGACGGCGTGAACGAGACCATCCTCGCCGATCTAGGCGGCAAGCGTGTGTGGCTGCACGGCGATCGCAACGGTCTGTTGTATCAGGTGGACCGCACCAACGGCAAGCTGGTGTGGGGCAAGGAGATCTCGAAGGTGAACTGGATGACCGGCTTCACGCCCGAGGGCAGGCCGATCATTGCTCAGGACAAGGTGCCCACCTACACCAAGAAGGCCATGAACGTGTGCCCGGCCTCCGAGGGCGGCAAGTGGTGGAACCCGATGGCCTACAACCCTGACCTGAAGATGGTGTTCGTGCCCAGCCGCGAGATCTGCGTCGACATCCTGGCCGGCAAGGGCGAGCGCGTAGAGGGCAAGTACAACCTGGGGATCGCCGAAGCCGACTGGATGAAGGGTTACGGCCAGCTGGTGGGCTTCGACGCGCTCACCGGGGAGAAGGCGTGGACGGTGAAAGCCCCCTCACCCTTCACCAGCGGCGTGCTCACCACCGGCGGCGGGCTGGTGTTCGCCGGCACTCCGGAGGGCGAGTTCAATGCCTACGAGGCCAAGTCCGGCAAGCGCTTGTGGTCCTACCAGACCGGCTCGGGCATCGTCGGTAGCCCGATGAGCTTCTCGATCGACGGCAGGCAGTACATCGCGGTGCCCTCGGGCTGGGGCGGTTGGACCGGCTGGGCCACCTGGGGTGGCAAAGGCGGCGCGCCCCACCTGAAGGACAACCGCAAGGGCGGGTACGTCACGGTGTTCGCGCTGTTCGACAAGTGACTTAAGACGTAGAGCAAGCGGGGGTGGGGTTCGCGGTCGCACGCGGACCTCATCTCTTCTCCCGGCCTGCCTCGAGCGGCTTCTCCCGGCTTTCCTCGAACGCCAAGGATCGGTTGTGCCGCCGACCCTGAATCGCCCGCGCATCAGATCATGAATCCACGCATGCTGGATGCGGCCTTTGCCGCACTCGTTCTGTGCGCCGCTCCCCTGGCGGCGCAGGACGTCAAGAACCCCCTCGGTCTCGACGCCGCCGCGGCGGCGCAGGGCAAAAAGCTCTTCGACACGCAGGGATGCATCGCCTGTCACGGCAACAACGCCCGCGGCGCAGTGGGGCCGGACCTGACCGACGACCAGTGGCTGCGGGCGCCTTCCGACGAGATGATCTTCAACGTCATCCGCAACGGTCGTTCCGGCACGCTGATGTCTCCCTTCAAAGATGCCCTGCAGGACGAGCAGATTTGGCAGATCGTCACCTATCTGCGTGTCGAGAACCGCAAGCGCAAGGAAGCCGGCGAGCTGCAATAGCGCCCCGCGGGCTCGCGGCCGCCGGTGCGTGTAAGCTGCACTGGGTTGAGTCGACTGAGGGTCTGGGCGCCGAATCCGATCCGCCGGGTACGGCGTAAGTGAGACTCGAAGGCCGGCCGAGTGCAGCGGCGCCAGGCGCGGCGGCCGAGTCTTGCGACCACGATCATCCGAGAAACGAGCAGAGATACCGTTCCATGCACGCCACCTTCCCCCTTCTGCAGCGCACCACCTTTCCCGCCCTGTCCCGACGGCGGCTCGACACGTTGCAGGTCAACCTCGGCTACAAGTGCAATCAGAGCTGCCTGCACTGCCACGTGAACGCGGGTCCCAGCCGCAAGGAGATGATGGAGCGCGAGACAATCGATCTCGTCCTGCGGTTTCTGCGCGCGTCCGGCGTCGAAACACTCGATGTTACCGGCGGCGCGCCGGAGCTCAACGAGCACTTCCGCCACTTGGTGAGCGAGGCGCGCGCCGTGGGGATACGCGTGATCGACCGCTGCAACCTCACCGTGCTGGAGCAGCCGGGCCAGGAGGATACGGCCGAGTTCCTCGCCGGGCAGGGCGTCGAGATCGTGGCTTCACTACCCTGTTATCTCGAGGACAACGTCAACCGCCAGCGTGGCGACGGCGTATTCCAGTCGAGCATGCGGATGCTGCGCAGGCTGAACGCGCTGGGCTATGCACAGCCCGACAGCGGGCTCGCGCTGAATCTGGTCTACAACCCGCAGGGACCATCGCTGCCGCCGGGCCAGGCCAAGCTGGAGCAGGACTACCGCAAATTCCTGGGCGAGCAGCATACGGTACAGTTCAATCATCTGTTTACGCTGGCCAACATGCCGATCCAGCGTTTCGGCAGCACGCTGGTCACCAAGAGCCAGTTCGGACCCTACATGCGGCTGCTGAAAGACAACCATCGCGAGGACAATCTCGAGCAGGTGATGTGCCGCTCACTCATCTCGGTCGACTGGCAGGGCAACGTATACGACTGCGACTTCAACCAGATGCTGCACCTGCCGCTACGCTTCGCTGCTAGCCCGCGCGTGCACCTTGCCGACCTGATCGGGCAGGATCTCACCGGCAACCCAATCGTCGTGGCGGACCACTGCTTCGGTTGCACAGCGGGGCAGGGCTCGAGTTGCGGAGGTGCGCTCGGTTGAGCGCACGCGCGTGAGCCGCAGCCGCATCGTATTACTGGTGGTGCTCGCCGCGCTGATCGCGGCGTTCTTCGTATTCGACCTCGGTCATTTCTTCAGCCTGGAGTACTTCAAGTCCCAGCAGGCGGCGATCGACGCGTTCTATCGTGCGCACCCCTGGAGCACGGCCGCCGGCTTCTTCCTGGCCTACGTCGCGGTGACCGGCCTTTCGCTGCCGGGCGCGGTGGTGATGACGCTGGCGGCAGGCGCGATCTTCGGCCTGTTGTGGGGCACGCTGATCGTCTCTTTCGCCTCCAGCATCGGTGCCACGCTGGCCTTCCTCGCCTCGCGCTTTGCATTTCGCGACGCGATCCGGCGCCGGTTCAGCGAGCGGCTGCGCGCGATCGACGCCGGCGTGGAGAAGGAAGGGGCGTTCTACCTATTCACGCTGCGGCTGGTGCCGGTGTTCCCGTTTTTCGTGATCAACCTCGCGCTGGGACTTACGCCGATTGCGACCCGTACCTTCTACTGGGTCAGCCAGGTTGGCATGTTGCTCGGCACGATCGTGTACGTGAACGCCGGTACCCAGATCGCGCGCATCGAGTCGCTGCGCGGCATCCTCTCGCCCGGGCTGCTGGTTTCGTTCGCGCTGCTCGGCATCTTCCCGCTGATCGCACGCAAGATCGTGGGCTGGCTCAAGGCGCGCAAGGTGTACGCGAACTGGCCGCGGCCGCGCCGCTTCGAGCGTAATCTGGTGGTGATTGGCGGGGGCTCCGCCGGGCTGGTGTCGGCCTACATCGCCGCAGCCGTGAAGGCGAAAGTAACGCTGATCGAGAAGCATCGCATGGGCGGCGATTGCCTCTACACCGGCTGCGTGCCGTCCAAGGCGCTGCTGCGCTCGGCCAAGCTGTTGTCGCAGATCGCGCGCGCGCAGCACTGGGGCATTCGCTCGGCGCACGCGCAGTTCGATTTCGCCGAGGTGATGGAGCGCGTGCAGCGCGTCGTGCGCGAGGTGGAGCCGCACGACTCGGCGCAACGCTACACCGCGCTGGGGGTGGAGTGCATTGCGGGCGAGGCGAAGATCGTCTCGCCGTGGAGCGTGGAGATTACGACCGCCGAGGGCAAGCGCACGCTCACCACGCGCGCCATCGTCATCGCGGCGGGCGCTCGGCCGTTCGTGCCGCCCATCGCGGGCCTTGACCAGGTTGGCTATCTCACCTCGGACACGCTGTGGGACCTGCGCACGCTGCCCCGGCGACTGGTGGTGCTGGGCGGTGGCCCGATCGGCTGCGAGCTGGCGCAGGCGTTCGCCCGCTTCGGCGCGCAGGTCACGCAAGTCGAAATGCTGCCTCGGATCATGATACGCGAGGATCCGGAGATTTCGAGCATGGTGACGGAGCGCTTCCGCGCCGAGGGCATCGACGTGCGTGTGGGCCACAAGGCCAAGCAGTTCCGCGTCGAGGACGGCGAGAAGGTGCTGATCGCCGAGCACGACGGGCAAGACGTGCGCATCCCCTTCGACCAGGTGCTGGTGGCCGTGGGGCGCGTGGCGAACACCCGGGGCTACGGGTTGGAGGAGCTCGGCATTCCGGTCACGCCGCAGCGCACGGTCGAAGTGAACGAGCACATGGCCACACGCTACCCCAACATCTACGCCTGCGGCGACGTAGCCGGGCCGTATCAGTTCACGCACACTGCCGCGCACACCGCGTGGTACGCCGCCGTCAACGCGCTGTTCGGCCGGCTGCGGCGCTTCCGCGCCGACTTCAGCGTGATACCCTGGGCCACCTTCACCGAGCCGGAGGTGGCGCGGGTGGGCTTGAACGAGACCGAAGCCAAAGACAAAGGCATCGCCTACGAGGTGACCACCTATGGCATCGACGAACTCGATCGCGCCATCGCCGACGGCGAGGCCTATGGGCTGGTGAAGGTGCTCACCGTGCCCGGTAAGGATCGCATCCTGGGTGCTGCCATCGTCGGTGAGCATGCGGGCGATCTGATCGTCGAGTACATCGCCGCCATGAAGCACGGCATCGGCCTTAACCAGATCCTAAGCACCATTCACATCTACCCGACGCTCGCCGAGGCCAACAAGTACGCCGCCGGCAACTGGAAACGTGCGCACGCGCCCCAGGCTGCGCTGCGCTGGGTAGAGCGCTATCACTCATGGATGCGCGGATGAAGGAGTGTTTCACCACGGAGGACACGGAGGACACAGAGGAAAGCGGAACCGCAGAGAAGATGCGGCGCAAGTGTCTGGCGTCTTCCTATCCTGCCTGTGTGTAACGGTTGCGGCTTCGTCCGTGTCCTCCGTGTCCTCCGAGGTTCCAAGTCATCCGTGGTTCCAATCGTTCACGATATGAACCGCATCTCGATCGTAATGCCGGTGCTGAACGAGGCGGACAACGTGCTCGCCGCGCTGGCGCGGCTGCAACCTCTGCGCGCACGCGGGCACGAAGTGATCGTGGTCGACGGCGGCAGCCACGACGGAACGGCGGCGTTCGCCGCGCCGCTCGCGGATCACGTGCTGCAAGCACCGCGCGGGCGTGCCCGGCAGATGAACGCGGGGGCACAGCGCGCCAGCGGCGAAGTCCTGCTGTTCTTGCACGCCGACACGCGCCTGCCCGCGGACGCGGATCGCCTGGTCCTGGAGGGCTTGGCGCGGAGCGGCCGGACCTGGGGGCGGTTCGATGTCGCGATCGAGGGCCGCCACGCGCTGCTCGGAGTGATCGCCACGGCCATGAACCTGCGCTCGCGCTGGACCGCGGTGTGCACCGGCGACCAGAGCATCTTCGTCGAGCGTGCTCTGTTCTTGCGCAACGGCGGGTTTCCGGAGATCGAACTGATGGAAGACATCGCGCTCAGCAAGGTCCTGCGCCGCCGCTCGCGCCCGCTGTGCCTCGCGCCGCGGGCGATCACCTCGGGCCGGCGCTGGGAGCGGCGCGGGGTATGGCGCACCATGGCGTTGATGTGGTGGCTGCGACTGCGCTATTTCCTGGGTGCCTCGCCCGCTCGACTACGCCGTCTGTATGAAGGCGAGCCAAGCTGACAACGCAGAACGCGCGTGTCGGGCAGCGTCTGGGCTGGTAACCCGCCGCGCCTTCGCCCGAATCGCCCCCGACCCGGTGTGCAACGGCTCAATGCCCTCGTCTTGCCCCGCCCGGGGGGAGGGCAAGAGCGGCTACGCCCCAGCCTGCGCCACCGAGTGGAAACCCGAGACCTGCCAGAAGCCATGCGTCAAGTGCAGCCACGCAGCACAAGGGGCCGAGGGCTACCTGAGCCTATTGCGCATCCGGCTCGCGCACCGCCAATGCAGCTGCCGGCTCAGACGCTTGCGCTGGCTTGGAGGCGGTCTTGAACTCGCCCTGCGCGCGCATCTGCTGCAAACGGCGCGCGACATCCGCCAGCCCCTCCACCGCCTGCATGCGCTCGCGCAGCGTGAGAGACAGCGCCCGGCGCAGTTGCGCCCGGCGACTGCCTTCCCACGTGGTCAGGCTCCAGTCGATGTCGTCCCGGTCCTCACGCATCGGGTTTTTTCTCCAACTGTATCCACCGCAGGTGCTGCACGTCGTCGATGTCGCGTGGTCGATTAGCGGCCTCTTTCATGGCAATCAATGTCGGCAGGGAAACAAATCGCACATTCACGCCTGGGGACAGCTCGCCTTGCAGTGCGTCCATGCTCTCGCGCTGGAAATCGAACGGCTCGGTTACGAACACGTCCAACCCGGTCTCACGATGCTGGTCGCTGAAGAAATTGAGCACCATCATGCCCTTGTCGCGAATCCACTGCTGTCGCTGTTCGGAATCGGCGAATTGTTCGGCTGTAACCGGAACCCCAGGGCTGTATCCAAGCTTGGCGAGCATCTCGAATGCACGAATGATGTTGGCCGATTCGAGCGCAATCACCAGATCCACGTCTTGCGTAAAACGAATGTAGCCGTGTGCGTTAACCGCGAGACCACCCGCGACGAGATAGCGAACATTTCCTTCGTTGAGCGAGCGCACGATGGCTTCGAGGCTGGCCAATTTCATCGCTGGTTTCCCTTGACAGACACTCGGTCTTCTTCCCGCGAGGCGCGCCAGTCGGGAGCGCTGCGCAACCGTATCACGCCTCGCGGGAGGACTCAAGGCAGTTGCGGGGCAGGGCTTCGTCGAGGCGGGCGAGGAGGGCGCGCGTGCCGCCGTGTTCCAGGTGTTTCAAAACTGCCTCGACCTTGGGCGCTATGCTGCCCTTCGGGACTGCCACAAGACGCCGAACGCGTTCTTGAGGCTCTCGGGCATGTGGCTCGCGCGCTCGGTCATCAGCTGCGCGAGGACTAGCGAGGAGGTCGGGAAGCGCGGCTGAAGAGCAGTCGAAATGGACGCTTACCCGGCAATCGGTAGGTTTCGAAGTCGTTAAAGTCGGTGGTCGCGATCAGATCGGTGCCGCAATGCACCGCGAGCCAGACCAGGGAGGCGTCCGCGAAGTCGACTTCGCGATCGTCATGGGGTTGCATCAGCCGCCACATCTCGGTGACGTCGGTCAAGGTGAAAGCCTGAACCACGATTCCACTGTGGTCGAGCCACTGCCACAGGGCGGTGCGGTTGGCCTTGATCAGAAAGCTCACCTCCGTAACAACTGGCCAAGTCGTCAGGATGGTGTCCGAGGGGCGCAAGCTGTTGAACAGCTCCCGCGCCTGCGCGTGAAAACGCTCGCGTTTGTTTAGCAGCGCGACGATCGGTCCGGTATCAATCAGAATGCTTCGCACGAATCGCTCGCCGGACAGCATCGCTCGATCGGCCATTACGTCTCAGCACCGTTCGCTCCGGTTTGAGCAGCGGCTCGATTCGGTCGAAAGCTAGAGCCGCCGGATGCTTGCCCGTTTCACGCGCCTCATCCAGCCAGCGCTTGAGCGCCGTTTCGATGACTCGAGTCTTGGTCGTGCCCTGCGCCTCGCAGTATTGGCGCAGCCTGCGTTCGAGGTCCCGCGGCAGCCTGGCGGAGGTGGTCATGTCGTGCTCCAACTGTAATACAGAGATATATTACACGTCCGCGCGTGGCACGTCAAATCCGGCGACGTCAGCGCAGTCGCCGAGCGCTGGCCGAGGCTTGCGGCATCGAAGCGCGGCTGGGCGCGGCAAGCTTTGTGCAAGGCTTCGGCACACCGATTGGAAATCCAGCCGAATCACATGTCGCGGGAGGTCTCCAAGCATGCTCGCCCGCGCTTCCCAGGCTCCCGCGCGCCCATCTCGCGCCCCGCCTGGAGTCTGCACGCAACGCGTGATACGGTTGCATTTCGTATCCGTGCAGTCAAACCGGTTATCCAGACTGTAGCTGTATTGGTGCTTGTCGTTCTCGCGTCGCCCGGCATTGGGCCTTCCGGAAGTAGCGCCACCTGCCGGCGCGATCCTTCGTCAAGCAGCTCGATGGTCCTGCGCCGCGCCTCACGCCGGCGCAACCATCAGCTGCTGCGCCCGAGCGACAGGGCGAGACCAGCGATGGCGCCGGCCACCAGCGCCAACAAGGGATCGCTCAGCGTCGCCGCGGCGGCGAAGCCCACCACCGCGCCCATCAGCATCTGGCCTTCCACGCCCAGATTCACGATGCCGGCACGCTGCGTAAGCGTCTCGCCCAGCAGCACCAGCAGCCGCGACCTCGACCACGAGGAGCAAGCCACCGTGAACCGGGCGAGGCTGACGCCCTGCATGAGGTAGGCGCGTCAGGGCACGGCCTCGAGCAGTTGAGCCACTCCCTGGTCCTGGTCGAGGGCGGCGCGAACATCGCCCAAGCCCTCGCGCTCGCTCTGCGATATAGTTGTCACAGTTGAGCCGGTATGCGGACAGGCAGAGAGGCGCGCGATGGGTGTAGTAGCAGAACGAAAGCGGTTCACCGTGGACGAGTATCACAAGCTCGGGCAGGCCGGCGTTCTTAGCGAGGACGAGCGTATCGAATTGATCGAGGGGGAACTGATCCAGATGCCGCCGATCGGGAGCGTTCATGCGGGTATGGTGGGAAGGCTGGACCACGCTTTCCAAGCGGGCGTGCGGAAAAGCTTCGTTGTGTGGACCCAGAACCCTCTGAGCCTTCCGCCCGGGTCCGAGCCGCAGCCCGATCTCTCGCTGCTCAAGCCACGCGAGGATGATTACCTGAACTCGCTGCCGACCGCCTCCGATGTTCTTCTCGTGATCGAAGTCGCCGATACGACGCTCGCCTACGACCGCGACGTGAAGATACCTTTGTATGCCAAGCAGG
>Ga0315283_10001264_pt1 | contig 20140 bp, 25 predicted proteins | sample YL17G09_0_MG_FD_204541 | JGI IMG/M metagenome (GOLD analysis project Ga0315283, IMG submission 204541) | Sediment microbial communities from Yellowstone Lake, YNP, Wyoming, USA - YL17G09_0 | ecosystem: Environmental > Aquatic > Freshwater > Lake > Sediment | place: USA: Wyoming | collected... | reverse complement strand
CTTGCTCGTTTTCGTATAGACCGGAAGTTTCTTGGATAGATCAAAAAGCGCATTGTAAGGAATATGGTCGCACGGATAACCATTGACGTCGTGCGAAATTGAGGATGCTGATTTCTTAGGGCGGTCGAAGCTGATGTTATATTTTTCTTTTAGTAGGTTAATGCTCACAAAGTGCTCTCTCTTATTGGGTTGTGCGTAGGTAACTCCAGACGGAAACGTTTGTATCGTTGCCACTTGCTGACCGTTTTTTTCGACGATCCAAAATTTATTTTTGACTACAGTTTTAGCTGATAACGACATTGGTTTCATCCTGTTTAACTAACGCAAGCATAATCTCGAATCTTTCCCTTGTCTCTTTTAGACCGGGGTGTTTCTCGCACAGATCGTTTAATTTTGCTTCTTCCTGCATTTTCTTAGCGGCCCAATCAAGGACTGCTTTTGTCCTATCATCGAGTTGGACAATTGAGTGGGTTGTTGGTACCACAGTGGAGTTGCCATTCCCATCGATAATTTTGTATTTACGCAATGATCCATCCCAGTACACCGAGCCCGACGACCACGGCATGTTACAGACCGGCGACAGACCGCCTAGACCAAAACCAGTTGTAAAACTATTTTCGATCATCTGGCACCTTCTTAATCATGTGCGCCGGCAAGAAATAAGAATTTGCGCCGGGCCTAAGGGTTTCAATATCCTCTGACTTTAGTTCAGATAGAATCTTTCGTTCCTCTTCCGTCAAATCTAAAATTGCTTTCCCTGGATATTGACGATGCTGCACGAGCATTGAGCTGTACTCATATTTATCGAGCAGCCCGTGCAAAATTGACTTAGGCGTTTTGTTGGTCATACATTGATCCACCAGTCAAAGCATCCATAATTTTTTGTTGCTCGTCGTATTTAAATTTTGCGGCACGAAGGATAGTCAATACCTCGGTTGCCTCAGACCGACATTGGTCAGCGCGACCATACGCACCATAGATTTCAATCTCGCCCAAAACGAACATGGCCTTTTCGAGCGCCTCGCGCAAAATTTCTTCGCCACTAACGGTACTTTCAGGTACCACTTCGGCTTCCGCAAGTGCGTCAAGTTCTTTCATTTTGTCAATAAATTCACTCATTTTTCAGTTGCCTTTCTACAAGAACTACATTTACACGTTAACCATCTTTTGCCGCCGACGGTCCCTGGGTTACCACAACTATCACAAGTTTTCTCACTCATGAATTCCATCATTGCGATGATGCCGTTAGTATAAGCATCGCCGCCCGACACATAAAACCTAAGTCCGCCAAATTTTTCTTTAACTTGCATGGCGACTACTTGCGAACAAAGTGGTTGCTTCACTGCGTCTAATTCCCATCCAAATAATTTTTTGTTACGGATTGCGCGAAGTGCTCGTGCCCTTCGTGAGCGGCCCGAAGTAATGTGCCCTTGAATTAGGGCACATCCGTTATCGATTAGCCCAAGCCAGCCGTCGCCCACAGACATCTCACATCCTCGAAATATTTTAGGATAACTGGCTCGCAGCTTTTTGCTATTAAAATTTTGGCTCATTATGTCAACTTAGTTAAATTTGCGGGCAACTTGCTCGCGGGTTACTCGGCTACTGACCCAGGAAAGATCCTCGGGCCATTGTGCGGGCGGGACCAGCTGGCATACAAATTCTTTCGACTTAGCCAGCGCATCTTCCAGTGAAGATGCGTCTACTTCAAAAATATGCTCCACAAAAATGGAGACGTCGAAATGGTCAGTCGACGGAGGAGGGCCAAAGTCTCGGTCCTTTAATGAATAGTCAACTTCAACCTGCGCGTCAACAGATCTTACGAACGGATCTTCCAGCGGGGCGTCGGAGCGGCTAGTAAAGGTCTTGTTAGCTATTTTCTCAATGATGCGGAGAATTGATTCGCTGCTAACTGGAGCAAAACTTACATCATCGTACGCTTCGTCGGCAGGAACGTTTCGGCAACATGCCTCAGATTCATATGCTAGTAACCAAGCTGGATCAATCCAGCGAAATGCTTTGTTGCTTTCGTAGTCATGTGCCTGGGCCTCATACACGAAAAAAGTTAGCCGACTATATACACAAGAGCCACACTCTTCTCCATCAGCATTCAAAACATCAACTATTGCTGCGTTGGGATAACAGTTCCAGCCAAAGTCGCCGCCACCATTAATTCGTCCGCCGCCAGCGGCTAGGAAATCAATTAGATTCATTTTGCAAAACCCTTTCTGGATATGGAGCGCCGAGCATATTTGCATATGTTGCGGGCTGCTCGCTTAGTTTAACTAGATTATACTTGCCACAGAATTTTAGGAAATGTGCGCCAACCATTGCATTATTTTTCGCAACAGAATTCTCTTTAACGCAAGCGTCGATCATTGCGCGGATATCGGCTGGTTGTGCGGTCAGATCTATTAGACCGACATTTCGATTATAGTCATCCAGCACCTTATGCTCCACGCCTTTGTGGTCAACCCAACGCTGAAGCATGAGGTTGTTCCAATTAAATCCTTGCTTATCACGATCCGCAAATGCCTCAATCAATCCAACTTTATTTTTCGAACCCTTAGTGCGGACGCCAGGATACGCGCTGAACACGAAATCAGAAGAATCGCCGCGCATACATTTTTCAAACAGGATAAATTGTGGATTAGGAATAGTTTTCGGCAGCTTTGTTTTCTTGTCAATTACTGGGCCCTTAAGATTAAAGATGCCCTTAATCGTATGCAGTTCGCGCGCCACTCCACTGTATTGCGTAACGTTTTCGGCAAGTAACTGGTAAAAGTCTGTGTCGGTACTGACGATAACATGATCGTCGTCGGGATGCCCCTGAACCCAGCCAGCAATTAAGTCATCGCCTTCAAGTTTGGGGTGCTGTAGGATAGTAACATTAGAGCGAGTAGCTAGGAAGTCAAGCAAATCTTGCAGAGCTTCATAGTACATTTTAGATTCTTTTTGTTCGCGCTCAGTTGCCTTCGATCGCTTTACATCACGATTTACTTTGTATGGAGCATAGACGTCCCGCCGCCAGCTTTTGCCTTCGAGGCACATAACGACGTGGTTAGCTCCCTGATCACGCCATGCTGCTGCGATCCCCTGCAGAGTTGCGTGGAGCGCAAATGCTACGCGCTCTTCTATATCTTGTCCATTGGCCGACGCATGAATACATCGAAAATAGGAGTTAAAAGTGTCAACTACGAGGTATTTTTTGCGTTCTTTAGCCATAATGTATGATAACAGGTTAGGTCATTCTTGTCAAGGCAATATTTAACCGAATTATTCGGATCTCTTGTGCATTACTTATTAATATAGCACAATAAAAGAATAAAAGCAACATAATTTGATAAATAGTGGGCTAATTTAATACCAGAAAATGGATATGGGGGCGGAGTATCCGGAATACTTAATGGTATGTACGGAAAAGATCATACGGAAGAAAATAAACGCCTAATATCAAAAAGGAATAAAGGTAGAATTAGATCTGAGGAAACCAGACGGCAAATATCCGAAACAATGAAGGGTCGTCCATCTCCATTGAAAGGAAAAGTTGGGTGTTTCAAAAATAGAGCGAAGCATATTCCTGGGCTTAAACGTAAGCCACCATCGCCAGAAACTATAGAAAAAATAAGGAATGCGACAAAAGGCATTCCCCGCCCACGTAAGAAACATCAAGGGTAATCTTGATTTCGATTACTGGGGTCGGCGATGTGTTGCTCCCACGATTCGGCTAACACATTTCGGCAAATAGAGTTAAACCATTGGTCCACGATTTCAATATCAGTTTTTCCTTTGTACCCAGCCTTAACCAATCGGGCAACGAAAATCTCGTTCCAGTCTAAGTCAAATGATCCATCTGATGGATTATCTAGATCTAGACTGACCGTAAGCACCGTAACAAATGGCTCGCCTTTAGCAGTGGCTATTTCTTTAGCAGTTAGTTCTTTCTTTGCGACTTTGGGTTGCCGTGGTTTGCGTGGCTTCTTTTCTTTTACTACAACGACCACTGGTTCCGGAGCAGCGACCGGCTCAGGTACGGCGGCAGGTTCCATAACTGGCTGTGGCAATAAATCAGCAAACCATTTCTTAATCGACATTATCTTCTCCTGTTACGACGGCACATTGCTTGAGGACGTCAGCAAAAATTGAATCATCGTCGCCGAGAATTAACCAAGAAGCAGCATATCCGTCTGAGTGAGATTCCCATGCTGCCTTAGCGTCGGCTTTGCTGATGTTGTAGCCTTTAGCGTTACATACCCGCACAATGTGGGCAACGTCAGATGCCCATCGAAAATATGGCTCACGCAAATGATCTGGTGGAACAAATTTTAATGTTTTCATACTTTTCTCCTAAGTTGCCCATGCATTTTTAAACAAAAGAACTTGCAGACGATCACTGTAACGTAGCCCGTGTTTGATGGCAAGTTCTGCCACACGTTTGTTATTCAATACGTAGACACTTTCAACTCCGCCTACAGGCATTAAGTAAACCGGCCCTTCAAATCCTGCATCGCGATATTCTTTCATTGCAAGTAAGGCTTCGTCCACGTCTTCCTCTGAAGCAACAACAAATTTAAGGTAAGTGTAACCAACCTTTTCGTAACCACATACAATTTCCGGACGGATAGCGTCTTCGTGCTTTTCGCCACTTACTGATAGCTTTGGGCTAATAGAAAACGTTACTTGACGATCGATGAATCCTTCATGCTCATAACGCCAGTCGTCCAAATATTTTGCTAATTCTGGAGAAAGTGTTTGTGAGCCGTTGGTTTCAAACGTAATCTCTTTCAACGACTGCATCTTAGGATGATCAAGCAGATCAGGGTACGCACGTTGCCAACCAAGCAAAGGTTCGCCGCCCGTAATCACAAGATGCTCGTCCTGCCATCCTTTGTGTGGCAACATTTCCATAATACTTTCCACAATAGAGTCGGTTTCCAGCATTGGACTCAAATGTTTAAAGCGAACGTCCCACGATGCATAACTGTCACAGCCAGTTGTGACAAGTGGCAGATCATTGTAGATCTTAAATGTTTTGGCATGTGCCGCAACATCGTCACGTTCTGTGCTGATTTCGCCTTTCAGCATACCAAAGCCGCCACATGTAAAGTTACAACCGAACGTCCGCAGAAAAATACTCGGTACCCCCATATATTTTCCCTCTCCCTGCAAAGAATAGAATAATTCAGAGACCTTGATTTTTGCCATCAGTGTATTCCTTTAATTGATTTAACGATATACATTTTCTCACATGAGAATCCTTCTTTTTCCATTTACTACCAGGTAAGCACCAACCTCTAATAGTAGTATGGTCAACTATTGTCGCTTTGAATCTTAGAACTCATTGTCTCCCCGATGGCCGCACCGCATTGCCATATTACTTGGAGTTTCACGGACCTCTACTTTACTGCACCAGACACGAGCCGCTTCTCCAGTCCCACATGATGGCAGGAAAATTGTATTCACCCATTCATATAGGTAGTCGGCAAGCCCTTCACAACCAGTCTTTTCAACTTCTGTAATTTTTGCTATTCCTAGTTCGCCGAGTCGTTTAATATCAGCATAATGTGGATCATCTTGTGCCAGTAATGTCACATGATCAAAGTTTTCTTCTAGGAAATCTTTTAGTGGACGCAAGCCGCCGTAATCAAAGCACCAATTGCGAGCATCTAACGTGTCGCATTCAAACTCAAACTTAAAAGACAAAGCATACCCGTGAATCTGATTGCAATGCGAATCGGCGCGCCACTGGCGGTATGCCAGCGGTGCGATATGTGAATATTCCTTAGTTGAAATGTATTTCATTATTGTTCCTTATTATACTATGCCACTGCCACAAAGTCAATTATTTTCCCACCAGTTTTCATACGGGAAGACAATCCATTCATCTTTTTCGGCTTTATTAATTAGCTCACCGAAATATTGTGGTGGGTGGATTACTTTGCTAGCTTCATTATCGATAACGACAGCGAACCGAACATTGTCGGCCCACCGAATTTTCCCTGGTGCGGCCGACGATTCCCAGTCGGAGACAATCCAGTTAAATGTAGCACCAGTATCGTTAATATCATCAACAATAAGAATGCGCTTGCCTGCCAAAGCATCTTCAGCAACCCACAGATTCGACTCTGCGTCACCTGCTCCGTCACGCAATGCAACATCCAGCGTAATCATTGAGACTCCTAGGTAATGACTAATCATAACAGCGGGCAATGCTCCGCCGCGAGTAATGCCGACGATAAGCTCTGGCTTCCAATCGTCGCGCGACATCTGCCGAAGAATTGTATTGCAGTATCCGCCAAGTTGATGAAAGCTGATGTGTCTTTTCGAAATCATGATATCCTTAAAAATTAAGAGTAAAGGTCACTGAATCTGTATATGCGCCAACTGGTGCATTTTGTGCATCGATTTGTTGGATAGTTCCATTAACGGTGACGGTAGTTATGAGAATTTTTTTCATGACATATCCTTAAGTGATTGTAACGTGATAATGTGAGCAAGTGATTGTGCTAGATCTTCTGTATCCGGAATTATAAACAAAGAACTAATATGTTCATCGCGACGATTATCATAATATGAGGCTGTAATTGCTATGCCGCCTTCACCGGGCATAATCCTAAGAGAAAATCCCTTAGCATCGAGGCTGTTATCTACTGGTATAGCTGAATTTTTTTGATGCGCCTTTGTTGCTGCGCCACCTATTAAGTTATAGATTGACTGAAATCCTGGACGAATAACTGACGGCTCGAATTCGTTGTCAGATGCCCGCAGCCATTTAAGAAATCTTCTTCTTATATTCATAAACATTTTGTGGTTCCTTTTTATTAACAGTGTTTAACTAGGTTCATAAATTCATTGCGCACTGCCGGGTCTGTCCTAAAGCATCCACCTAGCTTGCTAGTGACCGTAGATGACCCCACATCTTCGACACCACGTGATTTTACACAGAAGTGTTGCGCGTGAATAACAACTCCGATGTCGTCGGTCTCCAGGATGCATTGTAGGGCAAAATAAACCTGTTCGGTTAATCGTTCCTGAATCTGTGGCCGCTTGCTGAAATACTCAACAATACGGTTGATCTTTGACAACCCAAGGACCTTTTGTTTTGGAATGTAGCCCACCGTTGCTAGTCCGTCGATCACAACTAAGTGATGCTCGCAATTGCTTTGCACGTTGACATTGCGCTCGATGACCATTTCGTCATATTTCATTTTATTGTCGACCGTAGTGCATTTCGGGAAGGCTTCATAGTCCAAACCCCAAAATACCTCACCGACGTACATCTTTGCGACGCGCTTTGGTGTTTCGATTAGACTATCGTCAGTTAAGTCTAATCCAAGCGTATTCATAATATCTCGAAACTTAGATTCGATAATTTCAATTTTTTCTGTGCGAGTCAGACTATTTACTGTCATTGGTGTTTCGACGCCCGCAGCCAATAGGTGTGCGTGTACTTTAAGGCCTAGTTCTGGATCGCATTTGGTTTTATTAAACGACATACTGATAACCCTCCTTTGTGATGGTTTTATGTTTTGAAGTTGCGGCACCGTTGTGTCCCGCACTATTATTTATCTTTTTCTGCAGACCAGTTGGTATTTAATGGCTCAACGATGTACTGATCAAAGTGAAGATCATCAAAATAAACGACTAAAGACTCGTTTGGTAGATGACCGACGGTGTAATCATAGCTTAGAGTAATATGGGGACTAAATTCCGGATAAGCATGTTTCGCCCCGTGCTCTCGAATACATTCCTCATGTAAATCCCTGAGCTCTTCGCTTTCGATTTTAAGCACAAGGCACGGCGTACCGCCATCAGCGTTGGGAAATAGCTCAAACCCGACTCCGTGTGCCTTTAAAGGCAACGAAACAGGGATATTTTTGATGGAATCACACGAAACCTTGCTATAAACGACAGTGGTATGCAGCGACTTAGCACTGATAGCATTTTCAACGTTAATCATATCCATCAAAGATGCTATTTTTTGCTGAGTCCCTTCACTTGGGACAAGTCTGGCATATGTGCCGTTGTCCCAAGCGATTTCATTTGCCTCGCTCATTTCTTGGCAGTCGAATTCATACGGTTGCGGGTTCGGACAAACTTCTGCCACGTGGTGCTGGCATTCCGGTACAGATCAGCCTCGTCGAATTTAACAGCCGGATACTGCATCCGGCAGAAATTCAAATACTCATCTAGATCTGCAAAGATCTGGTTAACTTCGGGCTTCATGCGCAGGTATTTTTTGTTGTACGATGCAATTGCCATTTGTTGCTCCTATTTACGACTGGTTAATTTACTTCTTTTACACTAACTTCTATTGTAGCACGTTTGTTAAGACAGAGTAAAGCTATTTTCCGAATTATTTACTCGGACTTGCTGCCGACATCTTTGCTACTATTTCTTGCACTAATTCCTTTGATTTTTGTTTTTTCCGCAAAAGATTTATGACGGTTTCTTCTGGATCTTCCCGACGAACGGCATTAACCGCCTGCTGACAAAGCATTCCATAAGTAATACTCAGATGTCGTAGCTTCATATGCATATCGTCGCTCATTTTGCCCCCACATCTGCTAACTCGTCGGCAGTCAGATATTTAAATGCCAATTCTTGAGCTTCGTGCGGCAAAGTAAAGTATGCCCGCGAAATCATATTGATTACATTTTGCTCATCGCGGTTATCCATCGGTTTCTTAGTGCTCGCCTGATAAGTCTTTAGATACTGCTCCATCAACTCAAGTCCAAATTTGCCGGTTAGCGGATCAACCTTGCAGTCCTCGCTAAATCCGTTAAGATTAAACACAAGCGCACGTTTGAAACATTGCTTGCATTCACCGCATGGCTTGCCGTCTGTATGGAACCAACACGATACCGAGTTAAGGATTTCTGCCTGCGTCAGACCATTGACTAACGCCCACTGGACGGACTCGCGCTTTGTCCACCCCATCTCAACGAATGGAAAACGCACCTTTACGCCATCAATGAACGGAGACAGCACATAAGACACAAGATTGCTTGTCTCACTGCGGAATTTTTCGTTTTTATCTGTGCCCTTGGGATTATCTTCGTCCCAGACCGTGCCCATCCAGACTTCATCTGCTAACTCTTGACATGCAGCCAACGCCGAGAAGATTAGATTGCGTCCCGGAATGTAGATGGCACCAGCAAATGGGTCTTCTGCCTTAGCTACTGGTTTGCATTTGTCGTTAAGCCAATCAACAGTGCGAACTTGAACAAAGTCTGGCAACGTCGACAGCTCTTTTTCTTCTGATGCTGCGCCATGCTTGTAGTAAAGGCAAACGATCTCAGCATCAGGATAGGTGATCTTAGCGTATTGCCGCATAATCAAACTATCTAATCCGCCGCTGTACAGAATTGCAATTTTTTTACGTTGGTTTGACATCTTGTCTCCTGTTTTCTTTTCCGACCAGTGGGTTATCTATAAAGATCACATATACTTCGGTTTGTTCTCTAATGATCTGTGCTTGAATGGGATCGTCTTCATAGTGACAAACAATGTTTGCGCCTTCAGCGTTCAATTTATTAATTGTGGCAGCTTTGTGTTCGCCGGACGTAGCCCGAGTTTTTTGGTGAAATCCAAGCGGGTTAAAGTAGACTTCGTTCATAATACCACGGGAACGAAGCATGTCGTATGTTTCGACAGATTCCTGAAACGATCTGCCAGTAATAATAAGGTCTTCGGCGCCGGGAAATATCCCCGGCACCTCATGACCATTAAATATTACGCCGTCAATATCAAACGAGGCGATCTGCATGATTACTTCTTCATTCTTTCCAGGTGGGCACACGAACCGCTTGCCATCTGACTGTTCATATACGCAGATGCACCTTCCTTGGTAAGCTGATGTCTTGTAATATCTGTCAGCTCGCCCTTTGCCAATGCTTCACACTCCAGCTTGGAGTCAGCATAATACATTTGCTGTGGCGGAGTCTTCTGCGTCCATGCCGACGGACCACGCAATGCGCCGATAATACCCATCTCACGTGCGGTCTTAAGATAGCGCAAGCCATCAATAACTACACCTGCTGAGTTTTCCGAATCACATACGCTAAGACGGATATCAATCTTAATTGGAGCATCACCAAAGCCACGAGCCCTAATGTCGAAGAACGCAACCTTCTCATCTGTGCCACGCGGAATGTATGCAGCCGGACCGGCGTACAGCTGACCGTCCTCAACTGGAATACCACGTAAATCATTCTGCGACCGAATTACGTTCTCTTTGGAAATCTTCTTCGACTTTAGCCGAGACTTAACTTCCATGTTAGCGAAGTCAGTATTGAAGCCCATGTTAATTTGCGCATGGAAATCAACACTGGCCCCACGATCAAACAGTAGTTCTTGCATTGCCTGCGAGATAATACTTGCGCCAACTTGTGACTTCATGTCATCGCCGAGCAACGGCAATCCGGCATCAATGAACTTCTGTTCCCATTCTGGATTGGATGCAATGAATACGGGCATACAATTCATAAATGCACAGTTTGCATCAATGGCACATTGCGCGTAAAACTCAGTGGCAAGTTGTGACCCGACCGGCATGTAGTTTAATACGATATCAACCTTGTTGTCCTTCAATAGTTTGACAATGTCAACGGGCTCTTCATTCGACACACGAAACCCCAAACGTTCAGGTTGGGTGTTCTGCATAAAATCAGATACCCCATCTAAAGGATGGCCCATTTGAACAATCGGGCCATCTGGTGGACGCGGGTTAAATATCCTCGCACAGTTCGGCAAAGCAAAGATTGCTTCCCCAACTGGACGACCTACTTTGCGACGGTCAACGTCAATGGCTGCTACTATTTGAATGTCTGCTGGATGGTATCCGCCGATCCGCATCATCATTACACCTGGAATATGTCCGTTATCGGGATCAGTGTCCTTGTAAAAATCAATGCCTTGATACAACGAAGAAAAACAGTTACCCACACCGCAAACGGCTACGCGAATTTTCTTACTCATAATCTTAATTTCCTTTTTGTTTTGTACCCGACGTTAATCGGATAAGTTTCTTTGGAATTGAATGACAGACAATTTCCATTTATACTTAATTGTAGCAGAAATCATCTTTAGTTGTCAAGTCCTAATTCAAGATTGGCCAGGTTTTTGTCAACCTTTCCATCGTACTCGGAAAGTTCGGCTAAGTCCTCTTCAATCTCAGGCCCTTGTGTTCCGGCTTCTTCGGTAAACAATTCGGCAAATTTTGTTGTGGCGTTTGTCGTCTTGTTTCCCTTAAAACCCCTACTACCACTCAGCTTGCCCCAAAATTTGGTGTTGTGCTGAATGATACTTTTCGCTTCCTCTCTTGTAGAGGCTGCAAAAATCTTGTCGACGAGATCCTTAGTAGTAATCAGCTCAAATCTCTCATCTATTAGCTGTTTAGGATATTTATCATTTTTTAAATAAGACTCGATTGCTCGTTGTACCGAATCTACGTGAGCAAACACGTTGTGGCCCATTTGAAAGACATAACTTAATACGTCCCAACTCGTTTTGCCTTCCTTGCCAATCCGGTTTAGGTCGCCCGGCTTGTAGATGCAAACATCTTTCCCTTGCATCCGAAGACTAATAGGAGATTCATCAAATTTCTTGTACCCGCGATTTTCTTTCAGCACTTCGCTAAACAACCGAGTGTCTGCAGAATATTTCTTATCGTCGACCGATCCATCCATTACCGTAGTCCAACGACCGCGATCCTCTTCAAGCATGTGAACATAAATTCCGCCGTTAGCAACCATAAGAAACGGCGATGCCGAGTCAAAGCTGATAGTAACGTTTGGATTGTGATATTTGCGCAATGCAGCCTGCACGTCGGTAAAGAAACAGGCCCAAGGCAATTTACCAAGACCCAAGAAATGTAGCCAGTCGTGCTTGCCTTGCTGCAAAAGTCCATCATAGACGATGTCGACTAGCCTATTCAGGATAAGTTCGGGATCTGTCACGCTTTGTCCGCCCATAGCCCAACCGTCAAAGTGATGATCTGGATATTGCTTTGGGTCGCAATACTTTTTCATCGTGTTATACCAGTCGTTCGCCTCAGTGAAGTTTTCTCCCTGAAGCACGTTTAGAAACTTACATGCGCCAGTGCGATGCTTGATGAAGTAGTCGTTGTTAATTTGTGTTGCGTCGACTGCGTCTTGGTACGACGCAATGCCAATCTTCTTAGCTGCGTCGGGATTCTTACATGCCCATACAGGAATATCTAGGGCCATGCCATAATCCATATACGAGTCCATCCAAGTTAGCACTTGCTGGCGCTTCTTCATTGCCTTAGGACAAGCTGGATTTTTCCAATCGCCCTCCCATACGCCCTTACCAATTTGGAATCCTCCCGAATCACCTAAAACAAAGGAGTCAGTGCGATCACGCATCCGTACCATATTTTCTTTTGCGTCGGGCTTATTGACGTCGATGTTGGCGTGGCCAGCTGAGTACAGCATCCACTTGTAATAAAAATATCCGTTGTTTTTATCTAGCCAGTTTAGTCCCGCAAGTCCATTCTCAAACCCTACAGGAAGGCGTGATTGTGGAGTGTAAGCTGGATCTTGTTCATGCTTGCCGAGTGTGCCCGAATAGAAAGAACTTAACGCCGGCAAGTAGATCGGAGTATTCGGAAATCCGTTTTCCCCGGTCTGCTTAGTGGTTAGATCAATGCGCTCTTTGCTCATGTGTCTTATTTCTGTTGGGCTGGCAAAATATATTGGTACGTCGCGAGCCCACTGTTAACGGTAATCTCAGCGGCGCCTTCGTCGCTAATGCGGAATTTCTTATCGCCTGGCAGGCTCAAGATGCTTTGCACGACTGAAATTGGCCAGCTAAAACCTTTGGTCAACGTGCCAGTGATTCCCTCAGCAAATACGAAATTGCCAGCGTGTGATGAATGATCGCCAAAATAAAACTTCAATGCTCCGCCTTCGGTCTTGGCAATAAAGGTAGTTTCTTCGCTGTTTGCGCTTGCCATAAATTTTAGACGTTGGATATTTGCCATTGTTGGCTCAAATTCTACATTCCACTTTACGCCCTTAAATTTTGTTGCTTTCAATTGCTCGTTGATAAGCTCTGCACTCATATAACGATAGTCGTTTTTGAAGTCGCCTGTCTTGTTTTCAAAGTGCAACCCAGTTGGCACCGAAACACCAGCAATATCCTTAGTGCTAACGGTAATCTTTGAGTTTTCCTTGTATTCCGGAATGCCCAAAATTGTATTCAACTTGCCTAGGTTTGGCATACCGAACTGGCCAACAAATTCTGGTACTGGATTATTTGTTTTGGCTTGAACAATAACGCTGCGGTCATCTGCCATTGCATAAATTGCGGTTTCTTCTTTTGTTCCGGTAACCTTAACTAGGTCAATAATTCCAAGTCCGAATGTGTGTTGCGTAATATCTTTTAGATAATCTAATGGCATGTCAATGCGCTCCTGTATGGTGTAATAACTAGTATAGCAAAAGTATTTAGGTCAAAGCAAGGGTTACGGCAAATAAATCACTCGAATGAAAACAAAGAATCAAACGACGACTGAATGTCCGTATTGTTCGTCAAATCCCATTTTAGTAGGCCCAAAAGGTTTTCGACTTTTTTGTTCACAATGGTTAGTTCCATTAGACTGTTGTCAAATGGCAATTCCTTAAACCATTCTGGAACATGCATTACGTCAATTGGATAAGCAACCGACGTATAGCCCATTGGATTGGCGCGTAGCTTACAGACGATAGTTTTCATACCGTCGACAATTTTCATGCTGTAATTGTCGCCGTGCATCCGCCTCAGGTTGTTCCAATTAATTGCCGCCCGCACATGCCCTGGCATAGTGGACTTACCTTCGCGCCTCTCAGTCTCGGCATAGTTGGTTAGGTTGTTCACGCGCTTCGGCGTACCCTTTTCCCATGGCGGCAAACTTGCAAACGTGTATTTAAATTCACGGATGTTTTCGATAATCTTTTCCTTTGACACATGAGTTAGCGCGTCAAGTAGAATACGACTTAGGAAATCCTGAACCACCTTAGGCGTATCGCTACGCTTTAGATCCAAGCCCATTGCCTTAACTTTTCCTAATCCAGGAACAATTCCTTTCTTCTTAGCAGTGGCTTCGTCAAGTTGATCAAGGCGAACACCTTCAAGATCATAGATCATTACCGCATAGCGTTTCTTCTTAATGAACAGCCCAGTGCTCGCAACAAGCTCACGTCCTCCGCGGATCAGCGCGCCACGTTCTCTTGGGCAATGACAGGATTTTTCCATCATAGCCGGGAAACTGGCATTAACCTGTTCAGCAATTCCATTGTACATCTGAATGCAGATTTCTTTGTTCCATTCAATTTTGCCAGCTTCGACTTCGTCTTTAATCAATGGCCATGCGCTAAAATATACCGAGTCAGTATCGCCATACACAACTGCTTCGCCGTCATGTGAATAAACGCCAGTAATGCTTTCGTTTACATGCGAGTCCATATGCTTTGCAATAATACGTCCGGTTAGCGTGGTGCTTTGGCCCATGCGATGGTCATGGAATCTACAGCCCGGATTAAGCAATGCGCCGTACAATGCATTCAAGTTAATCTTTTTAACTAGTTGACGCTTATCCCAGTAAACAACTTCTTCAAGGTCTGTCGCAGCTTTCTTTTTAGCTTGTAACACTTCACGCTCGGAATACCATCTAGCAAGAAGCCCCGGAATAATTCCCTCAGTTTCATACGAGAAGATCGTGCCATTTGCACTAAGCATCCACTTTTGCCCACCCTCAAATATAATGCGCCATACTTCGTCGGCGGAGTGAGTCGTAGGCTTGTTGTCGCCTTCCCAATCAATTGTAATCTCTGTGCCAACTTCCATGTTCATTACAGAAGTGTACTCGAGACTACCAAATAATCCTTCCCATGCGCCAGCAAACGACATTCCAATTACTCGCTTGCCGTTAACGATGCGCTCCATCATCTTGTCTGCAATATACTTGTCCGTCATAATTGGCCGTAGCTGACCGACAATTGTTTCTGGTCCCATGTTTAATGCCCGCATTGTGGACGGATACAGGGATTTAATATCGATTAGCCCAATGTAACTATGCATACCGGCCTTAGGCGTAGCCACATACGCACCCGCGGCTTTATCATCGTCGTTGTCTTCTCCAGGTTTTGGCATTTCGACGTGTTCTTTGCGTGACGGAGCAATATACCCTAGCGAATGTGCTTCGTTAATAATTGCCTGGTCAGTCATTGCCACTGTGCCCATTGTGGTGGGAAGCAAGACCGTATTTTCGTGTGCGAGTACGTTTGCTAAGTCAAGGAACTTCAACTTCTTGTCTAAGTTTGCAATTAGGATAACGTCTTGCCTGTTATAGTCTAGGAACTTATAAAAGTCCTGGTTATAAAGTTGATCGAGCGATCCCTCGTATGCGAGTTTTCGTTCGCCCAATTCAAACTCGCCGATGGTGTCAAGCGAATAACTGTGCCGCTCTTCGTAAGTATAGTTTCTGTAGAGCTGCATGTAGTCAAGATGGATACGGCCGATTAGATCATATGTAGTGTTAGTTGCTCCATATCGAGTATATTCGCGAGACTTTGGCATCTGATTCCACAAGCAAAGCCTGCGCAAATCATCTTTAGCTAACGTGCGAACAATACGTCCGACGATATACGGAATATCGTACCCTTCGCTGTTCCATCCAGTTAGGATGTCTGCATCCTCAATCAGATTTAGGAAAGTATCAAGCATATCCGATTCTTTCTCGAATATGTAAGTGTCTGAGAACTTGTCGGCAATTTCTGTCGCAGTTTCTTTTGACATAGCTTTGGGCGGAATTGCCAGAGTAACAAGTTTATCCAACCAATCCAAATAGACGGTAATAGCTGTAATTTTATTAAATGGATTGTCAATTGGCGCATAGCCACCTTGCTCAATATCAAAGTCTGTCTCGATGTCCAAAAAGCATGTATGCAATTTGGGTGCATCCATGCCCAAGTAATTTTTAGCAAGACAACGGAAGACTGGGTTGCAGTCATTTTCCCACAGCTTTTTGGCACTGTGGACTTTTTGCTCCCGACGAAATTCTTTGTTTGATTGGGTGGTAAACTTAGTGACCGGGGTACGAAACATTGTTAGGTGTTTGCCCTTAGGGTCATCGTAGTAAAACGTGTATTCAGCTGGCAAATCGCGATATACACGATTGCCTTCTTTATCCCGCTCCACAATGTGGATGCGGTCCTTAACCCTATCTAATAATGCGTCCACATAACTGATGATATTTCTCCTTAAATGTATAAAATACTTATGTTGATGCTACTTACAGGGAACCATAATAAATCCTTTGGCGAATTATATCAGAAGACAAAGATTAAAGAAGATTTACTAAAGACCCAATTTAATGTGATCAGTAAATGGGTCTAGAGAGTTCGGCCGACTGTGTCTAAGATATCACGTAGTGTTTCGTGATCGGCATCAGTGTCGCCGAACTTTGATTTTTGAGCAACCTTCAAGGCTTTCTTTAGGATGCCTGGTTTAATTTCCAGTTCCTCGGCAACCGCTTTAATTGTGTCAGATAGCCCGGCAGATAAATCTTCCACTTCGGTCATTACTGCAATTCCTTCATTGAACAACTGGGTCAACTTAGCTTTTTGCTCAGTTGAAAACATTCGGTTTGCCATTGTATAACTCCTTATTAATAACTAGTATAAATTATTTATTGGGAGAAAGCAAGGCCTTGATCAAATCATTTGGTGGATTTGTTGTACCACTTTGCTCATTGTCCGGAAATGCTGCTCAATGTGCAAATAGAGATCATCCGGTGGCCGTAAGGCAATCGCAGCGTACCCGTAGGCAATCATTCCCAGTTGCTGATAATATGTTGCGCTTGGCCATTTATTTTTCTTGTAACCTGATCCGTCAATAAACAAACACTCATCGCCGACCGTTGCATAAGATTGTTTCTTTTGATAACACGGCAATACTGATGTCTCTAGCAACGTAATGGCTACGGGCTTTTCGCCAAATGAATTAGATGTAAAATGCCTAGCTAATAAATTGGCTAAGTAGGATTCGAGGGTGTGGTCTAATTCGGGGTACACATTGGGCTCGACAATACTGATCATGTCGTGACTGGCTTTCACATAATGTGACCAGTTTGTCATTTGATGTCGTTACGAGTTTGCTACCTTTTTGCCAGCAGCCTTGAAGTATGATCTCATCATTCTAGCTGCCATCCGTTGCTTTTGTGTAAGATTGCCACGAAGGACATCTTCTAAGTTTTTGACAAATTGCCGGTCACATTCCGGATTGCCCTTTCCGTTTTTGAAGTAGCAGATGTCGTGCTCACGGGCCGCAGCATCCACTACATCAATTGGGTTTGGGTTTTCTGGATCGTCGCCTGCATTTCCGGGGCCGGCGTATTTACCATAGAACTTATAGAACTTTTTGGTCGGCCCAAACCCCTCCGGTGCCGGGGTTAGGTCATCGTCTTGAAATAGCTCGCCGAGAAACATTATTTTACTGAGTTCAACTTAACACCTAATTGCTTTGCGGCTGCCGGATTAGCTGCCATCGTTTGCACAAGTGCTTTCATTTGCTCTGTGGGCGTAGTTGCTGCATTTACTGCCGTACCTGTTGGTGGTGCAACTGCTCCTGCAGGAGGTGCTACTGGTGCGCCGCCGGCCTGCCCAGCTGCTGGCGGAACTGGTTGTCCCGCCACTGGTGCCGCCGTTGCTACCCCGGCTGGTGCTGGAGCCTGTTGCGCTGGAGTCATTGCTTTGCCTGGCGCTGGCAATGTTCCTGGTGCCACTGGTTTAACTGCGGCAGTTTTTGCAGTTGCTCCTGGCACTTGCGGCTGTTGTCCTGGCTTTGGTGGTTGCCCCGCTACTGGGGCAGGCGCTACTGTCTGGTCGATGGGTGCTTCGACCATTGGTAGTCCATCGTCGACCAAACGCTTCTTAGTTTCGCCCAAAGTGTCTGAGAACTTATCAAGCAATGCGCGAAGTTTTTTAATCTTAGCCATTTTTTCTGGAGACTTGCCTTCACCTAACCCGTGACGATTAATATGATCCATATCCTCATGGCTAACATACATATCTTTTTCGCGATCGTAGTATTTGCCTTCTTTTGGATCATAGTACAGAACCTTACCAGTCTTCATGCGGAACGGACCTTCAAGACCCTCATGTGACAAGTCGGTGTATTTTTCGCGATCGATGTCGGGGCCTACGCCTTTTGACTTAATACGATCCCATAGCTGACGATTTTCTGATTTGCCTTCCGAAACTTTCTTTTTCATTATTGGATAACCATCCCGACCTAAATGCTTTTGGTCTAGCGCCATCATTTTGCGCTGGTGTGGAGTAGTCATGGCCATAAATTTCTCATCGTTGCGCTTTTGCGCGACCTTTGCTTCGATCCCACGTTTAGCCCAAGTTTCTTTTGAGGCGCCATCATCTTCATTAGTCTTCTTGTTTGGGGTTACCAATCCAAGTTTGGTTAATCGACGAATATCGCTTGCTTGTCTTTTAATTTTCTCAGCATCTAGATAAGCATGATGTTCCCGCTGACTTGCATAATGTGCTTCACGAGAACGGACACATAAAATTTCGGCGGCGATCCTAGCCTTTTCGGCAGCACCTTCCGTCCCAAGTTTCTCAGCTAGTTCAGACTGATGATCTCTAATCCCAGCCAATTCGCGCGATGGTAATTTTTGGTACGGATGATTTGGATGCGGATTATCTGGTAAGTCAGGATACAGTCTCATTAAATACCTAGCTTCTGCCACCGGAGACTTAGATTTGCGTTTCTCCGCAGCATTAATGCCAATTAGGTTAGCTTCAGTAGATGCTGCAGATTTCGCTTTGGCTCGTGACTGACGATCAGCTTTAATTTGATCAGGATGCTTGTAAGTGCCGCCACCTGGCTTTGCACCACCAGCCCAACCATACTGAGTTTGGAACCATTTGCCTTCGTCAATATTATCGTCCTCGTCTACGTCTACTTCTGAAGGATCTTTCCTTCCTTTGCTAAGTGACTGAGCCATACGATATGCCTTCATTGAGAATTCTTTGCCGTACTTGTTACGAAGCATGTCGAGGTACTTAAACGATTCTTCGCGAGTATTTATATTCATTAGTCCAGCCAACTGTGCGGCTGCAGGACCAACGGCAGGGGAATGTCCAGGAGATACTTCTTCCTCGATGCTTTCGCCGGCGTAATCTTTAGTTAGCGCATCGTGCGTATTCTTATACAGCATATTCCTAATTGTTTCTTCGTATTTGCGGACGGTACCTAAAATAAACTTAGCAAAACGCGCAAGACCGATTGGCGACTCATCCATTACGTCAAGGAAGTTTCGATAGTTATTTGGAACACTAGCAAAACCATGTGCCAATCTTCCAAGACTATGCAAGTACATCTCCAAGTAAGTCTGATTATCCCAGGCGCCCTGATATCTTGTTTTGTCCACTGGTGTTTTGCTTAATTTTGCAAGGGAATTAGCAACATCTAGTGCAGCTTTTTGATCGCTCTGCCGCCAACCGGGATCAGTCGTATCAAATTTGCGGATGTTTGTGTGGATAAAATCAACAACCCTAGACATTTCTGAACGGATACGATCACCATATACTTCTTCGACTCGTCTTACATAGACATCAGCTTTGTCCGAATCATCTCCCTCGTGTCCAGCTGGTTTTGGATTAGCTCTTTTTTTGTCCGTCGTCCCTTGATTGCGTGAGCGTGTATATCCTGAAAAAGGAATTGCATAGTATTCGCCACGCGGAACCTTCTTTAGCTCTGTTGTCGCTGCATCAGTAGAGTATGTTATCTTACCATCAATTTCGCTTATTAAAGTTGCTGATGGTTGCCCGCCCCAAGAAAACCGAGGATTATGGTCATTTGACCCAATGGCAAATGCATTGCCATCTTTGGTTCTGCTTATAAAGACGCGATCCTGCAGACTGCCAGGCGATGGCTTCATTGTAACTGGATCTGGCAATTCAGTATTGGCCAGACTAAACTTGCGATAAACCGCATTAATAAACTGATCCGAAAACCCAACTGACCCTAGTGGGCTTGCTTCACTTAGCGTCGCCTCAGTAACTGGCTCATCGCGCATAGTTTTTTCTGTAGTCTTTACATACTGTACCAATGCTCTTGG
>Ga0315283_10001261_pt1 | contig 20158 bp, 20 predicted proteins | sample YL17G09_0_MG_FD_204541 | JGI IMG/M metagenome (GOLD analysis project Ga0315283, IMG submission 204541) | Sediment microbial communities from Yellowstone Lake, YNP, Wyoming, USA - YL17G09_0 | ecosystem: Environmental > Aquatic > Freshwater > Lake > Sediment | place: USA: Wyoming | collected... | reverse complement strand
TGGTTGACAAGCTTGCACGCCATTGGAAATACCTGCCGGAGGGGAGCCCCGAATTCACCGGGGATGGCCAGCCGGATTGTTGCCAGGCAGGTGATGGGTCAGATTTATTAAAGAGGGTGTTGGACGCCCGTACTTCAAAGGTCACATTCGTTCCTGTAACAAGGGTGCTATCCCAAAAGAGTGAGTCCCATCGGGCTCCCGTATTCCCGGTGTCAAATACAGGTGAGGCAATGGTACCAAGGGGCATGTATCCGGAAGAACCGGCAACGTACGTCAGACTGCCCCCTGCACCAACATTCAATGTGGGGTTGGCAACGGCAGCATCACTCCAGCTGTTATTGGTAATGTCATATCTCCAGAAATAGGGGGTCGTTGTACCGTTAAATGCGTAAATATAATTCCCCTTATCCGAAACCAGAGATCCCCCGGCACCGACGTTTCCCGGTATGTTTGTTAATGAGGACCATGTATCAGTGGATATGTTGTATCTCCAGAAATTTCGAGTATTCGTTCCATTAAATGCGTAAATGTAGGTTCCGTTATCATACGCCAAAGCTCCCCCGGTACCTACATTACCAGGAGCATTTGCCTTTACTGACCATGTATCACTGGATATGTTGTATCTCCAGAAATTTCGGGTATTCGTTCCATTAAACGCGTAAATATAATTGCCGTTATCATATGCCAAAGCTCCCCCGGCACCTACGTTGCCGGGAGCATTTGCCTTTACTGACCATGTATCACTGGATATGTTGTATCTCCAGAATGTGACTGAACTGGCACCTCTGAGCGCTGAGATATTGCCAGACCCGATATAATCTGATAATGTTCCTCCTGTGTTCACTCTACCTAGAGTGGTTGCCTTTATTGACCATGTATTGGTGGATATGTTATAGATCCAAAAAGCAAAGGAATTGGCACCCCCGATCGCAGAAATATTGCCTAGCCCGATGTACCTTGCACCTCCCCCGGCTCCAACAGTTGCCAGTGTATTTGCCCTGGTTACCCATGTATTGTTGGATACATTATACAGTAAAAAATTCGTTGAACTACCCGTTGTCGCAAAAATCGACGGAGAGGTTGTCTGGGTATCCAGTAGGACACTTCCCGGACTGACACTTGAATTAACATTAACCAACACACCTTGCTGATAATCAGCCTGGGTGGTCTGGGTCCAGAAAGAGGATTGCCACGTCGATAAAAGATGCGGACCTGTGACCTGTTTAGAGGTGAAATACGCATGGGTTGTACCAAAGGTACTGAGAGAAATTACCACGAGAGTTAAGACGAGAATTACAATGGCGGTGGTTTTCATGGTTTAAGGCTCTTCCTCCTGTTATTCCATCTCTCTCCAGAGATCAAGCACCTCGCGTCCAATTAGAATCATTGCCGGAATCAGGAAGAAAAGGGTGAATCCCAGTGGTGTTTTGATGAACTGGGTGAGGATACCAAGATACGGGATAGTGACTGCAACAATACCGACGATCTGACCGGGTACGATCGGGGTTATGTCAGAATTTTTGTTGGCATCTCCTTTGGTGATGAACCGGAGTGTGGGCTCATTTTCTGCATTAACTACCCGGTGTGTGGTCAGGCTCTTCATATCGAGCGAAGAAAACATGATAATATCTCCTTTTCGGATAGTATCCGGAACTATGGGGCGGACAATAACGACACTGCCAGTCTGGATAGCAGGCTCCATACTCCCTGAAATGACCACCTCTGTCCTCCAGCCAAAAAAAGGGGAAATGATAGTGAAAAATGATCCGGAAATAATTAAAAAAAGGAGGAGAATTGCTGCGACTCTTCCCACTCGTTTTAATTGAAATTCACCCGATCTCAGGTTTTGTGTATTCATCTCCTTAACCACGTCACCCTAAATATTGCAGTGCAGGAAAATTGCCTGCACAATCCGGATTATCTTCCGTGTCCCGGGAGTTCTGGTGATGGGGCTGCCGGTTGTGGGGTACCTTGGCTCTGCTGGGCATAAAATACGACATTGAATGTCATATTATCGGTCTGCGCCCAGTTAGTGATGTTTCTGTCCATCATGTAACTCTGGTTAATCTGCCATGTTGCCCCGGATGGGATGTTACCCAGGTAAATCCATTGATCTTTCATCGCGGTGGTTTGAAGCGCTCCGGTTAAATTATGTGTACCGGTGCTGATTGTGTAACCGTTAGTGTCCGTGATTATTGGCTGAAGACCCGAACCCGTGTTATTATACAAATCATAGCGGATTACTCCATCGATATCAAAGGCATACGGTTCTAAAATCTCTGCGGAGGTATTTGATCCATTGTTCGTGACAACATTGATGGTATTCAACCAGAGATCTGCCTGATTCTGCCCGGTGTTCTGCACGGTAACGTTACCCCAACGCTTTAATCCGGGTTTTACATCTGCAAGCGTTGCGTTGAAGGAGCCGGACCAGGGATCCTGACCATTAACGTTAATCGTAATGCTTCCTGTGCTGAGGAGATTTGGTCCACTCGTTTGAGTTGAACTGAAATATGCCATCGTCCCAACACCTGTCAGGAGTGCGGTCAGCGAAATCAGCATGACGCTGATTAAGAGAACTTTTTTCGTACTCATTTCTTTTTTTCTCAATTTAATCACCTTCTTTTGTCAAATTTATGAAACGGAATTGAACGTATTTTGCCTGTAAAAAGGATAATTACCACTTTGTGGTCACGTTATATAAATTTTTGTTTCGCCGGAAATCCTATAATGCATCAATTATCGTTAGATAATTTTTAAGAAACTGATCAATGGCTAAAAAAATACATTTGAATTTGATCTCTCATGTGTTAATGATGAGCAGCGAATGAATAATTGAACCAGAGAATGTTTTAAGATTAAAAAAATATTTCATCCCAATATTTTCTGTGGAATGAATTAACTTCGAATGATGTTGCGATTGATTGCTGATAATGATTTGACCTTAAGGATGCCTTCCAATTCAATTTGCTATTTTTACCGTTAGAGTAAACCCCGCTCCCGCAGGCTGAGATGTCCATTTTTTGTTACAATGATGTGGTCTATCAGCTGGATGCCGAGAAGCGATCCCGCCTCTTTGAGCTGTGTGGTAATCGCAATATCCTGTGGACTGGGTTCGAGCGAACCTGATGGGTGGTTATGGACGCAGATGATGGATGCAGCCCGGTCAGTGATCGCATCGGCAAAGACTTCACGGGGGTGGACAAGGCTGTGGTTGAGCAGACCTACGGTTATAATCCTGCTGTCAAGCACCTCTCCTGCGCCATTGAGGGTGATACAGATGAAATGTTCCTGCCGTTTGTCCCGCATTTCGGCAATAATTGTGAGTGGGAGAATATCCTGTGGTTTTGTCACTTTGATCCTGCTGTCAGCGGGAGCGCAATAGCGCCTTCCCATCTCAAAGCACGCTATGATCTGGGCTGCCTTTGACGGGCCGATCCCCATTATAGAGATAAGATCATCGTACTGGATCGTGCCCTGATGGTCCTTCAGGAGCCCGCAGATCTCTTTGGATATCACGCGGACATCCTTGTCCCTTGTACCCCTGCCAAGGATTGATTCGATCAGTTCCTGATCGGTGAGTGATGTCACTCCTTTCTTGGCAATCTTCTCACGTGGCCTGTCACGTTCAGGTACGTCTTTCATCCTCCTCATGGAAAAAACCCGGCATGCAGGAAACGGAAAAGACCGGTGATCCTGTTGTCTTTCAGGGGTGCTTTTTGGCACAGTAAAAACCTTTCTTTTTTGAACCGGGAAAAAACTGCCATTTCTGCCTTATGAATAATCTTTAAGCCAAATTCCCCCCATATCCTATGATCATGGCAACCATTGAGAATGCAAAAGAGGCGTTTGCCGGTGAATCCCAGGCGAACCGAAAATATCAGGCGTTTTCTGAAAAAGCTGCTGCCGAAGGGTTCAACAACGTTGCAACTCTCTACAAGGCAGCCTCTGAAGCTGAGGCAATCCATGCAAAAAAACTCTTGAAGGTGCTGGCGGCTATCGAACCCACGCAGAAAAACCTTGAAACCAGTATTGCGGGTGAAACGCACGAGTTCACCCACATGTACCCGGAATTTGTTAAGCTGGCAGAAGCAGAAGGCAAAAGTGATGCTGTGCTGGCTTTCACCCATGCCATGAAAGCCGAGCAGGTTCATGCAACACTCTACAAGAAAGCACTCGATGCGATAAAATCCGGGAAAGATATGGGGCGGGAAAAAATTTTCCTCTGTCCGGTCTGCGGGAACATCGAGATCGGCAAAGTCCCCGATAAGTGTCCGATCTGCGGTGTTTTCGGGAAACAGTTCCGGGAAATCACTCTATAATTTTTTCCTCGTCTTTCCCATTTTCATTATCTTTCTCTTTCCTTCCCTCTTTTTTCCGCCGGTGTAGCCACACTATTACAAGGACGATTGCAATCAGTGTTACCCAGGATGCGGAGTAGATTACAATTATGGGATAATTCAGAATTGTCTGCGGGGCTATTGGTGGGGGTGGGGGTGCAATACTTTCAAACTGGATGGAAACCTGGGCAGGAAACTTCTCCTTACCGTCGAAATATTTGACGCGCACGGTTGCGTTCCCTGATGGAACAACACCCTTTACCGGGGCGTTATTGGTGTTAGGGAATGCGATGGACCGTGTTATTCTCCCTTTTTCATCAGACATCTCAATATACCAGGCATCCGGGTATGATATTGAATAGAAATCCCTGGCCTTCACAACAAGTGTTGAACCCGGTAGCAGCGTAACATCCCAAATACCGATCTCGGTCTGGTTTGAGAAGGTAAGGATCCGTGTAGTCGATTCGTTTGAACCAAGTATAACTGAACCGGATGTAACAGCACAGGAAGACAAAGGTTGAGTCTGTACGAAAAAATCCTTGGAAGGAGCGACAGGTTCCTGGGAGCAACTGAACCTGTCATCCATTACCTGGCCATAGGTCAACGCAACGGGGTAAATCCTGACTTCATCAAGCCCCCCCCGGAAATACTGCGGGCAGTTCTGATCCGTCTGGTTATAGACGCCTGCATCAGCCCCGAGCATGATATAATTGTTGTATTCATAGTGGATCGCACCCGTTGCATTCAACTGGTTTCTGAGCACGCCATCGAGATATAGCTTCAGTGTCTGTCCATCATACGTTCCCGTAACCTGGTGCCACTGGTGGAGCGAGATACCTTCATGCTGAACCGGTATTGAAACCTCCCCGCGTCTTTCCAGATTTATCGTCCACCAGAGATCGTTGCCATCATCAAATCCCAGCCTGTATCCCCCGTCCTCGTACGATGAGATTAAAACCTGTGGTTCGAACGAATCCGTATAAAACCACGTGGAAACAGTTATTTCCTCTACGGGGTGATTCTGGGAGCTGAAGGGTATTTCGCCGTAATTATTTATCCCGTTAAAAAATACGGCCCGCCCGCAACCCCCGTTTTCAAGCCTTAAGACTCCATGCATGGTTCCTGCGTTGCCATTACCAGACACATCAAGGGCATAATTACCGCTGCCTTCGTTGAAGTTGAAATACAACCCCGGCTCGGGAGCAACGTAAGAGTTGTCCGGGTAGGCACATGCCCCGCTTATTATGCACAGGAGTACAAGACAAAAAAGAGCATACTTTTTTAGTCCCCCCATTCCAGAGATTACGCTCATGGTATTGTATCAAAGGTGTATTGGGGCTCGTCCAAAAAGAAAGTTGCTATGATATTGGATAAAAATTTTCTTTTTCCCGTATCAATATATTTATAAGACGCCGCACCATTTTCGAAATGATGAGAAAAGTCACCGTCTATTCAACAAAAAATTGCCCCTATTGCCGTATGGCAAAGGCGTTCCTCGACAAACATGGCGTTCCTTATGAGAGTATTGATGTCGGTGACAATACTGATGCTGCAAAAAAAATGATAGATCTCTCCGGACAACGCGGCGTTCCGGTTATTCTTGTTGATGATGAAGTGATTATCGGGTTTGATTCGCAGAAGCTGAATGAGCTCTTTGGCGAAACTGTATCCGGTGAGGTGTATGATGTTCTGATCGTTGGTGCTGGCCCTGCAGGACTAACAGCAGGTGTATACTGCGCCAGAAAAATGTTAAATACGATTATTATCAGTGAAAACATTGGTGGCCAGGCACTGGAATCATGGGCAATCGAAAATTACATGGGTTACCGAATGATCACCGGTGAAGATCTGATGAAAAAATTCGAAGAACAGGTCCGCACCCTTAATATGCGGCTTGAACTCGACCGGATTGTCAGCATCTCGAAAGAAGACGATGTTTTTACTATCCGGACAATTTCAGAAAATACGTTAAAGGCAAAAACCCTGATCTTAGCCCAGGGCAACCGTCCGAAAAAACTTGGTGTGGCAAACGAGGAGCAGTATCTCGGACGCGGTCTTTCCATCTGTTCAACGTGCGATGGACCTTTATATCAGGGAAAACGGGTGGCTGTAGTAGGTGGCGGCAACTCCGCGCTGCAGACTGCTGTTGAGATGAGCGAAATCGCACAATCGGCACGTCTTATCGTACGAAGCAGTATCAGGGCCGATCCGGTATACGTCAAGATGCTCGAATCAAAAAAGAACATTACTGTTCATTTAAACACACAGATAACCGCCCTTCACGGGGATAAGTTCCTCTCTGCAATAACTATCAGGAGTGAATCAGGGGAAGAGCAAAAAATCGATCTCGATGGGGTATTTGTTGAGATCGGCTGGTTACCCAATACTGATATTCTTGATGGCTTCGTCGCGCTGAATGAGAAAAAGGAAATCATTGTAGACATAAACTGCCACACGAGCATGGCCGGCGTTTTTGCAGCAGGGGATGTCACTTCAATAAAAGGCAAGCAGATCATCATTGCTTCCGGAGAAGGGGCAAAGGCCGCGCTTGAAGCCCATGAATATTTGCTGATGTCAGCATCTCGATGAGAAAAATCTTCAACATTTCATGTTTTTCAATGTAAAAAAAGAAAAAACAGTGAAAAAAATCTTTGTCGTCCTTTCAATTCTCTCAGGGAACTATCAGATTACCCTTTTTCCGGTCTTTTTCCTTATACCCTTCGAGCAGCACAGTGGCGATATTTTTGACGGGTTTATCTGTGTGCCCTGCGATATGGAATTCACAAAACGGGCAGGATGATATCACAACGTCAGCCCCGCTCTTTTTGATCTCCTCCCCCCTTCGTTTACCCAGCGCTGCCGCCTCATCCGGCATTCCGGATTTCACCCCCCCTCCAGAACCGCAACAGATCGAGGGCATATCGACAAGATCCACTACCTGCCGGATCAGCTGACGGGGTTGTTCGTAAATACCCTGCCCGCGAAGGAGGTGGCAGGGATCGTGGTAAGTGGCCTTGACAGGCAGGCGAGCCGGAGGCTCAATCCCGAATTTTGTGAGCACTTCATTGATATCCATCACCACAAAGGGTGTCTTGTAATCATTTTTCAGTGTGGAACCGCACCCGGCACACATGGTCATCACCGTATCGAGGTTACGGAACCGGAACGCGTCGATATTGCGTTTTTTGAGGGTATCCAGGAAGGCCAGCTGTCCAGTACGGATGAGCGGCGAACCGCAGCAGACCTGCTCTTTTGGAATGATGACCCGGATACCGTTGCGTTTCAGTACTTCGATTGCATCCAGTGCTGCTTTGGGCAGGCGCATGTTGTACATACAACCGACAAAGAAACCGACCGTTGCTTTCACAGGACCTGTCGGCTCGATCACTTCCGCATTTACGAGTTCCATAAAGGTCGGTTCGATCCGTGTAACGGAACGGCCTGTCTCCTTCACAAGTGCTGCTACTTCCTGGTGCCGGGGCAGGGTAAATCCACGCCTGTTTGCCAGCGCCCGGAGTTTTTCGATTGCTTTTGATGGAATCTCAATATCTTTGGGGCACGCCTTCCAGCAGGCCTGGCAGCTGGTGCAGGTGAACAGTCCATCCTTCACAGCATCGACTACCCGGTCCCCGCTGTCACGAGGATCAAGCGCAAGCCGCATTTCCTGCCGCATGGCCGTGGGTCCCAGGAACTTTGTGACATCCATTGCCGGACAGACCGACACGCAGCAGAGGCACTCGATACAATCCCGAAGCGGTTTTATCGCATCAATATCGGACTGAGTCGGCATTTTCAGCGTATCTGACGGTTTCAGGGACGCAATCGTTTCAAGCGTTGGCAGGAGATCAACGACAAGATCCTTTTTTACTGAAAGGTTCAGTGGCTCGATGGTGATGTTATTTTGAGCCTCTTCCATGCAGGCAAGTACCGGTTCGCTGTTGACACGCACTGCACAGCTCCCGCATTGCCCCGACCCGCAGCTATGCCTGTAGGAGAGTGTCGGATCCAGCTCATCGTGAATGGCATGGAGAACATGGAGGACACGTGCACCTTCGTTGACATTCACGGTGTAGGTCTCGTAGTGCGACTCCCTGTCCTTCTCCGGGTCAAAACGGCGAACCCGGACGGTAAGGGTCTTCATGTGCCTGCCCCGTTCTGTTCGATACCGTCGTTTAATTGCGAGAGGTATGTATGGCCAAAGGGGGAGTGCTGGGCATCATGTGTCTGGTGAATATCGACCCGTACATGAGCCCCCCGTGACTCTTTCCTGATCAACGCACTCCGGCAGATAAGCGAAGCGGTCAGGCACATGTTTTGGACGGTGCTGCATTCTGCAAGGTTTCTGAGAGATTCAGCCCGGATATTCGCATGAGACAGGTTATTGATAGTCTCCAGTGTTTTATTGAGATCTATTGCGTTCCGGAATATCCCCGCACCCTGCCACATTACCCGCTGGAGATGTGTCCGAACCTGTGCCGGATTCTCGCTTCCCGTAAGGAATGCAGAAAGAAGATCCTGCTGATGTTTTACCTGTTCATCATTTACTTTTTTTATCCGTTTTTCCGTTTTACCTGCAAATTCACCCGCCCGTTTCCCGAAGACCTGTGTATCAGCAAGGGCATTTCCCCCAAGACGGTTTGCCCCGTGAACCCCCCCGGCGACTTCGCCGCAGGCAAATAACCCGGGACGTGTGGTCCGGCATTCCGGTGTTATCCTAAGACCGCCCATAATATGGTGAGCTGTGGGAGCGACCTCCATAGGTTTTTCCCGGATGTCCACACCGAATTTCAGGAACTGTTCGAGCATGACCGGGAGCCGGGTCTCTATCTGCTTGCGGGGAAGATGGGTAACATCGAGATATACGCCGCCATTTTTTGTTCCCCGCCCGGCCTCTATCTCTGTTGCGATCGCACGTGCAACCACATCCCGTGTGGAAAGCTCCATCCGTTCGGGATCGTACTGTTTCATGAACCGCTCGCCAATGTTATTGAGCAGGACGCCCCCTTCACTTCGCACCGCTTCGGTCACGAGCCTCCCCCGAGCATCGTAGGGGAACACCGCTCCGGTCGGGTGAAACTGGATCATCTCCATATCGATCAGTTCGGCACCGGCACGGTAGCCAATGGCAAAACCGTCCCCGGTACCGCCCGATGAATTTGTGGAGATATCATACACTTTTGTCCCGCCACCAGTTGCAAGGATTGTGCTGTCCGCCTTCAGTAAGACGATATTTCCTTTCTCGTCCAGTGCTATCGCACCGATGACCGCTTCACCAGTTTTAAGCAGGTCAATAACAGTGAATTCCTGCAATAAGGTAACATTCGATGAATCGAGCCGCTCAACTAATGTGGTCATCATTTCATGGCCGGTCCGGTCACCAGCATAACAGGTTCGCGGGAACCGCTGGCCGCCAAAGGGGCGCTGGGCGATTTCATCAGTATCGGTGAAATCGAACACCGCTCCCCACTTTATGAGATCGCCCATCCGCAACGGAGCTTCCTTAACGAGAATATGTACCAGTTCGGGATCGTTGAGGTACGCACCTCCTTTGAGTGTATCCTCGAAATGAATCCCGCACGAATCCTGTTCCCGGAGGACTGCATTATAGCCTCCTTCCGCCATCGTGGTACAGCCGCCTTTACCGACGATGGTCTTTGAAATGAGCACCGTGTCGCCATACTGTGCTGCCTCTATGGCGGCTCTTACACCTGCGCCCCCGCTCCCGATCACCAGTACATGGCAATCTACAACCTCCCCTGCAAGCATCTTATTATTTTGTGGATCGTATAGTTACATAAATAAATGGCACAGCCAAAGTGAGAGCGAAATGAGATTATTGATGAAATTCGGTGGGACTTCAGTTGCCGATGCACAATGTATCCGACACGTCGTGGATATTTTAGAAAAACATCACAAAGCCGGAGACGAACTGGCAGTTGTCGTATCCGCACAGCGTGGTGTGACCGACCAGCTCATCGAAATTACCGGCAAACTTCCGACAGCGAAGGATGATACTGCCATCGCACCGCTCATCCAGGCACTGGGAAAAAGGCACATGACCACTCTCGAAGGGGCTGCACCCGATTATATTGCTGAAACCGGCTCGGTCATTGAGGAACGGCTCATCAGTCTCCAGAATATTCTCTTCGCGGTTTATAATCTGCGGGAGCTCACTCCCCGCTCAAAGGACTATATCATCTCATTTGGGGAGCGGTTGCTTGCCCCGATCCTTGGTGCAGCTCTCCGCCAGCGTGGCATTCCTTCAACCGTACTGGATGGTTGCGATGCCGGCATCCTCACGACACTACAACATGGTGAATCCACGGCACTTCTGGAATGCGATGAACGGATAAAAAAAAGGGTTGGTCCGTTGCTGGAAAAAGAAATCCCCGTGATCATGGGGTTCATGGGCTGCACCAGAAACGGGATCGTAACGACCCTTGGCAGGAGCGGTTCGGATTACTCTGCCTCGATCATCGGTGCCGGAATAGACGCGGACGAGATTTGGATCTGGACGGACGTGGATGGTATAATGACCTGCGATCCACGGGTAATCAACGATGCACGGGTCATGCCCTCCCTGTCCTATATCGAGGTGATGGAGCTCTCTTACTTCGGTGCAAAAGTGATGCACCCGCGTTCCATCGAACCTGCAATGCGGAAGAATATCCTTGTCCGGGTAAAAAATACTTTCAATCCCTCTCATCCCGGCACCGTGATTATCAGGAACGGGCAACGCGACAACCGCGTGGTTAAAGCCCTGACCTACATCGACAAAGTCGCGGCGATAAATATCAATGGTGCCCAGATGATCGGCAGACCAGGGGTGGCCAAAGCAATTTTCACCATCCTTGCGGATCATGAAGTGAATGTCATGATGATTTCGCAGGGGTCATCTGAAGCAAACATATCGCTTATTGTTGATGAAGCGCATCTCAATGCTGCAGTGCATGCGCTCGCCGATCTGGTGAAGCAGGGGATCGTGCGTGAAGTTACCCACAACCATGATGTGTGTGCAGTTGCTGTTGTCGGTGCTGGTATGGCTGGTGCACCAGGCACCGGGGGAAGGATCTTCACAGCACTGGGAAAAACCGGCGTTAATGTCATGATGATTTCGCAGGGGTCATCTGAAGCGAATATCTCATTTGTGGTGAATCAGCAGGATGGCCCCCGGGCGGTACGTGTCCTTCACGATGAGTTCAGGTTATCGGAGGAGTCTGATGAGTAACACCTCGTACCGTGAGGCAGGAGTTGACATCGATCTCGAGGCAGCAGCAATCAAAGCCCTGATTAAAAACCTGACCTACAAACGGAAAGGCAGATGTACGATGGTTGGCAGTGTAGGTCATTTTGCCGGACTCATTGATTTCGGTGACATGGCACTTGCACTAACCACGGATGGAGTCGGTACAAAGATGCTGGTTGCCGATCACATGCAGGACTGGAGCACCGTAGGAATAGACTGCATTGCGATGAACGTCAATGACCTCTATGTCATGAATATGGAACCTATCGCGTTTGTGGACTACATCGCCACGGACAAACTCTCGGTTGAGAAGATGGCGCAGATAGGAATCGGGTTAAACGAAGGCGCCCGCCAGGCAAATATCGATATTGTCGGCGGTGAAACGGCGTCTCTGCGGGGTCTTGTCAATGGTCTTGACCTCGCAGGCACCTGTCTGGGGATGCAGAAAAAGGATAAAATCATCACTGGCAGTACAATACGGCCGGGTGACAAAATCATCGGGGTTCCCTCAACCGGGATCCACAGTAACGGACTTTCGCTTGCCCGGGCTGTTGTGGAAAAAAATGCAAATTACGATGAACGACTGAAGAATGGCCGGACACTTGGCGAAGAACTCCTCACACCGACACGAATCTACCATGAAAGCCTGCAGGTTGCCTCAACCTGCGCGGTGCACGGCATGTGCCATATCACCGGTGGAGGACTGCTCAATTTCAAGCGGCTCAGCCCGTTCGGTTTCCTGGTCGACACACCAATCACTCCCCCGGAAATCTTCTCATGGATCCAGAAAACCGGGGATATCTCAACGGATGAGATGTACCGAACATTCAACATGGGAATGGGATATGCCTACATTGTGCCAACAGACAGTGTTGCCGGTGTGCAGAAAGTTGTCAAAGGTGCAAAAGTCGTGGGTAAAATTACTGATGAGCCCGGGGCGTGGCTGAGAGATATCGAAATTACGTAACATTTTTTATTTATTGATCTGGTTCAGGTGTATACACACTCTTTTGTGCTTTATCTGCAATGATTGCACTGTTGCCACATCGATCTTCAAGGATTAGTGTTATTGGGATTGCCCCACATTTCACTCCCTCAATTCTCTCCAGAAGTGTTCGTGCATTTTCCCGTTCTTCATCCTCGCCCCAGAGCAAGGCTCCCTTCACGATTTGTTCGACACGATCAAGGACCCCCTCAATGTTGGATACAAAGCCCTGGCAGGCCGGACCGGGATCTATTCGCACCCCCAGCTCCGGAATTTCAAGGCTTGCGCTCATACTCCGCACTACGCGGATCCCAAGGTCTTCTTCGGAGTCAACTGCCACCTCGTACCGGACCGGTTCGTTAGCCACGAGGAGCTGGGTATCAACATATTTGTATCCACATGAACCGCAGATAGCAGAAATGATGAGAATATCAGAAAAATAGGGGATATTTTCTGTTGTATACAGGTATTCTATATCAGTATTACACGTTGGGCACGGACCCGGTACGACCGTTCGCAACGTTAAACTCCACCAATCTTGTCCCGGGAAATTTTTACCGACATAGGTGTAAGTACGACATACCTCTGGTCCCCGAGACCGATGATGTCACCATTGACATCCTTTGCTACTTCTTTTAGGTCTTTTAAAACCCGTTCATAGGATATCTTGTCCATTTTGAGCCGTGAAATGTCAACAATTACTATGTTGCCGCTGTATACTTCGTCTTTAACCCGCGGGGTATCCTTGAGATCAGTAATCGTAGCGATCTTTACGAGTAGTGCCGGGGCAGAACCCGCATGCTCTTCATAAGATGCAAGATCGAGCTCCATGTAGTCGTCGTCCGAGTTTGCGGAACTCTTTCCAAGAAGGGTGTCAATGATTTTAACCATAAAAAAACTGTATGATGAAACTTATTTAATAGTATCTATTTTGAAAGCACCTAACAGGGTTTTTTTACCATAAAATAGAGAAAATGACCGATTTTCCGCACAATCGATTTGGACCAGTTTGTGTTAGATTTCAATGTTCCATATCTCATCGCTGACGTGATGAAAATTTTTACACATCTTTCCTGAAATTCGGGCACGCATATCGGGCGCATCAAGGAGCGCTATTCCGATCGCAAGCGGTTTGCCGTGCCGCTCATCAACGATCTGTACCGGTGCCTGGACCTTTACATCATCAGATACTGAAACGATACCCGGCCGCATGACATCGGCACCATTGACTACATAGGGGATTGCCCCGGCATCCACAACAACCCTGCGTTCCGGAAAGGGAAACTGAATAGCACCTTTTAAGGTAGGGAATACCCAGTCGCCGGTGTCCATCAGGAGCGGCTTTTTGTTAACCAGGAACAACGAAACATCGGCGTTGGTCTCAAGTACCTCAATCATATCCGCGTGAAAAAATTTTGCTGAATCTCCAATCTGGTCAAAAAGCCTGGATAAGAGATCCTGCGCCTGGCTTTTCCGGATAGAATGGCGTTTTTTTACAACAATCTTTTTCATCGTTACAGTTCCTACATTCATCTCTCTCGCTTGAAAAAAATTTGCATTGGAAAATTATGGCGTTTGTTCTGAGAATCTTTTCCTGCATTTCGCCCCGGAAACAGTATTGGCTGATGCGGATCTACGGTATGTTTAAGTAAGCAGGTCACACACATATATTACTCCAGAGCGATGGTGACAGGGTATTATTATGACCAAAAGGCCGTTGGATATTTTGGATCAGGTGCTGAACCGACAGCCCGTTATTGTATCTCTCAAAGGTGGGAGAGAAATACGGGGCATTCTTCAGGGATATGATGTTCATATGAACCTCGTGCTTGATAAGGCTGAGGAAGAGGAGAATGGACAGGTTCAGAAGGTTGGTACGCTCATCGTACGTGGGGATAATGTTATCTATATATCCCCATCGCTGGAACAATAAGGTGAAGTAACATGTCAAAAGGCACTCCATCAATGGGAAAGATGAACAAGTTCACCCATGTCGCCTGCAGGCGCTGTGGGAAGATCTCGTTCCACGCCCAAAAGAAAGTCTGCTCTGCCTGCGGTTTTGGCAGAAGCACAAAAATGAGCAACTTTAAGTGGCACACAAAGCGACCAAAAATCCCAACACATTAGAGTTGCATCATGTGCGGTATCGTTGGCATCGTCGATGCTGGCGGTGTATCAATCCAGCTCTACTACTCCCTGTACGCACTCCAGCATCGCGGACAGGAGAGCGCCGGCATATCTACCTATGACGGCACAAACCTCCAAAAATTTAAAGGTCCGGGGCTTGTTGCTGATGTTTTTTCCCCTGCTGTTTTAAACGAGCTGAAAGGTAATGCCGGAATCGGACACGTCCGCTACCCGACAACCGGGTCCAATCTTCCTGAAAATATCCAGCCCCTTAATTTCCAGTTCAAGGATCATTTCATCTCAGTAGCCCATAATGGCAACCTTGTGAATACGCCAGAACTGAGAGCTGAGTACGAGCAGACCGGTCAGATCTTCATCACCACAACCGATACGGAGATCATTGCAAAGATCCTCATCGACGAGATCAGCAACACTGGTTGTGTGGAGGACGCTGTTAATCGCTGTATGCGGAAATTGCGAGGATCGTATTCTGTAGTGATGATGATTGACGGTATCATCTATGCCTTCAGGGACCCGCTGGGTATCAAGCCATTCTGTATCGGTAAGACCGATCACGGGTACATGGTTGCGTCCGAGAGTGTGGCTGTTGATGCCCTGAACGGGAAATTTATCCGGGATATCCGGCCGGGGGAACTCGTCAGGATAGATGCTGAAGGAATAAAGTGCACCCAGGTAGCGATTGCAGGTAAGCGTGCGCACTGTATTTTCGAATACATCTATTTTGCACGTGCTGACGCAATCATTGATGGTGTTCTGGTCTATGATGTCCGGCGTACTATCGGGCAAAAACTCTATGAAGAGGATCCCGTGGTGGCAGATTCTGTCTGTTCCCTTCCAGATTCCGGGACAGCGTATGCTATCGGATATGCTGAACGTTCAAAGATCCCGTTTGTTGAGTCGCTGATGAAGAACCGGTACATGGGACGCACGTTTATCATGCCGACCCAGAAGGAGCGGGAAAAAGCGGTGCGGATAAAACTCAACCCTATTCCCGCTCACCTGAAAGGGAAGTCCGTAGTACTTGTCGATGATAGTATTGTGCGGGGAACCACTTCACGCAGAATTATAAACATGATGCGGGAAGCAGGTGCCCGGGAGATACATGTGCGTATCGGTTCGCCGGCAATCAAAGCTCCCTGTTATCTGGGTGTTGATATGCCCACAAGGGAAGAACTGATCGCAAACAACAAGATCGAAGAAGAGGTCAGGCACAGCATTACAGCTACAACCCTTCATCATGTTTCGCTCTCCGCACTGATTGAAGCAATCGGGTTTGACCGGGAAAATCTTTGCACCGGTTGTCTTACGGGATGTTATCCTTTACAGATCGAGGGTGAGCAGGCAAAGATGCGCCAGGTTGATTTTATTGACGGGACGTACCAGTCTAAGCTCGTATCGTTTGATGCCTGAAGCATGTGAACAGGAGTGGGACGATTCGGTTATTTTACAACATGAGAACAATTCCCAATTACGGGTGAAATAATTTTTTTAGTCTTTTTTACCAAAAGCAAGTTATCCAAAGGATTTCTGCATTCGGGTATAATCGGGGATACATGATGGAACATATAAAAAAGGCATTCGATGGTATTGCAACAGAATACGATTCCCAGAGGGAGTTTGTCATTCCGGACCTGCAGCAGTTTTATTCCACTGCAGTCTGGGCAGCAGAATCTTCAGTACCACAGCCGGCAATCCTTGATATCGGGGCAGGGACGGGTTTATTGAGTGCGCTTATACTGCAGAAATTCCCCGATGCATATATGACCCTGCTGGATATTTCTGCGAACATGCTGGACATTGCCCGGCAGCGGTTCGAAGGCAGGAAAAATATTACCTATATTGTGAGTGATTACAGTCAAGGGATACCGGCCGGTCCGTACGATCTGGTCTGTTCAGCACTTTCCATCCATCATCTCACTTTGGAGGACAAACGAGATCTGTTCGGGAAAATATTTTCTGCACTGAAGCCGGGTGGGTTGTTTGTTAATGCAGATCAGGCGGATGGTGATACGCTCTATTTCAGGAAAAGGTACCTTGAGTACTGGAATGAATTTCTTAACCACGGTCCGATGAATGATGTGGAGCATGCGGAGATTCTCAGGCGTCGCGATACCCTTGACCGGAACGAGAAACTCTCGGTTCAGCTCCATTGGCTGAAGGTGTGCGGCTTTTCTGATGTGGATGTGGTTTACCGGAACCGGACATTCATCATCACCGTCGCACGAAAAGGATAAACCGCATACATCTGCCCCATGTTCGTTGATGGATCATAACTATCAAAGATGGAAAAAACAGGTAAAGACGTGTTGGGTAGAGTTTATTGCCAGGATGTATCTGTCCGAGCCCGGATTGTTATAATTCCATAACCCCTCTCAGAATCCAGACAACCTATTCAACTATCAAAGGCTGAACTTAAAAAAACAGAAATTCACAAAAGAACCAGTAGCGAGGGATGGATTTGAACCATCGATCTACGGGTTATGAGCCCGTCGGGATATCCTGACTACCCTACCTCGCTCCAATAATCAGGGTAATAATATAGTTGGCGTGCGCTGATATACTTTACCCAGTTTCTCCGTAAACCGGTTCCCTGTTAGGGAGATTTAATTACTCTTTTACCTACAGAGAATTATGGATGATGAGATCAGCCGGATACGAGAGAAGCGGATACAGGAGCTGAAAGAAAAAATGAAACACACGGTAAAGGTGGATGTGACACATGTGGATGAGACGCATTTTCAGGAATTCATCAAGACACATCCATTTGTAGTCCTGGATTTTTGGGCAGAATGGTGCGCTCCGTGCCGCAGGGTAGGGCTGGTGATCGAAGAACTGTCGAAGGAATTTTCCGGGAAAGTTACGTTCGGTAAGTGTAACACCGAGGACAACCGGCTCCTCGCAATGCAGTTCAACATCACCGCAATACCCTCCATCATGCTCTTTTCTCATGGCCAGCTGGTGGACCGGATTATCGGGGCCTATCCAAAGGAAGCAATACGGGAAAAAATTGTCAGAAAATTTAACCTGAAATAAATTATTAAAAAAAAATTCCGGAAATTCGCCTTGACATTATTGTTTTTACCTGAGTGTGTTAAGTTTTGCTGCCATAATAAAATCATTTAATGTCAACCCGCCTGCAAGATACGTATAATATGAAATCTCGACGAATCTTGACTCTTTCATGCAGATATCCGGAATATGCCCCTCCTGAGATGAAAGAGCCATCACCTCGATAAAAAATTCAACGCACTGGTCGCTGTCATCGAGCTCAAACATCCGGGTCAGGTGACCGTTGTCGAGCGACCATCCGGGCACTTCACCAAGGAGCTCGAACGTCTCCTTTCTTGTCATTGGAGGAGATCCCGCCCGATAGGTAGTGCATTTTTGCTGTGCGAGTTCCATGGTTATTTTGTCGTCTCTCTGAACAAAAAAAGGTTCTCTTGAGCAGATGGTCAGATTTCCCACCTGCGGGGCATTTCACGTTGATTTTATGGATTATTCGGCAGCTGTGGCAGTTTTAGATGGCTGTTGTTTGCCGGACTGCCACTGCATGAGGATCATGAGTGCCAGGGAGAGGGGCAGGGCAATCACAATCGGATCGACGGATGTCCATGGTGGTACGACCAGGGTAACTTTACCGAAGATTGCCTGGCAGATGCCCAGGGGTTTTGCTTCTGCTGCGTGGAAGAAAGCCGTCCAGAGGAACCAGATCACTGCACCGGTCACCATGCTGTAGAGAGCCGCTTTTGTGGATGGTGCCTTTGCATAGACACCGACCGCGAACGCCGGCAGGAAAGCGCAGGCGCAGAGACTCATGAACATCGCGGTCGCCCGTGCAATGATGCTGATCGGTAAAAGGAAAGCCAGGATGGTGGAAACGACCATCATCAGGATGATTCCGTATTGATGAGCCCGCAGGGAAAGGGCACACTCCCTGCCCCGCCCCCAGAGATCGCACACGAGAGCCGTCCCCATCGCATGGTAGAGTGCGCTGAGCGTGGACATTGCAGCCGCTAGCAGGGTGAGCATAAAGATGATCACAAAGACGTCAGGCATTGCTTCGTTGATGAAGAGCGGCATGATGGCATCGACATTTCCCCCCGCAGCATCAATGGCGATCATGCCTGATGTCTGGTAGAAGTATACATTGGATAGCGCACCGACCGTGAATGCGACACCCGTCATCATCAGGATGAACGGCCCGCCAACAAGAACCGCACGGTTCAGGGATTTGTTGTTCTTTGCCGTCATGAACCGCACGACCAGCTGCGGCTGGGCGAGAACCCCGATACCGACCCCCAGCACGAGGGTGGTGACAAGGGTGAACCAAATCGGTGATCCGAGAGCAGGCATGGAGGTCCAGCCGGTCATTCCCTGAGCAGCGAGAGCTTTTGGCACAAGGCTTGCCATATTGGTGAGTGCTGTAGTGCCTGTGGTAAACCCGCCCACCAGCCCCAGAGTTAGGACGAGAAGGATGGTCATGCCTATCAGCATAATCGTGCCCTGGAACGCATCAGTGTACATCACGGCAATAAGCCCGCCGAACACCACATAGACCGCAGTAATAAGGGCGAACAGGATCAGTGAAGTGGAATAGGAAATACCAAGCGTAGGCTCAATGAATCGTGCACCGCCGATCAGGATCGCGGCAGTGTAGAGCGGCATGGAGATGACAATGATGAACCCGGCAATGTACTGCAGGAGCGGGGATTTGTAAAGTTTGCCCATCAGGTCAGGGAACGTGACCGCACTGAGCCGCTGGCCGATCTCCCGGGTTTTCTTGCCAAACATGACGAATGCTAAGAGTATACCCACACCAATGTTCAAAACCGTCAGCCAGATAAGCCCCATGCCGAGGTTTGCTGCCTGTCCACCGAACCCGATGATAGCGGATGTTGAGATGAACGTGGCGCCGTAGGAGAGGGCAATGATCACCGGGTGGCTGTCGCGCCCGGCAACAAGGTAATCCTCAGCGCATTTCGTCTTTTTATACCCCAAGTAGCCAATGACAAGCGTTGCGGCAAGGTAGATCAGGACAAGCACTGTCATCGTGAGTGGGTTAACTGCCATCTTTGCTGCCCTCTTTGTTCCAGTTCAAAATGCCGTATACAATACAAGCCAAGGCTAATCCGATTGCCAGACCATAGGCAATCAATATCTGCGGGTCAGGGATTCCAAAAAGCATACAAAAACCTCTGGTAAACTCTTTATCACAACAATAAACGGGGAACCTGCATTATGCAGATCCCCTATCTAAATATAAAGAAAAATGGGTTTGAAGAGAAAACGGTATTACAAACCCATGACAATTCCATTGTTTACCGGTTTCTTCTCTAAAAATTTTTGTATATATATTTTTTTATCTGAACTTTGCTGAACACATGTTCATCGTGAGTGACAAAAATGACCCGGAAAGAACATAATGCGTCAGGGACTACG